>Ga0302309_10004704_pt1 | contig 9984 bp, 8 predicted proteins | sample III_Palsa_N1_1_FD_200453 | JGI IMG/M metagenome (GOLD analysis project Ga0302309, IMG submission 200453) | Peat permafrost microbial communities from Stordalen Mire near Abisko, Sweden - III_Palsa_N1_1 | ecosystem: Environmental > Terrestrial > Soil > Palsa > Peat permafrost | place: Sweden... | reverse complement strand
GCCTGATGGAAATCGAAGCCCCAAAAATAGTGTATGTAAGCTGCAATGCCGCCACCCAGGCCCGCGACCTGCTGGTGCTGAAGGAAAAATATGACACCGTGCAGATACAGCCGGTGGATATGTTCCCGCATACCCAGCATGTGGAGAATGTGGTACTGCTACGGCTTCGCCAGTGAGTTGTGAGTGAGCCTGTCAGTTTAACATCAGGAAATCCCCTAATCCTTTAATCATGGTTCAGAATTTCTTAAATTTGCAGGGATCAGCGAGATCAACGTAATCATTAAAATCAGCGGTATGCAGCCTGAAGAACTCTTAAACGACCCCAATAACGAAAAAAAGGACAGTCCGCTGGTAAGCCTGGAAGTGGATCTGAAGTTTTTTAACGAATCTATACGCGAAGTAGCCATCGAAATAATGGTGGAGGGGCTATCCAAATACCCCATCTTTATTGCCCACCAGCACGAACTGGCCTTAGGCGAAGTGATATTGGACAGGCACGACATCAACAGCGAATGGAGCATCCACGCCTCAACCCTCGAAGAATTTATGGAGCGCGGCGTAATAAAAAAAGAGTTAAAAGAGCGTTTTATTGATACCTACAAAAGCCCGGATAAGTACATGTGCGTATTTGTAGTAACCCCCGATGGCGCAAATTTTGTGTTTTTTCCGTATGTCAAAGATTAGTTGTAAGTTGAATGTTGTGAGTTGTAGGTGAAATGTGGCCTAAATAATTTGAGCGACCGGCAGGTTAAAACACATTCAACTTTTAACATTCAACTCTCAACTCATATTTATACCTTAGATAAATAATTTGAGCAATTAACAGGTAAAATTACACGCAAAAGTACATTCAACATTTAACTTACAACTAAAAGCGCCATGCCAACAAAAAAGCTCCTCATATTGAACCAGCAGCAAATGCAGCAAAAGATCGACAGGATTGCTTACCAGGTGCTGGAAGATAATTTTGACGAAGAGGAAATACTCATAGCCGGCATATTACCGCGCGGCAACCACATAGCCGAACGCCTTAAAAAGATACTCGACGAAATTGCCCCCTTTAAAAGCAAATTGCTTAATATTGAGTTAGACAAGCAAAGCAGCCGCCTGAAGGCTAAAATTGATTTCGATATAAACGATTGCGAAGATAAAGTAGTTATTCTGGTTGATGATGTGCTCAACAGCGGCAAAACATTAGCATACGGTTTCGGCGTATTTATTGATGTGCGGCTAAAAAAACTGCGCACGGTAGTGCTTATCGACCGCAACCACAAAAACTTCCCCATGACCACCGATTACGCCGGTATGGCCCTCTCCACCGTGTTAAAGGAGCGGGTTGATGTTTACCTAAGCGAAAACGGAAAAGAGGATGCCGTATATTTAACCTAAGGTTATCTCCGGCCATATTTCCCCACCCAAATTGTGGCGACTGTGTAAAATTTGCCCATACTTGGGCAGTAGTTCTACACTCTGTAAATCAACTTTTTAATAAATAACCTTAATTGAGCTTTATTGCCCCTTTTTAGCAATTGGCATTGCTTTTGGGTTAATATTTATACCCTTTCCCAAAAGGGTTGTTTTCATAGGTAGATGTAGGCCGACAAACTGCGAGAGTTTTTCGGCCTTTTTTATTGGCGTAAATCGTGCCAGGCTTAAAATTGAGATAGAACACTAATTTTATCGAATTGAGGCGAATTACACCAATTTGCTTTAATAGATTTTTTAATTCGTGAATTCGAAATCAATTCGTGTAATTCGTGCTTATCTCAAAATTGAGATAGAACACTAATTTTATCGAATTGAGGCGAATTACACCAATCTGCGCCATCCATACAAAAAAGCAAATCAAGTTCCCCTTTTAGGGGGCGGAGGGGGTTTCAGTTGGCAGACTGGGCTAAAGCCTGCTTCCCAAACCTAACCAGGTCGGCACCACTCATATAACCAACCGTACCTGAGATCGCCTTGCCGCTGGGGTCAAAAATAATTAAGGTAGGGTAGGCTTGTATGCCCCATTCCATGGCTAGTTCAGGGCCTTCGCCCTTTTCCATATCGATAGATACATTTATAAAATTATCATTAAAATAAACAGCCGTTTTTTTGTTTCTGAAGCTGGTGGCTTTAAGCAACTTGCAGGGGCCGCACCAACTGGCGTAAGCATCCACAAAAATATATTTGTTTTGCAGTTGTGCCTGGCGCAGGGCTTCTTTAAACGAGTCGCCGATAAATACAATGCCTTTGGCTTTTTTAGTAACCGCGTTTTCGGGCGCGGGGTTTTCCGTGTTCTGCGCATGGGCGGCAAAAGGCATAGCCATAAGCAGCAGCAAGGCAAAAAATCCCCCAAACTTAAATCCGGTTAATCTAAACATACCGCATAAAAATAGCACATATAAAATTTATACGTGCTATTAATTAATATTTAACAAAACGGATGCAAATTAATAGCCCGTTGGTTTTTGCTGGTCTGTTTGCGGTTTTGGCTTTTGCTGCTGTTTTTTAGCCTGCTGTTTAGCCTGTAACTGCTTTTGTGCCTGCGCCTGCTGTTGGCGCTGTATGGCCTGTTGCTGGGCCGCTTGCTGCTGTTGGGCGGCTTGTTTTTGCTGTGCCTGCTGCATTTGCATTTGCTGGGTTGGTTTAGCCTGCTGCTGTGGCTTTTGCGCGTTAATATCAGTAGCAGGCTGGTTGGCTGGCATTACGGCGGGCTCGCGGCGGCGGTTGGCAAAACCGGCACTGGCGGGCTGATTAGGGCTCACGTTCGATCCCGGTTCAGGTGCCCTGCCGGCCGCCGGCGAAGCTTGTAGTGTGCTGCCATCCGTTGCACCTGGCCTGTAAGTGACCGGTTGCCCGGGGCGTGTGGCAGGTGCAGTTGCACCGGTATGGTTATTATTTACCGGGTTAACGTGTACAACCGTATTGTCGGGGTTATTGCTGCGCGCGGTTTGGGCAAGTTTCGAGGCATTGCCGCGGTTATAACCCGGCTTGCTGCCGCTGTTGCTTATGCCCTGGTTAGGGTTAGCCTGCTTATAGGCCACCGCGTTAACCACACGGGCTGGCCGCGCATTAGCCGATGGGTGAACAACCGGCCTGTAAAAATTAACCGTGTTGTTTTGTACCACGTTAGCACCGGGGCCGCTGGCATTGCTAATATGGTAAACCTGCACATTTTGGTGGGTTATCCTTTGTATATCCTGCGGGCGCGGGCCGGTTATGTAAGTGCGGTTATTATAAACATAAGTATTATTTATAATAGTGGTGCTATGTATAATAGTTACGGCCCTTTCATCAGGGGCGTAGTAATTATAAATATCGGGCCTGTTTATGTACGCTTCCGGCGCGCATACCCAATAATTATCGGGCACATAATAGCTATCGCCAAAAGCTACATCAATGCTGATACCGGGGCTTAAAGGTGCCCAGCCATAGTAACCGCCGCCATGCCTCCAGCTAACCCATGCAGGCGCCCAATCGTGGCCAGGGATCCATTCCCAGCCATAATAATCGTCGTAGCGCCACCTGCCATAATGAAAGGTTGCCCATCCCCAGGGATAATACGATACCCAGGTAGTGCCGTAATCTGTTTGCATCCAGTAGCCGTTGGTGGCATAGGGCCTAAAGTTTTCATCAACATCCGGTATCCAAACATTGCCGTAATCCGGGTCATCAATCCAGGTGCCGTAGGGCTGCAGGTCGTCATAAAACTCCTGGTCGGATACGTAGGTGCCGTCATCGTCCTGCGCCATTATTTTGTGGGATGTGCCAAGCGTTAACGCAAGCGACAGTAAGCCTATCCCTAATATTTTATTAAAATTTTTTATCATATTATTTATGGTGATAATGTATTATTCTGACTGGCCGGCACCCCGAAAGTTTAAGCTGGTAGCCGATTTTCATTTATTATATATATTTATCTGTAAAAAATAAATATCGTCAATAATACCGCATTTTATAATCATTTAAAATTCCTTTAATTTATAATTTTGTTGGTTAATTTTGAACTGTTTTATCATCTATTTATAATTAAACCATGAATACAGTAAACATACCCCGGCTCGACTTAAATACCTACATACATGGCACCGAAGCCGAGCGGAAGGAATTTTCGGACAATATTGGCAACGCGTTTAACACCACGGGTTTTGTTACCATAACCAATCATGGTTTAAGCAAACAATTAATGGATAAGCTGTATGCCGAAGTTAAGGCGCTGTTTACCCTGCCCGAAGCTATTAAATTAAGCTACGAAAAACCGGAACTGGCAGGCCAGCGGGGTTATACCGGCAAAAGCAAGGAAACCGCCAAAGGATTTAAAACCCCCGATCTGAAGGAGTTTTGGCAGATAGGGCAAACCGTGGGCGATGATTCGCCGCTAAAGGCCGATTACCCCGATAACCTGGAGGTTGATGAGCTGCCTGAATTTAACGCTACCACCCAAGAGGTTTATAAAAAGCTGGAAAGCGCGGGCCTGTACTTATTACGTGCCATAGCGGTGTATTTAAACCTGCCCGAAAATTATTTTGATGATAAGGTGCACGATGGCAACTCCATACTGCGTACGCTGCATTATTTCCCTATTACCGATCCCGATTCACTGCCCGATGATGCCGTTAGGGCAGGAGCGCATGAGGATATTAACCTGATAACCCTGCTGATAGGCGCCAGCGCCGATGGTTTGGAACTGCTCACCCGCGAAAATGAATGGTTCCCGGTAAAAGCGCATGGCGAAGACCTGGTGGTAAATGTAGGCGATATGCTGCAACGCCTAACCAATAATAAACTAAAATCAACCACGCACCGGGTAGTGAACCCACCGCGCGAGCTGATGAAAAACTCGCGTTACTCGGTGCCGTTCTTCCTGCATCCAAAGCCGGATATGAACCTGGCCTGCCTGGAATCATGCATCGATGCCGATCATCCCAAACACTATACCGACATCACCGCCGGCGAATACCTGGATGAGCGCCTGCGCGAAATAGGTTTAAAAAAATAGTTTTTTGATTTGATGATTTGAAAATTTGAAGATGTGTCGATTTGAAAATTTGAAGATGTGCTGATTTGATGATGTACTGATTTGATGATTTGCCAATTTGAAGATGCTGATTTGAAGCTTCATTTTCAAATTGGCAAATCATCAAATCAACAAATCTTCAAATCCTTCCCCACCCTCCCAAGCCCCTCCCTACTAACGCCTTAGCAATTGCATTGTAATGAACAAGTTACAAAACCCATAGGCATTTACTCGTAATTTTACTAAAACATCAACGTTAAACCGTTGTTATGATTTGTAAGTAACAATCAATCATAATCTCTTTATAAAAATCGATACCCCCTTATTTGGTTTTTAACATTCATTTTTTATTGATTTTTATATGCAGAACAACACTACATTAATTATTGCGGGTATGCACCGTTCGGGCACTTCATTAATCACTAGCTGGTTAAACAAATGCGGCCTGCAATTAGGGGAAACAATGGTTGGGCCCTGCCCGTCAAACACCGAAGGGCATTTTGAAGATATTGAATTTTTAAAGCTGCACGAAGAAATGCTGGGGGATAATAACCTGCCCTTAACAGGTTTAACGGAGGATCTTCCCAATGATATTTCTATTTATCATAAAGAAAAATTAAGAACCATTATTAAAGTTAAAAACAAAAGGTACCGCGAATGGGGCTGGAAAGACCCGCGCACCTGCCTGTTTTTAGATACTTATAAAGAGTTGCTTCCCGATGCCCGGTATTTAATAGTTATAAGGGATTATAAATCGGTAGTAAGCTCCTTATTACAGCGCGATTTTAAGGATGTGGATAAAAAATACATGGAAAGGGGCCAGTTTCAAAGGTTCATCTGGAAAAACTTTCGCCGCAAGCGCCGCCTGGAAGCGTTTTACAATAGCAAAGCCGAGTATTATTTAAAAGTATGGATAGCCTATAACGAGGAACTGCTGAAAAGTGTAAAGGCGCTCTCCAGCGATTCATACCTGGTGCTTAACTACGCCCTGCTGAATGAAAACGATGCCCGTGTTTGCTCATATCTTAAAGAGCACTGGCACCTATCCTTAAAATACTTCAAATTTACCGAGGTATACAAAGAAAAACTTATAAACGAACCCATTGATACCGATTCATTTATAGTGAATAAACCGCTATTATTTAAAGCCGCCGAACTGGAAAATAACCTGATGAACTACCTTACCGTAGTTTAATAATGCCGGCTGATAAATATTTTTATCTTTTGACGAAACACGATTGGGCTGTTTTTATATTTGCTAAGGCTGATATAGATACAGCCCTCGCTTTTTCGTAACCTGTTTTATTCCTTTTAATTGATGATGTTTCCAACGTTTTACTCAAAACTGTTAAAACGGGCGCTGCCTGTTATTTTTGCCCTGGCTTTTTTAGCTACAGCGAACGCGAAGGTATTGCCCGCCGCCTGTTTTACCGATAACATGGTACTGCAACAAAAAACCAAAGTAACCCTTTGGGGAACGGAGGCCGCGAACAAGTCGTTCAGCATTGTTACCTCCTGGAATAACAAGAGCTATACCGCGCTTGCGGATGCGCAGGGGAACTGGCGCATTAAGGTAGCTACGCCAAGCTATGGCGGGCCATATAACATCAGGTTTAATGATGGCGATACCAGCAGCATAAAAAATATACTGATAGGCGAGGTGTGGATATGTTCCGGCCAAAGCAATATGGAAATGCCGGTTACCAGCGGTTACGGCGATGTGCTTAACCTGCAACAGGAACTGGCCGACGCGGCTAATTACCCGCAGATACGCATGCTGAAGATAGATAACAACACCAGCTTTACACCCCGTACCGATGTGCGCGTAAAATGGGGCTGGAATATATGCAACCCGCAAACGGTTCGCGATTTTTCGGCTGCGGCCTACTTTTTCGCGAAGAATTTGTATGACCATAAGCATGTGCCCATCGGCATTATCAACAGCACCTGGGGCGGCACCGTTGCCGAAGCCTGGACCAGCGGCGATGCCCTGAAAACCATGCCTGCCTTCGCGCCATTTGTGCAGGCTGCCGAAAATGGCCTCAGCCAGGAAAAACTGAATGAAAAATACCAGCTGGATGTGCGCGGCTGGATCAACGATATCAACAGGAACGACCCCTCCTGGCAACAGGGCAAATTATTATGGGCCGACCCGGCCTTTGATGATTCCACCTGGCCAAAAATGACATTGCCTACCTATTGGGAGCAAGCAGGCCTGCCCGATTATGACGGCACACTGTGGTACCGCAAAAAAGTTATAGTTCCGGCTGCCTGGGCAGGTAAGGATCTGCAATTGAATATGGGCGGCATTGATGATTTTGATGTTTCCTTTTTTAACGGCACAGAAATTGGCCATACCGAGCTGTTTATTTACAAACGCAGCTATACCATCCCCGGCAACCTGGTAAAAGCGGGCGAAAATACCATTGCCGTACGCGTTTTTGATAACGGCGGCCTGGGAGGCATCAATAAAGGCCCGCTGCTTTTATCATTAGCCGCCGATACCGCCGGGCAAATTAACCTGGGCGGCGATTGGGTGTACAAAAAAGCCGTCGACCTTAAACTGTTGCCCCAACCGCCATCGCTATCCAATAGCCCTAACCGGCCTACGCTTATTTATAATGCCATGATAAGCCCTATTATTCCTTTTACTATTAAAGGCGTGATCTGGTACCAGGGCGAAAGCAACGCCGACCGCGCTACTCAATATCGCCAATTGTTCCCGCTGCTGATCAATGATTGGCGCGCCAAATGGGGTGAGGGCGATTTCCCCTTCTATTTTGTGCAGATAGCCAATTATGCCGCCACCGACCAGCCCCCTGCCGCCGATTGGCCCGCCCTGCGCGATGCCCAATCAAGCGCGCTTTCACTGCCTAATACCGGCATGGCCGTAACCATTGATATTGGCAATGAGCACCGCATCCACCCGCAAAACAAGCAGGAGGTGGGCCGCCGCCTGGCATTGATAGCGCTGGCTAAAACTTATGGGGAAAACATCCCATATTCCGGCCCGGTATATCTATCCCAAAAAATAAACGGGAATAAAATTGAACTTAGCTTTACCCACACCAATGGCGGCCTAAGCGCCAAAGGCGATACCCTTAAAGGTTTTACTATTGCAGGGGCAGATAAGCTGTTTCATCCCGCTACAGCGGTAATTACGGGCGATAAGATAACGGTTGCCAGCACGGATGTGGCCAGCCCCATAGCCATCCGCTATGCCTGGGCCAATAACCCAACCTGCAACCTGTACAATGGCGCAGGCTTGCCTGCATCACCGTTCAGAACGGATGATTGGTTTGATGTGAGATAAATGCGGCCAACGTTATTTTTTTGCAGGTAGGTGTTTAAGTAATAAAAAATGACAGTTGGAGAAGGGTTGTGCGCTTAAAATAATCCCACCAACCTTTCCAAAGCCATCCCGCGCGAACCCTTTATCAAAACAGTGGAATTTTTAATGGGGTGAAACTTCAGCCCGGCTATGGCATCCTCAACGGTAGCGTGAAAGGTGAAATCTGTCGGCTTACGACCCTTGAATTTCCATTTTTGCGCTAAAAATTCCTTGCCGATAAATATGCGCTCGCCGACTTTGGTATCCAGCGCCTTGCGTATAACCGCTTCGTGCTCTGTTGCCGATTCCTCACCCAGTTCAAACATATCGCCCAGGATCAGCACCTTTCTGTCCGCGCTTAGCTTGCCAATGTTCTCTATGGCTACCATCATACTGCTGGGGTTGGCATTATAATAATCGCAAATGAGCGTGTTAGTAGCGGTTTGTTTAATTTGCGAGCGGTTGTTCTGTGGCTGATAGCCTTCTACGCCCGCATTAATTTCGTCGGCACTTAATTTAAAAAAGCAGCCCAGGCAAATGGCGGCCAAAATATTGGGCAGGTTATAGGCACCGGTAAGCTGGGTGGTAACCATATATGTTTCCTTATCGCTATAAAACCCCCAATTGATGGACAGATAGGGCGTATTGCTTACAATATGACCGAAAACATAATTAATCTTAGGGTTTATACCATAATCGAACGATTCCAGCTCGCGGTCGTTTTGCATTTTCACCAGGTCGGCGCTATCGGTATTTACGAATACTTTGCCATTGGTAGCCTTCAGGTAGTCGTACAGCTCGCCTTTTCCTTTTTTAACGCCCTCCACGCCTCCAAAGCCTTCTAAATGCGCCTTGCCTACATTGGTAATTAATCCGTGCGTAGGCTGTGCTATACTACAAAGAAATTCAATTTCCTTTTGATGATTAGCCCCCATCTCAATCACCGCCATTTGGTGCGTGGCATTAATGCTCAAAATAGTGAGGGGCACGCCGATGTGGTTGTTCAGGTTACCCTGCGTAGCCAGTGTATTGAATTTCCGCGACAGCACAGCGTTAATAAGCTCTTTAGTGGTGGTTTTGCCGTTGGTGCCCGTAAGCCCTATAACCGGAATGCTCAGTTGCCTGCGGTGATGCCGCGCCAGGTGCTGCAAAGCGGTTAAAACATCAGCTACCTGGATATATTGCACACCCAATTGGTAGGCCGGGTTATCTATCACCACGTAAGCCGCCCCGGCTGCGATGGCCTGCTCCGCGAAGGTATTGGCATCAAACTTATCGCCCTTTAAGGCAAAAAATATACAGCCCGCAGCAATTTTCCGGGTATCGGTGCTGATAACGGGGTGTTGGATGAATAGCTGGTATAATTGTTCGGTAGTCATTGTACTTTAATATCTATTTTGTCATTGCGAGCGATAGCGTGGCAACCTCGTAGCCAAAAAAGGCTAATAAGGATAGCTACGTGGTTGCTTCGTCGTACCTCCTCGCAATGACAAGGTAAAACTCCGTCTTGCGCCACGCTAATCAAAAGCTCCCCCTTGCGCCACCGCTAAAGCTAAGGCGCACGCGGTCAGGAGGCTGGGGGGCTCGGGCTCATGCCTTTCATCCAGCTGATCACCGCTTTTATTTCGGTATAACTGTAATCCTCGCCCAA
>Ga0302309_10004698_pt1 | contig 9997 bp, 4 predicted proteins | sample III_Palsa_N1_1_FD_200453 | JGI IMG/M metagenome (GOLD analysis project Ga0302309, IMG submission 200453) | Peat permafrost microbial communities from Stordalen Mire near Abisko, Sweden - III_Palsa_N1_1 | ecosystem: Environmental > Terrestrial > Soil > Palsa > Peat permafrost | place: Sweden... | reverse complement strand
TTGAAACACTTGCATAGCCGTTTGTTTTCAAAAAGTCAAAGTAACTTTTATTGATATTGGTAAAGAAAATATGGAGCATTAATTCTTTATCGAGCCCTGAATAGCCTTTTTGCTGCAGGTATGTTTTGAAAACGGCATTTTCGGCAAACGTATAAAAGCCATGGCCTTTGCCGCCTTCAAATAGGCCTTTAAATGTTACAGTCCCGGCTTCCCTTGCCAGGCTGAAAGTGCCTTCATTGGTTGGCAAAGCTCCAAGTTCTGATAATAAAAAAGATCTGCCGGAATTCCAGTCTTCACCTGTAAAATCGATATAAACTTTTTCATTTTCAATATAGGCTACCCATGTTCCCGGGACGTGGCTGCCGCCGAAATTCGACCATCCTTCATCGTCCCTGTCCCGATCTTCGGTTTTAACTTTTACTTTAACTTTTTGCTGCGATTGCGCTGTAAATGCTGTTGCTGCTATCAGGATAACTGATAATACCGCAATTAATATTTTTTTCATATCTCTTGATCTATTTTGAACAGTGTCAAATATGTGTGTTATAGAATCATTAATTTAAAGATGACTTGCATGCGGAAGACGCAAAGTATTGCGTCTCTACAAAAAATCCTATTTGTCCTCATTAAAGGCGTTCTTCAAACGCATATATTTCCTCAAATCGGTTGATTTAAACCCTTTTTCCTGCATGGATGCTACATATTCAGGGGTAACGCCGGTTGATTTTAAAGCTGGCAGCTCATTTAAAGGAATATCAGTAAAACCAAGTTTTTTGAACCCGTTAATATACTCCGGTGTTATATCCAGTGATTTTAAAGGGATCAGGCTATGAATGGCTATATCTTTGTAGCCTATTGCCTCAAAGCCTTTTATGTATTCCGGTGTTATGTCCTGCGATTTTAAGGCTACCAGGTCATGAACCGGGATGTTTTTATAACCGGCATCCTCAAAGCTTTTTATATAAGCTGCATCAATATTTTGTGATTTCAGCGCGATAAGGTCATGGGCGGGGATATCTTTATAACCGAGGTCTATAAACCCTTTTACAAATTCGGGTGTAATATCCATCGATTTCATGGCGGTTAACTGGTTATAAGGGATATTATCATACCCAACTGCCTTGAATGAATTTACATAGTCAGCATCGATGTTCATTGATTTATAGGCCACCAATTGATTAGCAGGGGGGAGTTCATCCTTGCCATCATCATTTTTTTCTTTTCGCAGACTTCTTATATAATCGCCGGTTATGTCCTGTGATTTAAAGGCGACCAGTTGATGAAAGCTAATATCCTTGTAACCTGCGTCCCTGATCTCTTTAATATAAGCTTCATGGATATGCATAGACTTACCAGCTACGAGGTCATTTGGCGTTATATCAGGAAAACCATTCTCTTTCCACATTTTTATATAGGGCTCGTCAACCTTAAGCGCGGCCATAGAAACCAGGTGGTTCCCGCTAATGTCCTTAAAGCCACTCCTTACCACCATTTCTATATAGCTCTTTTTAAGGTTTACCATGAAAAAAGAAAACGAATTACGGTCTTCAACGTTTGTTATGCCCTGGCTTTTTACAAAGTCGTTAAACTCCTTATCAGCAGTGAATTTATAATGGCCATAGCCCATGCTGTCGTCAAATTTGCCTGTGAACACCATGGTCCCGGCTTCTCTTTTTAGGGAGAACTCACCTTTTTGACCCTTTGGAAGGTTTGGAAAATCGCTCAGCATAAAATCTGAACTGCTCGACCAATTATTATCTTCGTCATCACCCCTGAACTCAATTCTCACCTTATCGCCTCTTATTTCAGCAAACCAGCTGCCTTCTGTCTGGTCGCCCCAAACACCGATAACATTAACATCCACATCAACAATTGGAGTAACCACCGGGTTAACATTTACACTAACAACAGGGTTAACAAAGGGATGGACATCTGTAGTAATTACTGGATTTACAATTGGATTAACATTTGCGGTAACCACGGGATTAACAACCGGATTGGCGGTTACAGTAACAACCGGGTTTACCACCGGGGTTACAATTACCTGGCCGTACGAAGGGTATGTAAATAGGGCCACGACAGGTAGCAGGAAGAAATACTTCCAATTACTGATATTTAATTTTTTCGGGTTCATAATGATCGTTTTTTTATTTTGATGTTACAGACGTTTGTGGTTTAATTTGGTTACTTATAATTATGCTTTTTATTAATAATTTATTTAAAAAAATATGTAGCTAACCCACCTCACCACTTTTTAGGGGTGATTAATAGCGGCCATACACAGCCGCTATCTATTAACTATAAACTGAACTGATTACTTATTGTCGTCGTTAAATGCGTTCTTTAATTCGATATACTTATTAAGGTCTTGTGATTTAAAGCCTTTATCGCGCATGTGGCTTACATATTCGGGTGTTACGCCCGTTGCTTTTAATGAGGTGGCTTCATTTAATGAAATATCGTTATAGCCTATTTTTTTAAAGCCATCAATAAATTCGGGTGTAACGCCCATTGATTTCAATCCTGCAAAATCGTTGATCGAAATATCTTTATAACCCGCATCCTGGAAAGTTTTTATATACTCAGGGCTGATGTCGAGCGCTTTAAGGCTGTTCAGCTCATTTAAAGGGATATTTTTATACCCAACACTTTCATAGCTTTTTGCAAAATCTGGGGTGATGCCCATAGCCTTAAGCGAAACCAAATCATTGAGCGGGATATTTTTATACCCGGCAGCCCCAAAGCTTTCAACAAATTCGGGCGTTACGCCAACCGACTTCATGCTTATCAGATCGTTCGCCGGGATGTTTTTATAACCGAGGGTAACAAATCCTTTGGCAAAATCGGGTGTTGCCCCTACCGATTTAAAGGACACCAGGTCGTTTGCCGATATATTGCCATATCCTGAATTTCTTAAACTTGCAACAAACTCGGGGGTTACTCCAACTGATTTCATGCTGGTTAGATCATTGGCGGATATGTTTTTATAGCCTATTGCCGCAAGGCTTTTTACATAAGCAGGTGTTACGCCAACTGATTTTAACGATACTAATTCGTTGGGTTCAATATTTTTGTAGCCTGCAAGCCGTAATCCTTCAATATATTCGGGTGTTACGCCAACAGCTTTCATGCTGGTTAATTCATTCAGCGGGATATTGGAATAGCCTGCTTTTTGAAGGGAGTTGATATAATTTGCATCGACATTAAGCGCTTTAACCGAAACAACATCCTCGGCCGACATGTTATCAGCAACAACGTTTCCCGGTTTGCCATTTTGCGCTTTAACGCCGTGCAGCCCACTGATAAATTTCCCGGTAACCCCTGTTGCCTTGAAGCTAACCAGTTGGTCGAATGCTAAGTTTTTATAGCCGGCTTTCTGGATCTCGCTCACATACGCAGCTGTTACGCCTACCGCCTTGCCTGATACCAATTGTTCAGTTGTAATATCAGGATAGCCGTTCGCCTTCCAGAAACGGATATAGGGTTCATCAACCTTTAACGCACCCATTGAGATCAGGTCGTCTTTTGAGAGGCCTTTGTAGCCATTATTCTCCAGCATCACCACATAGTCTTTTTTTATGTCGATCACAAAAAAGGCAAACTCATCACCTTCTTCAATATCAGCTATACCATGCTGACCGAGGAAAGCTTTGAATTGTGGGTTGGCAGTAAATTTATAATGACCATAACCCTGATCGCCGTCAAATTTGCCTGTGAATAAAACAGATCCGGCATCCCTTGTTAAGGTAAAGCCCCCTTTTTTATCCCTCGGCAAAGTTGAAAATTCGCTGACCTTGAAATCCGTATTGCTCGACCAGTTATGATCATCCGAATCAGATCTGAATTCAATTCTTATTTTATCATTTTTGATAGTAGCAAACCAGCTGCCTTCGGTATCCTGGTTATTTGACCAATGGTCATGTGAATGAGTTTTGGCTTTAGTTTTAGCCGTTTGGCTATAAGCAGCAGGATCATTAAACGCACATGCCAGTATGCCTAATAAGGGCACCAGGAAAAAATACTTCCACATGATATGGATGTTTGATTTTTTCGCGTTCATCATCACAATCCTTCTTTTTAACAGCGATTGGTTGTAGTTTGTAGTAATACCCAGCGACAGGTGGGGAGCAGATACTTTTAACAAGCTCATCTGGTAGCTCGACCTTTCAACTTCTTTATGCTCCAATACGGCATCATCTGTTAAAAATTCGAGATTGTTTTCAAGTTCAGTGCGGTAAAGCCAGGCGAACGGATTAAACCATTGTAATACTAAAACAAGCTCGGCAATTAAAATATCGAAACTGTGGCCTTGTTGTATGTGAACTTTTTCGTGCAGCAATATCTGGCTGTATGTTTCCCAATCGTATTTTTCGGGATTGATGAAAATGTTATTGCCGAAAGAACACGGCGCTTTATCGCCACTCAATTCAATAATGCGGAATTTGCCATCCCTGATAAAGGGTTTGGTATACGCCTGGAAAAGCAGCACAACAACCTGCAGTAAAAGGTTTAAACCAAATGCGGCAACCCCTATCCAATACAAATAAAACAGCCATTTTACAGCACGCTGCAATAAAGGAGTGGCAGTAGTAGTAGCAGTGGTTGGTACAGTTACGGTTGCTTTTGCTGGTACAGGAGTGGTGGTTTTTAGTTTTGGAGTGGCGGCGACTTTCGCATTTGAAATAACCGAGGCTTTAATAGCAGCCTGTTTTTGTTCGGCGAAATTTTGCTGAAAGTTTTTAACCGGCTCAGTTACTGTTGTTTCAGCCGGTATGGCGCTTTCTCTTAATGCCCATTGCTGCGGAACGGGTATGAGCGGCAAGGCAAATGACAAGGCCAGGCAAAAAACCAATACCACCCTGTTTAAGCGGTAAAAAGTTTCCTTTTGTAACAATATCTTGTAAAACAAAAGGCAAACCGATATCAGCAACGCGACATGCAATATGTAGGGTATCATTTCTTCTGCGATTTAATGAGGTTTACTATTTCATTCAATTCTTCTTCGGATATTTTTTGTTCTTTGGCAAAAAACATCAGCATGTTTGGGTACGAGCTATCGAAATACTGGTTAACTATATCCGTCATGGCATGCTTTTGATACTGTTCTTTTGATATGACAGGGAAATACCGGAAAACGTTACCAATATGTTCGTGTCCCAAAAAACCTTTATCTTCCAATATCTTTACCATGGTAGCTATTGTATTATAATGAGGTTTGGGATCGGGCATTTCCTGGATTATCTCTTTTATAAAGGCATTTTCCAACTGCCAGCAGGCCTGCATTATTTGTTCTTCTCTTTTCGCCAGTTTTTGCATAACATTTAAATTTTTTATAAAAGTGATACTAATTAATTAGTATTGCAACTAATTGATTAGTATTTCTATGAAATATTTTGTAAGTTGTTGATTTATAGTGAGAAAAAATTGTCCGGTCTTGTCATTGCGAGTAGGAACGACGAAGCAATCGCAAACTATACATGACGATCATACACTTTGTATAGTTCGCGATTGCCACGCTTTGCTCGCAATGACAAAGGTTAATAAAACCGTCCGCCTGCGAACAATCACCATACCAAATCCGAACGGATTAGTATTTTGAATTTATGTGTAAATATCTCATAGTTAACTATTTATAAAAGTGGCATAATCTTAGCTGATGCTTTCGCCTAATCGCTTGCATCATGATCAAAAACTATTTCCTCATCGCTTTCAGAAATTTAAAAAAGAATAAGGTATTCTCTTTTATCAACATCTTTGGTTTAGCCGTAGGTATGGCAGCAGGGCTGCTGATCATTCAATATGTTACCTTCGAACTTAGCTTTGATACCTTTCATTCAAAAAAGGACAGGGTATTCAGGGTAACACAAGACCGGTATGAACATGGCAAACTGGCTACCCAATGGGCGGCCGGCGCATTTGCGGAGGGAAATTCATTTAAAAATAATTTTCCCCAGGTGGAAGATTTTGTAAAAGTGGTGGGCGCGGGGTCGGTGCTCGCTATTAATAACGACCGGAAGATCGTCCTCGAAAAGTCATACTTCGTCAGTCCGTCTTTCTTTAATGTTTTTAGCTACCCGCTCGTCAGCGGCGACCCGAAAACGGCCTTAAAGGAGGTCTATTCGGTAGTAATTACCGAAACAGTTGCCAAAAAACTTTTTGGAACTGCCGATGCGGTAGGCAAAACCTTTAAGTATGACCTTAACGTGATGAAGGTTACCGGCGTAATGAAGGATTACCCGGATAATACGCATTTCAGGAGCGACCTGCTGATTTCGTACAGCACCCTCCTGAAATTTGTAGGCCCGAAAAATGACATTGATAATGCATGGCTTAACGATGGGTGCCTTACTTACCTTTTACTAAAGCCGGGTGTGGATGCCAAACAACTGGAAGCCAAATTCAAACCCTACGTAGACCAGGTGTATAAAAAGCTCAACTGGTCGGGGGCCAGCGCGGTCTATCATTTGCTGCCTTTGGAAAATATCCATCTTTCGCCCGGTTTAATGGGCGAAGCTGAGCCGCATGGCGATGGCAAGTCAGTTTACTTATTGGCCGGCATAGCCATTTTTGTGATCATTATCGCCTGGATCAATTATATTAACCTGTCAACTGCACGCGGTATTGGCCGTGCAAAAGAGGTAGGTGTACGCAAAACACTGGGTTCCAATAAAGGCCAGCTGCTATGGCAGTTTATGCTTGAGGCCTTGCTGCTCAATGGCCTGGCGGTGGTGCTGGCTATTGTGCTGATCATTGTGTTCCTACCGATTTTCTCCGTAATATCCGGCCAAAACGTTACCCTCGGTTTATTGTTTTCAGCGGTATTCTGGCTGGCAGTTGCCGGGCTGGTTTTGGTTGGTTCATTCTTCTCGGGTTTTTACCCGGCTATCGTCCTTTCCAGCTACCAGCCGGTAGAAGTATTGAAGGGCAAATTATCCGCATCGTCGCGCGGTGTCGTCTTACGCAAGCTTATGGTCGGTTTTCAATTTGCAGCATCTATATTTTTGCTCATTTGGTCGTTGACTGTTTACCAGCAGGTGAGTTTTATGGAGAAACAGAACCTCGGTATAAATATCAACCAAACCCTGGTGATCAAACCGCCGCTGTCGCATATCGACTCCTTTTCCCGCGTCATGACCGCCTTTAAGAATGAAAGTTTGCGCGATCCGTCAGTGAAAAGCATAACAGCGTCGACATCCATACCCGGCGAGCCGGTGAACTGGAATGCCGGGGGGATTAAATTAAAAGGCACCGATCAGTCGCAGGGTAAACAATACCGCATTATCGGGGGCGATTATGATTACTTAAAAGCCTATGGCGCAAGATTGATAGCCGGGAGGGTATTCTCAAAGGATTTTGCTACCGATCCGCATGCCGTTGTATTTAATGAAAAAGCGACGGAAGAGATGGGTTTTGACAAGCCGGAACAAGCAATAGGCAAGCAAATTGACTTTTGGGGGGATGTGTATACGATTATTGGCGTAGTGGATAATTATCACCAGCAATCACTTCATGACGCTTACGACGCGCTTATTTTCCGCTGCATCCCTGATGTACGCGGAAATGTTTCCATAAAAATAAACACGGCTAACTTGCAGCAAACCCTTACCGCTCTAAAAGCAAACTGGAAGGAATTTTTTCCGCAGGATGAGTTCAATTACTTCTTCCTTGATCAGCATTTTAACGAACAATACCATGCCGATAAGCAGTTCGGGCAAGTGTTTGCAACGTTTACCGGGATCGGCATTTTGGTAGCCTGCCTGGGTTTATTCGGCCTTGTTTCATACACTATCGTACAGCGCACTAAAGAGATCGGGATCCGTAAGGTGCTTGGCGCGTCGGTTAATACTATTCTTCAGCTGTTATATAAGGATTTCGCCCAGCTGGTGGTTATCGCTTTCCTCGTTTCCGCTCCGCTGGGCTGGTATGCCACCAGCAAATGGCTGCAAACATATGCCTTCCGGATCGATTTAAGCTGGACGCTTTTTGTAATTCCATTTATCACTGTCGCCGTGGTGGCGATGGCAACGGTGTCGTACCTCAGCGTTAAAGCCGCCCTAATGAACCCGGTGATAAGTTTGAAGACGGAGTAGAGTTTAGTGATTAGAGGTTGGAGATTAGAGATTAGTGAGGAATTGTCTGAACCGGGATTGAACGGATTTATGGATTTATCTGATTTAGCTTCCGTATCTATGCCTGCTATACAGGCCTAAGAGAATTCCGAAAATTCTTAAATTCTGAAAATTCTGATTCAGACAAAATCACATTTCTTACATAACCTTTTGTTTTAATCGAAGTGTTTAATAAAAAGCCCGAAAGTCCGGAAGACTGGAAGTCCAAAGCTAAAATCAAACCGCTGACATCAATGAACTAATGAACCAGTGAACCAATGAACTAATTATGATAAGAAACTACATCAAAACCGCCTGGAGAAATTTGTTAAAGAACAAATTTTATTCCCTTATTAATATTGCCGGTTTAACCTCAGGGCTTGCTATTGGCATCCTGATATTGCTTTGGGTGCAGGATGAACTGAGCTTTGACAGTTTTCATAAAAAAACGCCTGATATCTATCGCCTTGAGCTTTTCGGAGGTACAGGTGCAAGCCGCCAGATATGGTCTGTTGGCGTAGCGCCCATTGGCCCGCTTTCAAAAAAGGCATTGCCGCAGATAGAAGATTTTGTACGGATAACCGGCAATAATAATTTTACGCTCTATAAGTATCATGATAAAGTTTTTGGCGACGAAAATGCGGCCTTTGCCGATCCGTCCCTTTTTTCGGTTTTTGATTTCCCTATCATACGGGGCAATCCCGCAAATCCTTTCCCGAACGATAATTCAGTGGTCATTACCCAAAAAACTGCTGAAAAATATTTCGGGACTGAGAACCCGCTTGGCAAAGTTATATCTGCCGATAATAAGGAAAACTTTACGGTAACTGGTGTGATCAAAGATTTTCCCGATAACTCAAGCATCAATTGTGATATGGTTATGCCCATCAGCTATCATATCCACTATATGTTCGCCGATAACAAAATCGATCTCAATACCAATTTTAACTTTTTCAATTATGAAACCTACCTGCTGCTAAAACCCGGCACCGATTTAAAAACCCTTTCGGTTAAAATCAGGCAGGTACATCTCGACCACAAACCCGACGATACCGATGCTGATTACCTGCTGCTGCCCCTGGCAAAAATGCACCTCTACAACGCCGACCTTACCGACAAAGGCATCGGCACCGTAAGGATATTCCTCATCATCGCGCTGCTCATATTGGTGATAGCCTGTATCAACTATGTAAACCTGTCAACAGCCCGCTCCATGCTGCGCGCAAAGGAGATCAGTATGCGTAAAATTGTTGGGGCCGCAAAATCGCACCTGTTTATGCAGTTCATTGTCGAAACGGCTTTATTGTTTTTGCTCGCGGCTGCCTTCGCCATCGGGTTTATATTTATACTCATGCCGTTGTTCAACCAGGTATCCGGCAAACAACTGGTATTTAACCTTGCAGATTACCACATCTGGCTCGTTATATTGGCAACAATTGCCGGCACACTGGCAGCATCCAGCATTTATCCTGCGCTTCTGCTTTCCTCGTTCGAACCTCTGAAAGCATTAAAAGGTAAAATATCGGCGGGTATCGGCGATGTGATGTTTCGCAAAATACTGGTGGTTACGCAGTTTGTATTTTCCATTGTGCTTATCGTAGGCACCATCGTTATCACAGGCCAGTTAAACTACATCCGGTCGAAAGACCTTGGATATGACAAAACAAATGTCTTTATGTTTGGTATGCGCGCTATTGGCCCCCATTACGATGCCGTGCGTGCCGAACTCCTTAAACAGTCTGGTGTGTTGGATGTGGCGCGTTCCAGTGGACCAATTGTACGGATCGGAGGCCTGGATGGTTCACCCGATTGGGATGGCAAACCGGCAAATTCAACCTTCATCGTTCATCCAATGGCAGTCGACAAGGATTTTATTCCCTTTTTCAAAT
>Ga0302309_10004697_pt1 | contig 9997 bp, 7 predicted proteins | sample III_Palsa_N1_1_FD_200453 | JGI IMG/M metagenome (GOLD analysis project Ga0302309, IMG submission 200453) | Peat permafrost microbial communities from Stordalen Mire near Abisko, Sweden - III_Palsa_N1_1 | ecosystem: Environmental > Terrestrial > Soil > Palsa > Peat permafrost | place: Sweden... | reverse complement strand
AGCATCTCCCGAGCTTTTAATGATCTCGGTATATTCCGTCTGTTCGGGGGTTAAATTAGTGTCTGCTAATAAAGTAGCCATACCTATAACACCATTCATTGGTGTTCTTATTTCATGGCTCATGGTGGCTAAAAATATGCTTTTGGCTTTATTGGCATTTTCAGCTTCCTCTTTTGCCTTTTCAGCAATTTCGCGCGATTTACGTTCTTCAAGCGTAAGCTGCAAAATGTTTTGGGTACGTTCAAGCACCTGTTGTTCTAATATTCTTTTTTGGTTTTCAATTGCACGTAACCGGTACCTGAACAAGCCAATAACAGCGCTTACAATAAATATTATTGCAAGTATTTCAAACCACCAGGTTAACCAAAATGGCGGTACTATAACTATATTAAGTGGCGATGCTACCGGCGACCATGCTCCCTGACTGTTCCTGTATTTTAATTTAAAGGTATAATTGCCCGGCGATAAATTGGTATAATATGCCGCATTATGGCTGCCAATGTAATTCCATTCTTTATCAAAGCCCTCTAAAAAATAGGCATATTGTTTTCTATCAGGCGAAGCATAATCAAGCGCGGCGAATTCAATCGAGAAAACTGATTGCTTATGCGATAGTGTTATTTTGCGGGTATCTGTTACATCGTTTTTTAACGGTGAGTTATCATTTGGCCCCTGTGCAATAGTGAGGGGCTTGTTAAATAACTGGAATGCTGTAATAACCAACGGCGCAAACTTTGCCGCTTTTAAAACTTTAGCAGGCGAAAAAACATTAAATCCATTTATACCGCCAAAATATATATCGCCATCGCGACTGACCAAAGCCGAGTGTGGTTTAAACTCGTCGCCTTGTAAACCATCTTCGGTAGTGTAATTGGTGAAGGTATTGTCCTCAGGGTCAAATTTTGTTAAGCCGCCATTGCTGCTTATCCATAATTTGCCCAGGTTGCCTTGCCTTATGGCATAAATAATATCGCTTGGTAAACCATCCTTTTTGGTATAAACGGTAAAATGTTTGGTCTTCCGGTCAAATAGATCAAGGCCCGACAATGTAGTTAGCCATAGCCGGCCTTTGCTATCCTCAAAAATATCTGTTACTGAGTTGCTGCTTACACTATTTGTTTTTTCGTTGTGCTCGTAGTGTGTAAATGTGTTGTTGCTACGGTTCAACATATTAAGGCCACCATCGGCTGTTCCAAACCATAAGTTGCCCTCTTTATCTTCATAAATTACATATACTCGGTCGCTGCTTAAACTTTTTGGGTCGTTTGCATTAAAATGATAATGTTTAAATAAGCCTGTTGCGGGGTCGTAGCAATCTACGCCGTCGTTAAAGGCACTTATCCAGGTTTTTTTGTCTCGGGTATGTAACAGGTAATAAATGCTGTTGCCGCCAATGCTATTAGGTTTGCTGGTATCAACCTTAAAGTTTTTAAATGTATTTGTTGATGGGTTAAATATGCTTAAACCATCGCCCCAGGTGCCTATCCAAATATTTCCCTGGTCATCGGGTTTTACGGCAAGATCATAGTTGCCGGCAATACCATTTTTGCCGTCAGCAGGTTTTTTGTAGTGGATAAAAGTTTGTTTAACCGGATCAAACTTATTTAAACCGCCACCATCGGTACCAATCCATATGTTGTTGTTTTTATCTTCGGCAAAATCCAATACATAGTTGTTTGATAAACTTAACGGTGAACTGCTATGGCGATAAAGCGTAAAGCTCGAGGTGCTTTTTTTATACAGATTTATGCCCCCGCCGAATGCGCCAACCCACATATTGCCATTCCTGTCCCGGCAAATGGCGTATACCGAGTTGCCGTTAATGCTGTTATCATCAACTTCATCATTTTGATAAACGTTGATTTTGCCGGTGCTTTTGTTTAGTATACATAGGCCGCCATTTTCTGTCCCTATCCATAAATTGCCATTTTTATCATCGTTTAAGCTATATATGGTTTTTGAGGATATGCTGTTCGAATTCTTTGGATCGAAGGGGAAATGTTTAAACGTTTTTTGCTGTGGATTGAAAGAGAATAGCCCATCATCCTGCGTGCCAAACCATATTTGTTGCTGCCTGTCTTCAAAAATGCATATAACGTCATTTCCAATAGCAGCATGGTTAACGGGGGCATGATATTGATATTTGGTAAAGGTGTTATTAGCCCTGTTATAAAGGTTCAGGCCACCGTTTTCTGTTCCGATCCATAGGCGGTGCTGGTTATCCTGGTAAACGGTACGAACGCTATTGTCGCTTAAACTGGTAGTATCCTGTTTATTGTGCTGATGGTGTACAAATTTATTTTGCGAAATGTAAAAGCAATCCAGGCCGCCGTCCTGTGTTGCTATCCACAAATTATTATCAGCATCAAATGTAATGCGGTTTATAATGTTATCAATAATGCTCGCGTTGTTATGGCCACTATGTACATAGCGTATAAAACGCCCTGTACTGCGTTGGTACATATTTAAACCACCAAGTGTAGCCAGCCACACATTGCCGGTTTTGTCTTCGGCAATATCGGTAACCATGTTATTGCTTAGGGAGGTGCTATCGTTGGAGTCATAACGGTAGGTTATAAAATGGTAGCCATCATAACGGTTTAAGCCGTTCCGGGTGGCAATCCATATAAAGCCCCGGCTATCCTGCATAATGCAGTTTACATTAATTTGTGATAAGCCTTCGCTTGTGCCAACATGCTGAAATTTCAGACTTATATTTTGGGCATAACTTTTAGTTAATAAGCTAAAAATGCCTACTACCAATAAAATTAAAATACGTTTTGTATTCCGATACAACATTTAGGAATAAAGGTATGAATTGGGTGTCAAACGGTATACGTTTATATAGCCATTAAGTTTCTTCTAAATTAACTGTCTGGATGAATGTTTTTGCTATTATTCCGAACATTCTTTTTAAATTATGTTAATGGTTAAAGAGTAGGTTTATTTGCGTTATAACAAACATCACGAAAAGAACCGCAGTAATACCCGCTAAATAACTACATGAATATAGCTATCTGGATCATTTCGTTTTTAGCCATTGCCGGGGTTATCATCAGGCCGTTTAAAATAACTGAGGCTATATACGCTGTAACTGGTGCTATATTATTACTGGCATTTCAATTAATTAGGCCCGGCGATGCATGGTTAGGCGTTGTAAAAGGGTTAGATGTATACCTGTTTTTGATAGGTATGATGTTGCTTGCAGAAACCGCCCGTGAAGAAAAGCTGTTCGACTGGCTCGCCGCTCACGCCACAGTAATGGCTAAAGGGTCAGCGAACAGGCTGTTTCTGTTAATTTACCTGGTGGGCGTAGTGGTAACCATATTCTTATCCAACGATGCAACTGCCGTGGTATTAACACCCGCTGTAGCCGCCGCTGTTAAAGCAGCCAAGGTTGAAAAGCCACTGCCTTATTTGCTCATCTGCGCGTTTATAGCCAATGCGGCATCATTTGTATTGCCTATATCCAACCCGGCTAATTTGGTTATTTATGGCAACCATATGCCAGCTTTGTTGCACTGGCTGGGTCAATATGGTTTGCCATCAGTTTGCGCTATTGTGGTTACTTATTTCGCGCTGCATTTTACGCAAAGGTCCTGTTTTAAAGCAAAGATTGAGGCGGACATCACTATCCCGAATTTACCACAGGGTGGTAAAACCGCATTGATTGGTATTGCCATAACTGCTGTTGTTTTATTGACCGCATCGGCATTCGGCTTTCAACTGGGTTTGCCAACGGCTATTACCGGGATTGTTACCTCGGGCATAGTTATCATCAGTTCAAAAAAGAATCCTTTGGTGGTGATAAGGGGCGTATCCTGGGCGGTGCTGCCGCTGGTTGCGGGATTATTTGTAATTGTTGAAGCCTTAAATAAAACAGGCTTAATTCAGCACCTTACATCGATGCTTAATCATGGTATATCGCAATCAATAACCGGTACGGTTTGGATAGGCGCTGGAGCTACTGCCCTAGTTTGTAACCTGATGAACAATTTACCTGTAGGCCTTATTGCAGGAAATGTAATTAATGTTGGGCATGCTCCCGAGATAGTTAAAAGCGCGGTACTTATTGGGGTTGATCTCGGGCCAAATTTGTCTATCACCGGTTCATTGGCTACCATACTTTGGCTGGTGGCTTTACGGCGAGAAGGCCAAACCATTAGCGCATGGGCATTTTTAAAATTGGGTAGTATAGTAATGACCTTAGCGCTTATCGCTGCGCTGGCCTCATTATGGATTTGATGTGATCTCTTCTTCTTTTAAGTGGAGCAGGATCAGTATCAACACCAAAAAGCTTACAATCCTTTCTGCCGCACCCAAACCGTTCCAAACCTGGCTTTGCCACATGGCAAACCATTCGCCGCCTATCACCTCAAAACCTAAAAACCAAATGGTAATGCCGATAGTGATTCCTGCTACCGCCCAGTTCTTGGCGGCATGAAATGTTGCTGCGCTAGAGTTTAAATTTTTGAAAAGTAGCCAGCTGCCTTTTATGCAGCAAAATGCCATTACAGCTTCCAGTGCAATTAGTAAAATATAACCGGCATGATACAGAAATGGACTCCCGACATGCCGGTAATACACCATACTGCCCGGGAAAATTGTATCCATCTTCATTACATGCTCCACAAAGTGATAGTTGGTAAAGTAATCGGTGGTATTGCCAAAAACAATTAGTAACGACATTAATCCTATAGCAGCAACGGCGATTGTTTTAGCGATTCTAAACAGCAATTGAGTGGAGTACATATTGTGATGGTTTATTCACGAATATGCCACTTTGTTTTTACATCTGAAATAAATGATTTGTAACCGCATATTCTATAATCAATAATAGAAACCTCAGCGAGTAATTAAATTAAAAAGTATAGCAGTGATAAAAAATAATTTAGCTATAGGAAATTAATAATCAGATACTTAACTTAGTTGTTCGCTAGTTAAAGCACAACCTGAATCTGAAAAAAATATACTCTTTTAAGTATTTGCCTGATCTTATTCACTAAAGCATTCGGGCAGGATAAACCGGGTATTAGTTATTCCGGAAATAACATATTATCAGTCACGCAGCCTTATACTTTATCTTATCTACATAAAATCACAATATGATGAATAATAACCAAACACTTGACAAACCCTTTGGCAACATAGCAATAGCTTTCTCAGGGGGCGGGTTTCGCGCGGCAGCGTTCGCGCTTGGAACTTTATGCTACCTGGAACGCATTGGTTTAACCAGGCAAATCAATTATGTGTCGTCAGCATCCGGGGGCACTATAACCAACTTATTATACACATCCTGCCTTAAACAGGGTATCACGTTTGATGCATTTTACAAAAAAACATTGGCTGCGTTAAATGGCGAACAACTACTTACAGCAGTATTAACACTTTTAAATGATGATAAACAATGGCCCGAACAAGATAGCGGAAAGGAGCGAAACCTGATAAATTCGTTTGCCAGGGTATATGATAGCGAGCTATTTTTTAATGGGGAAACTTTATCGATATTTTGGGATAATAAAAAAAGGAACAACCTGGAAATTTGCGCCAATTCAACAGAATTCTATCGCGGACTAAGCTTTCGTTTTCAAACGGACGGCACCCAAAACCCTCAACAGGTGATCGGTAATTACTATCTCCACTTCGATGTGAAAAAGCATGTTGAAACGGTGAAAAAGATCAAACTTGGAGATGTGCTGGCAGCTTCATCTTGTTTTCCGGCGGGATTTGAACCTATATGCTATCCTTGTGATTTTAGTCACACTAATTTAAGTATTGATGATCTTAGACAGGGCATGCTATATACTAACTATGACGAAATGACTCATCCATTAAGTTTCGTACCTCCTCCTCACGCGCCTGATCCCAAACAGCAAAATTATATTGAGTCTTTTGGCCTTATGGATGGCGGCATTACCGATAACCAGGGTCTTGCCAGCCTGATGCTGGCGGATGATAGAAGAAGGAACAATAAAAAATCATCAAACCCATTTGATTTAATGATTATTACCGATGTAGCAAGCTATTTTATGGATAGCTATGAAGCCCCTGTAATAAAAAAGCCAGATAACTGGCGCGGAAAAGCGATTAGTTTTTTTGAAAGCGCAGCGAAAAAAGTGGTTTCATATTCAACTACTGTTATGGTGGTAAGCTTGCTGGCTATTATTGCCTGTATTGTAATCTGCCTGATTGCACCTAATATTACCAAGACGGTTTGGTGTTGTAGTTTTACCGGATTCTTTGCGGCGTTTTTGTTGCTTTCCATTATCATCAAAATAACCAATCCCACAAAAAAAATAATAAGAGATATTAATGGTTTTAGCCTCGAGCAGGAATTGATCGTCGCGGCGAAGATCAAAAACATATTTTCGGCCCCCATTATTAGCAAGCTGACGCAGTTTTTAAGCCAAACCAAGCTAAATATCTTTGAACAGATGCTAAAAGCAAGGATCAGCTCGATGTTGAGCATGGTGATGGACGTGAACTTAAAACAAGTACGCAGGCTGATTTTTCAATCTTTTTTTGCTAATACTAATTACGAAAACAAGAGAGTGCCTAATTTTATTTATGAGCTTAGTTTGCACAACTCAAACAGCAGAAATAACAGGATTAACGATGCCAAAAGGTTAACATGGACTGCCACTGTTGCTGATAAAGCTCTTTTATTGGATGATTTACAATTGATTCAGCCTATAGCGGAAAATGCAAGGATAATGGGTACAACCCTTTGGTTTGAAGATGGAGATGAGGGCGAACAGTTAATGAGAGCTGTTATAGCCACAGGGCAGTTTACTACATGTATGAATTTGGTGGAGTATATTATTTCTCTAAAAAGAAAAAAGGTTCAGCTTAATCCGCAGGATACTCAAACGGTTGATAATCTGTTGGCGCAGTTAACAAAAGATTTGGACGAATTTAAAAAAGATCCATATTGTATGTTTGATAACAAGATGTCGGCTGCTATTATTTAAAGTCCAAAAAACGTATCAATGTAGAATACATTTTATGATGGTTATTTACGAATATGCCACATCTTTAACCTAAAGTGAATTTTCATTTATTAAACTACTTTAATTTTATTCAGGTTGATTTAACCGTGTTTTGCAGTACACTAAAATTAAATGAAAATGACAGCAGTTGAAGAAATGATTAAAGAATATGTAGCATCCTGGAATAATAATAGCCTGGAGGAATTTAAATCTGCTTTTGCGGAGTGCTGGGCAGCAGATGCTACCTATACCGACCCGGATTTTGAATTAGTAAAAGGCGTGGACGGTATAGCTGGTTTAGCGCAGTCGTCTTTGGAGAAAATCCCAACAAGGAAGTTTAACGTGATCACCAAACCGGAATATCACCACAACGTGGGCCGCTACAACTGGAATGTTGTACTGCCGGAAGGAACTAAAGAGGGATTTGATTATTTTGAGTTTAATGATGAACACAAGATCACCAGGATTGTGAGCTTTTTTTAATCGGCCTAAATAATCTATAATCATCTCGGAGAATGAGCCGTACATTTTATCTTTACCAAAAACATAAAATGTACGAGCTCATTTTTGCCAATTTCGCATTGCATATTAAACTGGATGCTATCGAAATCGAGCAGATAAAAAATTGCTTACAACATAAAATCTTCAAGAAGAAGACGGAATTACTATGTCGTGGATCGGTCTGTCGTAACATCTATTTTGTAAACAAAGGCTGCCTGCGTATTTTTAATGTAGATAATCAGGGCGAGGAACACAACGTATCGTTTTGTCCGGAGAATTGGTGGGCGGTAGATATTTCCAGTTTCTCTCATCAAACACCTGCTTTTTATAATATTGATGCACTGGAAGATACCGAGGTTTTTTACCTGAGTTACCCGGTACTTGAGGAACTTTATATAGCGATACCCAAGCTGGAACGTTTCTTTAGGATATTAACACAAAATGGGTTTCACCTGTATCAGCAACGTATTACTTCTAATTTATCCAAATCAGCAGAGGAACGGTATGCACAATTCCAAAAGCAATATCCAAAATTGGAACAACGGATAGCCCAAAAGCAAATTGCTTCATATTTAGGCATTACGCCTGTTTTTTTAAGTATGATCCGTAGAAAATATGCACAGCAGTAGCTTGGTTTTCATACTGCTTTAAATCAAACTATTATCACTACTAATGGTTAGTTGATAGGAACAGTTAAGATCACCCAAAAGCAAAAAACATGAGCAACGAAAAACCAGCCCCGATCATAGTTGGAGCCGAAGATGGCGAAATCATCTCAATGGTAGGGGATACCTACCGTGTACTTGTCACGGGAAAAGAAACCAATGGTGAATTCGCGACGATCGATATGCTGATTCCTCCGGGCGGAGGTCCGGGGCCGCATGCCCACCCCGACATCTATGAGTCCTTTTATGTGGTTGATGGCGAGATTGAAGTTAAATCTGAAGCTGGGGGATATACGGCTAAAAAAGGTTCGTTTATCACTATTCCTAAAGGGGGAATTGTGCATAGTTTTAGAAATAAGAGCGATAAAATGGCTCATTTACTTTGCACTGTGGTGCCATCGGGATTGGAAGAAATGTTTTTAGAATTAGGAACACCGGTTGAAGCGAATACCTTTTTACCGCCGCCGCATCTCGACCCGGAAACCTTGAAAAAGTTTCAGCAAACTGCCGAAAGATACGGGCAACAATTGTTCCCGCCTGATTATTTGGATTAGCGGCTGGTGCCATAAAAAAGATGGGCTATCGTTCACAAACGATAACCCATCTAAAAAACAATCAATCAAAAAAAAATTAAACTTTTGCGAAGTTGCTTTTATGAACAGCTTCAGCAAATAAGCGGTATGATTTTAAGCGCGCCTGGTGATCAAAAATGTGCGAGGTGGCCATTATTTCATCGATGCCTGTTTCATCGGCAAATTCTTGTATTTCGCGATTTAGTTTTTCGGGGCCGCCTATAAACGCATAGGCAAGCATACCCAAAATATGATCTCTTTCAATCGGGTTCCAAATAGTGTTCATATCTTTTACCGGCGGTTGCAATAACTGGCGTTTGCCGGTAATCACACCCATAAAAAACTGTTTAACGGAGGTCGACCAATATTCGGCTTCCTCGTCGGTATCAGCCGCTACTACGTTTACGCAGGCCATAACATAAGGCTTTTGTAAGTATTGCGATGGCTTAAAGTTGTTGCGGTATATTTCTATCGCCTCCTTAAAATAAGTTGGCGCAAAATGGCTCGCGAAAGCGTAAGGCAGCCCGATAGCTGCGGCGAGATGCGCGCTATCGGTACTCGACCCTAAAATCCATATCGGTATGTCAACACCTTCACCCGGTATAGCCCGAACGGCGGCGTGTTGATTATCGGCAGAGAAAAAAGTTTGCAAGCTTTTAACGTCATGTGGAAAGTAATGGGGTGCATTCATGTTTTCGCCACGTATGGCTTTAGCGGTTACCTGGTCGGTTCCGGGCGCGCGACCTAAACCTAAATCAATACGGTTGGGGTATAAGGTGGCGAGCGTTCCAAACTGTTCGGCTATTACTAAAGGGGCATGGTTGGGCAGCATAATACCACCTGAACCTACACGAATTTTTTCGGTATTACCAGCGATGTAGCCAATCAATACCGATGTTGCGGAGCTGGCAACATTCATCATATTATGGTGTTCGGCAAACCAATAGCGGGTATATCCCAACTGCTCGGCTTGTTGGGCAATTTCAAGGCTTCTATGATAGGTGTCTGCTATGGAGTGGCCTTCAACCACGGTAGCCAGATCAAGTACTGAATAATTAAGCATGAATAAATTTAAGGCTTATCCTTAATTATTATGCTACGCCGTTAAGTGATATGACCTTAAAATGATAGGGGAAACGTGGAATGACAATTGCATTAAAATTGCCTTGGGTTATTACTCCGGTGTAATGTTAAGCGCCAGGTAAACTTCTGCATAAAGTAAGCCGCTTCCGCCGCCGTAATGCAGTACTACCGGTATTTCCTGAAACGC
>Ga0302309_10004691_pt1 | contig 10005 bp, 9 predicted proteins | sample III_Palsa_N1_1_FD_200453 | JGI IMG/M metagenome (GOLD analysis project Ga0302309, IMG submission 200453) | Peat permafrost microbial communities from Stordalen Mire near Abisko, Sweden - III_Palsa_N1_1 | ecosystem: Environmental > Terrestrial > Soil > Palsa > Peat permafrost | place: Sweden... | reverse complement strand
TTTACAATGCCGTGTTCGATACCCGGGCCAACATATCAGGTATAACAAAAACCTATGCTAAAAAAGTAGGCCTGCGTATGTTAAATGTTTCTTTTGATGAAAGCAGCGGCGAAACCGGCCTTAAGTTTAAAACCAGTGAGGGTATTGCCGACAGTATTTATATTGGCGGTATATTGGTAAAGAATGTAGTGTTTGAAGTGATGCCCGACTCTGTATTATATTTTGCTGCCGCTAAGTTTCAACTAAATATGATCATCGGCTACCCGGTTATTGAACAATTCGGCGAAGTGCATATTTTCAAGAATGGTAAAATGACGATCCCGCTAACACCCGCAAAAAGTGACCTTCACAACTTTGCGCTTGATGGCCTCGACCCGGTTGTAGCCCTAAAAAAAGGCAACGATACGCTTGATTTTCAATTCGATACCGGCGCCAGCTCGTCATTGTTCTATGTGTCCTATCTCAATAAATATAAAACAGAGGTTATAGAATCCGGCAAAAAGAAAATGCTGGGTTTCTACGGAGCAGGCGGCTCACAAAAAAAAGAAGTGTACGTTCTACCCAAAATCAACCTTACACTGGGCAACAAAACTGTAACTGTGGATAATGTTGATGTGCTCCAGCAAGAAATAATCCCTAACGAAAAATTCTACGGCAACATAGGCCAGGATTTTACTAAAAATTTCAACGAGATCATTTACAATTTTAAGTATATGTATATCAATGGAAATTGATCTCGCCATCTGTGATTGCTATTCGTTTTTTAAAGCTTTTCTTCTGGTTTTCTTGTAAAGATCACTTCAAATGCCTGTATTATCTTAACATGACGTGAAATAAACAAGAGCATTGATCTTTAAAATAGCAATATGCTCTTAAATTAAGCGGGAGTTTGGTTATCCCCTTTCATAATCAACGCATCAAACGAATATCTCCCTGCACCACTCAGCATCAGCGAGATTAAACCCGCGATATATAGTAAATTGATCTCATATCCCGGCGGACCGAACAGGGGGCCATGCGGTGTTAGCCCGATGGTTTTAACTGAGCTAAAGCCATAATTGATCTGGACGGTCAGCATAGCTACCAGCATTGTGCCGATGAGCGGAATAGCTATAACGCTTACATAAAACCCTGATAGGATAGCCAGACCGCCAAACAATTCGATAAATGGAACTATCCACGAATTAATATGCGGAAAGGGCACACCTGTTTGCAGCAGCAGCTTTTCAAAACCAGCAGTACCATGGCTAACCTTAGCCCAGCCGTGAGCTGTAAAGCCAAAGCCGATGATCAGTCTTAAAAATAAAGGTGACCATTGCCGGTAGTTTTTATTCGCTATAGAAAAAGCTTTACGGATCATAATTTTCAGGTAATATATAAATGGATGTTTTTTCTTTGTCGTAAATTTCGGATAAACCTTGCAGGTTATTTAAAAAATTCATCCTGCGTGCACCGCCCGTTCAACATAAATCTCAAAGAAACATATACCCATTATTAAGCCGTGTTCAGCCTGGAAACAGCCGGCGAATTCCCGGTTAGCTTTTTAAAGAAATTGGCGAAATAAGCGGGTTCTTCAAAACCAAGGCTATTGGCAATCTGGCCAATATTCCAATCGGTGTGCTTAAGCAAGGCATGTGACTCTTTCAGGACGCGCTCGGCAATGTGCCGCGTGGTTGTTTTCCCGGTGATCTCCTTCACGGACCTGTTTAAATGATTGGTATGAACCGAAAGACTATAGGCATAATCATGGGCTGTTTTAAGCTTCAGGAACTGGCCGGGTGAATCAATGGGGAACTGCCTTTCCAGCAGTTCTAAAAATTGACTGGTTATACGCGCGGCAGCACTGCTGTTGGTTTCAAAGGTTGTTACCGGTTCTATCTTCAAAGCCTCGTGCATAATAATGCGAAGATAATTGCGCAGCAGGTCATATTTATTTACATAGATTGAATTCATCTCCTCCATCATTTTGCGGAGGACAGCAGAAAGAAATGCCAGTTGTGGTTCTTCCAAAAAGATGACAGAACTGCCACCTGCCCTGAATAAGGGAAAGTCCTGGAGGGTGCTGTTATCTATAAAAGCCTGTGTAAACAAACAGAACCAGCCTTCCTGCGGACCGGGCCCTGATTCCCAGGAAGAAGGTACCGAAAGGCTGGAAATTACCAGCGCCGGACGGTCTACAACCACCTGCTTATCGGTATAATGCATTTTTCCACTGCCGATTACCAGTGCTATTTTATAAAAATCGCGGCGGCTGAAGGGTGTTTTTACAAAGCAGGGTTTACGCTTAAACACGTTGAAATGCCCCTGCCCGGTATTGTTCTCGGCAAAAACCTTTTGATTGTCTACCGGGTGGCGCCGGTAAAACTCTTCGAGTGTTTCAATAGATTGCATCAGTAAAGGTATATATTATTTGATTATTATAAGCAAATATGACCATTTAATGATTGAAAAAATGACCAATGTTTGAAAATTATAAATTCCTGCTTGAATAATATAAATGGGGAACGAACAGGCGCATCTACTTTTGCAACATGGAAACGGGTTTCAGAAAATGGATCATTGTTGTTACTATCATCACCTCTACAATTATAGAGCTGATTGATACCACCATCGTGAACGTTTCGATCAACACCATGAGCGGTAATTTGGGCGCATCGCTGGAAGATACTGCCTGGGTGATTACCTCGTATGCCATCGCCAACGTGATTGTGATCCCGATGACCAGTTTTTTGGCCGAAAAAATTGGCCGCAAGCAATATTATATCGGTTCCATTTTGTTATTCACGCTCGCTTCGGCCATGTGCGGTTTTTCGCATAATTTGTGGGAGTTGGTGGCCTTTCGCTTTTTACAGGGTATAGGCGGCGGTGCGCTCCTGTCCACCTCTCAATCCATCCTGTTCGAGACCTTTCCGCCAAAAGAAAAAGGAACCGCCAGCGGCATTTTTAGTTTAGGCATCATTATTGGCCCGTCCATAGGCCCTGTACTGGGGGGATATATTGTTGACAATTTGAGCTGGCAATGGATCTTTTATGTAAATATTCCCATCGGGCTGTTAGCGGCGATTTTATCCTATGTTTATCTTAAACCTACCAAAAGATCGGATAACGACCGAAGCATTGACTGGCTGGGGATCGCTTTGCTTGCTTTCGGCGTAGGCTCTTTACAGGTGGTTTTGGAAAGAGGCGAAACCGACGACTGGTTCTCTGCCACTTACATCATCGTGCTAAGCATCATTGCCACCCTATGCCTGGCTACCCTGGTTTGGTGGGAGTTGCGTACGAAGTACCCGATCATCAATCTGCGGGTTTTAAAAAGCACTACCCTGTCGCTTTCCGCAATCATGACTTTTGTACTGGGTTTTGGGTTATTCAGCGCGGTTTTCGTGTTCCCGCTCTATGCGCAGCGGATCATCGGTTATTCAGCTTTCCAGACAGGTACCATGCTTTTACCAGGCACCCTGATGGCCGCGATGATCTCACCGTTCTTAGGCAAAATGCTGCAGAGCGGTATCCGCCCCCAATACCTCATCATTACCGGCTTTGCTTTCTCGGCGATCTTTGGCTTTTTAATGTCGGGCTCGAATCTGGAATCAGGGGGCGCGAATTTTTTTATCCCGCTTATATTTCGCGGGGTCGGGGCCGCGCTGCTCATCGTTCCGCTTACCGCGCTGGCTGTATCAGAACTCAAACCTGCTGATATCCCGCAAGGCGCTGCCCTGAATAACATGATGCGGCAGATGGGTGGGTCTTTTGGGATAGCCCTCATCAATACTTACATTGCCCACCGGGCGGCGAATAACCGTAATTCGCTGATAAGCAATGTTACCGCCACCAGCAGTGCCACTACCCTGCGCCTGCAAGCTATGGCCGTTAATTTCCGGGCGCATGGAGCAAACTATTTCCGGTCCATTCAGCAAGCCATAGGCGCTTTAGAAACAACTGTAGCACGACAGACATTTTTAATGAGCTATATGGACGCCTTCCTGCTGCTGGCCATCTTAAATGCCTGTTGCATTCCGCTCGTTATCCTCACTATCAAGAAAAGATCAGCTGTAAAAACAACGGCCAAAGTTGAAATAAGTGCACATTAAAAGAGAGAGATGAATATGGATTGTAGAGACGCAATACTTTGCGTCTCCGGTTATACAGGAGGGCAAGTTTGGATTTGCACGCGGAAGATGCAAAGTAGACGCAAAGTATTGCGTCTCTACGAAGTTTCTGCATTTACAAATAACCCTATGTTAAAACAAATTGCCATTTTTAAACAGCTTATAAGCCGTATAAATTTGAATATTATCTAACTTGCGGCTTATAACAGCCAATTATTATGTTTTTTTCAGTATTTCCACTTAGTAAGTATATTTGCGTTCTATATTTGTGTTATTTATGATTAAACTTTTTGTTGGGGGGTTTCCCCTGGATATAACGGAACTGGAACTTGTTAAGTTGTTTGGCCCGCACGCTGACATTAGTACGATTAAAATTGTGCGGGATAAGAAGACAAGAGTTTGCAAGGGATATGCTTTTGTAGAGATTATTGATAAAGACGGGGTCGATCGTGCCATAGAAGCGCTGGATGGTACTGCAATGGGTGATAAGGTATTAAGCGTAAAAATCACTGAAGAAAAACAGGCTGCGCCTAAAAAGTCATTTTCCCGGTTTAGTGGTAATTCTTCCCAGCCGTCTTATTCAAAAGTGGAAAGAACCGGCGCCGCTGCTGACTTTAAAAAGAAACGGCCAAGGAAGCAATTTTAACCCTTTATAAAAGCCCAAAAACAACCTATTAAAGTATTTGAAAGGGTGCGTTTTTTATCTTTTTAGCAATCGCTGGTGTACAATCTTCATCACCATTTCCCTGTAATTACGGCTCATCGGCAACGATCTGCTTCCAATCTTAATTTCGTTACCTTCTATCGCATCTATTTTTGAACAGTTTACCAGGTAAGATTGATGGATCTTAATAAATTCGTCTGCCGGCAGCTGGCATTCCAGGCTTTTCATGGTGAGGTAAGCAATTATCTTTTTACTTTCGGTATAGATGGTCACATAGTTCCCAAGACTTTCGGCATAGAGGATATCGTTCAGCTCAATTTTTTCGATCCTTTTTTCACTTTTAATAAAGATGTACGAAGGCAGCAGGGTGCCGGTTGCCATATGCTTCATTTGATAATAGTCCTTTGCTTTTTGCACAGCTTTCAGGAACCGGCTAAGGGCAAAAGGTTTTAAAAGGTAATCAATAATATCCAGCTCATACCCTTCCAGGGCATATTGCGGGAAGGCAGTGGTCAGGATCACCATCGATTCGATATCCATTTTTTGCAGCAGCTGCAGGCCCGATACCTTTGGCATCTCGATATCCAGGAATATAATATCGATAGCATTACTCTTCAGAAAAGCCTCAGCCTTTGTGGCATTCTCAAATTTGCCCTGCAGGTCCATAAAGGGTACCTGCTCCACAAATTCGTGCAATATTTTACGGGCTACGGGTTCATCATCCACAATTATACAGCTGAGTTTCTTCATATGGTGAGTGTTAAATGAACATGATAAATATTTAGCTCTTTTTTAATATCGAGCCGGTAACGGTCCTTATACAACAGCTCCAGCCTTCTCACCGCATTGTTCAGCCCGATACCGCCCGGGGCTGATTCCGCTTCATCATAAGAGTTATCACAGGTAAAATCTATCCAGCCGGCTTCCTCATTCAACCCGATTACTATACTGTTTACAGCATTATCGCCTCTTGAAACATACTTAAAAGCATTCTCCACAAAAGCCATAAAAATGAGCGGAGCTACCTTAACAGCCCCGTTTTGATAGTTTACATTTAGCGTTACCTGCATATTATCATTACTGCGTGCCTTTTGCAGAGCCACGTAATTTTGCAGGTATTTTACTTCCTTCTCCAGCCCTATCATATCCACATCCGCCTCGTACAAATTGTACCGCAGCAGGTCCGAAAATTGCACCATCATGTCCCGTGCCTGGCTATTGCTCATGTCGATATAACCATAAACGGTATTGAGGCCATTAAACAGAAAATGCGGGTTGATCTGCGAACGCAGATATTTCAATTCCGTTTGCAGCTGGCTGATCTGGCTGTTTTTAACCTGCTCCTGCTGTTCCGACCATCTTTGGGTGATGTAAAGCATTGAAGTAATAACGGTACAACAAAGGCCATATACAAAATTATCCCAAAGGCCCGAGCTTGTTTCGATAGGCTTATCGTGAAAAAGCACATCGTGAATAAAGTGGTTATAATGGCCTGCAAAAATAGTATACAGGAAGATCAAAACCAATAGGGCGGCAACATATGAGCCGAACCGTCTCTTTTCCAGCAGGGAGGGTATCAGGAACGAGCTATTGGCCAATATCATCGAAGTAAAGATGGAAAAATGTACGATGACGGTAAACAGGTACGAAAAACAGGCCTGCACCGTATTTACCGAATAAACCGGTTTTTCGATGACGAGCGCCCCGATATATGCAGCAAAAAAGAGCAAATAATAGGTATACCGTTTTAAATACATAATACTGTTTCGGCCTTTTACTGAATAAATATATCTGATTGATTTGATAACCAGAAATATCCCATGCATGAGGATGCTGGTTTTCACGAAAAATGGTACAGTTATCCGGTTAATTACGCATCATGTCACATAAATTTTTTTGTAGCGCCTTTTATTAACTATCAAAATAAATTAATTTGTTATTTTTAGATAGTATTAACCTTTAAGATTATCAATTATGTCGCCATCATCTAACATTCGCCTGGCCGTACCCTTTTTTATGGTGCGTGATATGGAAGCCTCGTTGAAATTTTATGTGGAAAAGCTTGGGTTTACAATAACCAACCAATGGACACCCCGCGGTAAAATTGAATGGTGCTGGCTGCAACGTGATGAGGTGTCGATAATGCTGCAGGAAAACCGGAACACAGAAAAATTCGACCAGGAGGGTCCGCATGGAAAAGGCGTATCTACCTGTTTTCAATGTGTTGATGCACTTATCTTATATCATGCGTTTATGGAGAAGGGCATTGAAATCAAAGAGCCTTTTGTTGGGAATAATATGTGGGTGGTTAATTTTCCTGATCCTGATGGCTATACACTGGATTTTGAAAGCCCTACGGATGTGCCGGAAGAAACGATGTATTCTGAATGGTTTAAGTAACTGGTTGTTAAAAGATCGCCCGGCCTCTTTTCCAGTATCTCTATTATATCTTCTGTAGCCATCCCGATGATCAATTTACCCCTCCTCTCCTTTGGACTACAGGGTGTAAACAAGTATATCGTTATTACAATCAATGCCCCGTCAGGGGCCACCTATTTGTAGAAAACAAACATTAGGACAACTTTGCAACGCTAGTGGCTACCCAATTCGCGAAAGGTAGCCACTAGCGTGGCAAAAAAGATAATTTAATATATTTTCTACAAATAGGTAGCCCCTGACGGAGCATAAAAACATCTAATTGCTTTAATAAAAGATTGTACACATCGTGGACTTTTGGAGGGGTCGGGGTAAGGCCCCCCAGTTAATTTCATGCAAAATCATCCAATTATGTAGAATATCCATACGGATGTCATATAAATTTTTATAGCCCAAAAGCCTTATGTACTTTTATACAAGGATGGTTTGCACAGTTAAAAAAAACACTCTAATCATCCAATTACACAATCTAACTATTAATCACAAAAAGTAAAACAATGAAAAAAGTTATACAATTCGGCGAAAATGTAGAAGGTTATAACATTCCTGTTTTAAATGAACGAGAAATAAGGGCGGCGGCAGGGATATTATTTTTAGTCATTTTTTTCGCACTAATGCTCATCGCGTTTAATAATGATTTTTTACTGGCAAAATATGCCATAACTATATTCCTTACCGATTTTATCATACGCGTATTTGTAAGCCCCAGGTTTTCACCTTCGCTGATCATCGGGCGGTTGATCGTGCGGAACCAGAACCCGGAATACGTTGGCGCCAAGCAAAAAAAGTTTGCCTGGATAATTGGCGTGATTTTATCGGGTACCATGTTTATTTTTATGGTGCTGGTAAATTCATACAGCCCCATAACGGGTATTATCTGTTTAATGTGCCTCATCTTCTTGTTTTTCGAGTCGGCTTTTGGTATTTGTTTAGCCTGTAAAGTTTATGCAATAGTTTACCAGGAAAAAGCGCAGTACTGCCCTGGTGAAGTTTGTGATGTAAAATCGAGACAGGATATTCAAAAAACATCCAAAGCCCAGGTGCTGATTATTTTTGTATTTATCGCATACATCGTCCTGATGGCCTTTTTATTTAACGGCCAGTTCAGCAAAAAACCATATGACTTGTTTAGAATTTTTGGCAATACAAAAACCAGGTAGAGACACGATGTAGAGACGCGATGCATCGCGTCTCTACGACGTAATTCGAATTTGATGGAATTAGAATACAACAACGACAAAATTCTATGGAAACAGTAGCCCCAATATATCCCACTCAGGCCAAACGGGTCAGCTTTATGGCTCCCAAAAGTGCATTGGAAAATTATTTCTCTAAGTTCCGGAACAATATCATCGGCTACAGCCAAACTTTTAAATCTCCTTTCGGGGAAAAAGAAATAATTTATGCGGATTGGACAGCAAGCGGCAGAGCCTACCTGCCTATTGAAGCATTTATACAAAAACAGATAATGCTCTTTATCGGGAATACGCATACAGAAACCACTGTTACGGGTACATTGATGTCCAAAGCTTATGAACGTGCTAAGCTAATTGTTAAGGAACACGATACTGCAAACAGCAATGATGTATTGATATTTTGCGGCAGCGGGACTACAGGCGCTGTAAATAAGCTGCAAAGGATATTAGGATTGCGAATACCAGAGCGGCTGATGGATTATGTAGAAAAGGATGCAGGTTCCCTCCTGTTTGATGAGGTGTTGCGCCCCGTTGTTTTTGTTACGCACATGGAACACCACAGCAACCAGATTAGCTGGCTGGAGACCATTGCAACGGTTGAAATAATTAGGGCCGATGAAGAAGGAAACGTTGATTTAGCACACTTCAGGAGCTTATTGGAACAATTTAAGTATCGAAAAAATAAAATAGCCGCAATTACCGCTTGCTCAAACGTGACAGGGATTGAAACCCCATATCATGAAATTGCAAAACTGATACATGAATACGGTGGCTTATGTTTTGTTGACTTTGCCTGTTCGGCTCCTTACATCAGCATAAATATGCATCCCAAAGAAAAAGGAACACATTTGGATGCTGTTTATTTTTCGCCTCATAAATTTCTAGGTGGTCCGGGCACAGCCGGTGTTTTGACTTTTAATAGCAAGCTTTATAAAAACACCATCCCCGATCAGCCCGGAGGAGGCACGGTAGTGTACAGCAACCCATGGAAGGTTCATGAATATGTCACCAATATTGAACAGCGGGAAGATGGCGGCACTCCCCCATTTTTGCAAGCCATAAAAGCGGCAATGTGTATCAGGTTGAAGGAAGAGATGGGCGTTGAAAATATACTGCAGCGCGAAGAAGAATTGCTGCAGGTCATTTTTGAAAGGTTCGCGAAAATGGAAAATGTTGAAATACTCCAGGGGAATATTAAAAAAAGGCTCAGTGTAATATCCTTTATTGTAAAAGGCGCGCCTTATAATTTGATTGCCAAACTGCTGAATGACCGGTTTGGCATTCAAACGCGGGGCGGCTGCTCGTGCGCGGGGACATATGGGCATATGCTGCTGCATGTTGATGAGGCCTGGTCGTACGAAATATTGAATTCGATCCGTTCGGGAAATCTGCTGTGCAAACCGGGCTGGATCAGGCTATCTATTCATCCAACCATGACAAATGCCGAAATTGATTTTATGATGGATGCGATTGAAATGACAGCGTGCCATTTTGAAGAGTGGGGGAAAAATTATAATTATGATGCCGCATCCAACGAATATGCTTTTAAGGGGTTTGACGGAAAGGAACAGGGGAAGGTGGAGGGTTGGTTTGATGTGGG
>Ga0302309_10004684_pt1 | contig 10015 bp, 9 predicted proteins | sample III_Palsa_N1_1_FD_200453 | JGI IMG/M metagenome (GOLD analysis project Ga0302309, IMG submission 200453) | Peat permafrost microbial communities from Stordalen Mire near Abisko, Sweden - III_Palsa_N1_1 | ecosystem: Environmental > Terrestrial > Soil > Palsa > Peat permafrost | place: Sweden... | reverse complement strand
ACATCAAAATGGTCGGTATGGACGATAAAGCGGTCATGCTCCGGGGTCTTCTTCACGTGGAAGAAGGCTTCCCCTGTTAACCAAACTTCCCGGTCCTTTCCGGAAGACCATTGTTTTCCATATTCGATCCGGGAATGTGCATTCAGTGTTATTTCAGTTCCGTCCGGCAATACCGACCTGGAAATCTCTCCATATTGAGTAGCAATGGAAGGTCTCGTATACAATTTCCTCAGCCCCAGTCCGGCCAATACCAATAACACCACGCTGGCGGCGACTGCCATCCAACGCCTCATAGGGACTGCGGCTCCCTTCTTTCCAACCGGCGCTTCACCGATACGGCTCATCAGTCTGTTTTCAGCCTCGCTCACCTGCTGATCCGGTACGGATACTTCCTGAAAGGCAAGGTTATTCAGCAAAAACACTGCCTCTTCGACCATTACTCGATTCGAGGGATCTTGATCCATCCACTCTTGCCAACCTTTCACTGCATCCGCGTTCGTCTGACGATACCAGGCTAAAAATGACTCGTCAACCACCAAGTCTTCGGGCTGACGAATAAAATTAGTGTCCATAATAGGTAGATCCTTTGAAATCCAGTTCCAAAGATCAGGATTTTGTAATGATTATATATTAAATTCTGCTATTTTAAACCCCTAAATCTCGTTTAAATGCTTCAAATACCGATATTTAACCACAAAAAACAAATATCGGGGACTCTGAACGCAAATTACCCATATTTTAGCAAAGTTAAGACAAGAGACACATAGAAATTCAACGGAGACTTTTTGGAAAATCAGGCCTTAGATATACAGTTATGGGAATCCTTCAAAAATGGAGACAGGGATTCTTTCCGTGAACTCTTCCGGAAATATTACTCCCCGCTGTATTTGTATGGTCATAAAATTACTACGGACAAAGAACTCCTGGAAGACTGCATCCAGGATCTTTTTACCGAACTCTGGCTGAGCCCCAGCAAGACACCCATCCAATCCGTCAGGGCCTACCTGTTAAAGGCGCTGCAATATAAACTCATTAAAGGCCTGCAAAAGCGCTCCAAGCTGGAGTTGAGCGCCGATGACCTGGAAACCAGGGCCTTTCAGATCAGCCATGACAACCTTTTAATACTGAAAGAGGATCAAAAGGAGAATGGAGACAAGATCAAGGCGGCCCTCACACAATTGTCAAAGAGGCAGCAGGAGATCGTCTACCTGCGGTACTTTCAGAATCTCAGCTACGATGAGATTGGAGATCTGATGAACATTAATTACCAGGTGGCGCGTAACCTGCTCTATCAATCCCTCAAGGCGTTGAGAAAGACCCTGTCCATCGTCCTCATAATGCTTTCACTGCTTCACAGTTAAGAACACCCGTTCGTCTCCATCCCGCCTTTTTGCACAATCGATTTCGCATCATTTTTCACAATTATTGTTACAAATCAACCTGTTTTGTCACTATCTTGGGGCGCCAAACGGGTTGCTTGCCCAAACCTTTCCGTCAGAACTTACTATTATAAATTAATATGTCCATGAGCATGGTAGATTCATTTGAAAAGATTCCGGTAAAAATCTTTACGACCCCTAAAGACGGCTCTGAATTTGCAGCCAGGGAAATTGGAAAATTGATCCGTTCTAAGGAAAGCAAAGGAGAAAAATGTGTATTAGGCCTGGCTACCGGTTCCACGCCCATCTCCCTGTACGCTTCCCTGGTCCGCTTGCACCAGGAAGAAGGCCTGAGTTTCAAAAATGTAGTCACCTTCAACCTGGACGAGTACTACCCAATAGAACCGGAGGCCCTCCAGAGCTATCATAATTTCATGCAACGGAACCTTTTCAGTAAGGTGGATATCGATCCTGCCAACATCAATATTCCCGACGGCAGGGTTGCAAAGGATAAGATAAAAGAATATTGTCAGCAATACGAACAAAAAATTGAAGCCGCGGGAGGCATAGACCTCCAGGTGTTAGGCATCGGGAACAACGGTCATATCGGTTTCAACGAACCCGGATCCAGCCGCTATTCCAAGACCCGCCTGGTGACCCTTGACAATTCCACGCGGGTCGCCAACGCCAGGGAGTTCCAGAATATCTCCCATGTTCCCCGCATGGCCATTACCATGGGCATTTCCACCATCATGAACGCCAAGCGGATCATTCTTATGGCTTGGGGATTAAAGGCCAATATTGTCCAGAAGTCGGTAGAAGGCCATGTGACCGAGCATATTCCGGCCTCCATCCTGCAGCAACACAACGATTGCACCTTTATCATCGATGAACTGGCGGCTACTGAACTGACCCGTTTCAAATCCCCCTGGCTCACCGGTGAAATAACCTGGACGCCGCAGACGATCCGCAAGGCGGTCGTTCATATGGCCCTGAAACTAAAGAAACCGGTGCTCAGCCTGACCACCAACGACTATATCGACAGCGGTCTGGGCGATCTGCTCACGGAATTCGGGGATGGTTACGAAATCAACTTGCAGGTATATTACCAGCTTAGGGATTCCATTACCGGCTGGCCCGGGGGTAAGCCCAATGCCGTGATCCCCAATCACCCCGAGCGCTCGGAGCCCTATCCTAAACGGGTCCTGATCTTCTCTCCGCATCCCGATGACGATATCATCAGTATGGGGGGCACGTTCATGCGCCTGCACGACCAGGGGCACGAGGTGCATGTAGGCTACCAGACTTCCGGGAACATCGCCGTGACCGACGAATTCGTGACGCGCTTCCTGGATTTCGCCGTAGGCTTTGAAGAGCTTTTTGGCATTGACTCCAAGAAATCCAGGGAAATCCTGCATGAAGCCCGTGAGTTCCTGAACAATAAAAAAACCAGCCAGATGGACACGCCCGAGATCCGGGCTATCAAAGGGCTTATCCGTAGATGCGAGGCAAAGGCGACCTGTCGCTATGTGGGGCTGACCGAGGACAGGGCGCATTTCATGAACCTGCCTTTCTATGAAACCGGGACCATCGAAAAGAAACCCATGGGGGAAGAAGATATCGTAATCACCATGGCCCTGCTAAGGAAGCTGAAGCCCCAGCAGATCTTTGCCGCCGGGGACCTGGCAGATCCGCACGGCACCCATAAAGTTTGCCTGGACATTATATTCGAGTCCATGCGTCGCCTCAAGGCAGCTGGAGATGAGTGGGTGAAGGATTGCTGGGTTTGGTTGTACAAAGGAGCCTGGCAGGAATGGGATATCTCCGAGATCGAAATGGCTATTCCCATGAGCCCTGAACAGGTCATGAAAAAACGCTTCGGGATCTTTATCCACCAGTCGCAAAAAGACATGGTTCCCTTTCAAGGCTCTGACAGCCGGGAGTTCTGGCAAAGGGCTGAAGACAGGAATGCCAATACGGCAAACCTTTACGCAGAGTTAGGATTGACCAAGTACGCGGCTATGGAAGCGTTTGTAAGGTGGCATTATTAGACAGCTTATTTATATAGGCTCATATAGGCGCGCGGGGCAGAGGCTTCGCGCGCTTTTCATTTTTGCGTGCCGGTGGTCCCCGGTAGCGCCTCCAGAATCAGCTTTATTACTTTATCCATCCCTTTCGACCCGATCCATCGAACCACTACCACCAGGTCATGGTCCGGATCCACGTAGATCATATTTGTCCCATTTCCAATGTGCGCAAATGCGCTCTCAGGGGCGCTGGGAAATAATTCCTTGTCGGTATTCAGGAACCAGTTCATGTATCCGTAACCTGTATTCGCCGTTGTAGGCGTCAAGGCCTGGCGGACCCAGTTCTCCGAGATCAACTGCTGCCCGGCCCAATTCCCTTTGTGAAGGGTCAACAGGCCAAAACGCGCCATGTCATAGGCATTAATAAACATCCCCCCACCCCAGTGGCCTCCTCCGCTGACCGACTGCACAGGCTGACCATCCAATACAATCCATGAATTGCGATAGCCCATCCATCTCCACGTATCTGAAGCGCCTATCGGATCCATGATATAGGTTTTCAATACCTGCGGTAAAGGCTTCCTCCACACGTTGGTCGTCGCCAGGGCCAAGGCGTTCACGCGCACATCATTATATTTCCAAACGGCGCCCGGTTGATTCCGCGGCCGGTTTATAGCTGAATCCGGAGACCCTCCCGGCCTGTCCGCCCAATCCGGCTTACCCCATAACGTACCTTCCCAGTCGCTGGTCTGCCTTAGCATTACGTCCCATGTAAGTAGCCGGTTATGCGGGCTGGCAAAAGGGTAAATCAACCCGGGCTGCACCGGCTCATTTGTGATTTGCTCCGCGCTACCCGGGTGAAATATTTCTACGGGCGCCATATATTTTTCCACTGTGTCATTCACACTCCCGATCAGTCCATGATCGACCGCCAGTCCTACTACCGTGGACAGGAAGCTCTTCGTAACACTGTTGGTCATTTCCACCCTTGACGGATCTCCCCATTTGGCCACGATATATCCTTTATACACGATGATCCCCGTTGCATCTCCCCTGTCAGCAAAGGGGCCTACTCTTTCCAGGAAAGGCTCCCCCCAGAAACTTTCCAACTGGGCCACTTCCAGGTTCCTGGAGGCCTTGGATTCATTATCCCTGGCCATTTGAATAGCGGCACTGATCTTGGCAGTGTCAAGTCCCATGACTGTCTGAGAACGTTCATCCCATGTTCCTTTTGGGGGGAAATAGGTGTGGGAGTTGCTGGTTCCATACTGCGCCAGGGCCGGGCCGGACAGCATTCCCAATAAACAGCATAACAATAAGTTTCTCATGGAGTTAAAGTACAATTTAGGGGGCGATTTTTGTTTCATATTTCTTTTTGCAGATATCCCCGGCTACCCTATCTTTGCACTCCCAAATAAGACAAAGGGTATTTGTCAAGATGGCCCTGTAGCTCAACTGAATAGAGTAACTGACTACGGATCAGTAGGTTTCAGGTTTGAATCCTGACAGGGTCACTCATAAGGGCTTAACTACGGAATAAGAAAACCCGCTATAGCAGCGGGTTTTTCGTTTAAATCCTTTTCGCACAACAATCCTACATTTTCCACCATTCATGCAAGTTTGTGATGCTTTTTTGTTTTTTGCACATAAAAGCATGCAAATCCCCTCACCCGGCTTCAATAAATATCTTAAAATGGAGGATAGCCTCAATATATGCTTACCTGGTATATATTGTATTAACAAAAACCATGAAAGAATGGGATGAGGGAGACCGAATGGATCAAATCTTGACTTCGACTATGCTGACGTCGCTGTTACGGAGATATACAATTAATAAACTAATCCGGTAAATTAGAATGGACCCTCATCTTCCAATACGAGGCTAATCTAATTACCCTAGAATTACATAATTGTCAAAATTCTCTTTACCCTTTCCAGCGAATTCTGTTGCTCGACGTGTCCCAGCAATGCCTCTTCAAATAATGAATTTGATTTCAGTTTTTTGAAATGTTCAAGCAAATATTCCCTGACTGATTCGGGCGCTTCTATAATTTCTTTTTGAATTGTCGATCTATTATCCAAAATATAGATTATGTCCTCTAAATCATGACTAGCAAAAAAATCTCCCCTACCCCTACCAATAAACGCCTCCATTTTTGATGCAATGAAATAGGGAGCAGAAAAAATATATGCACTCATATGCTCGTCTAACTGGATTTTGATCTTTTGTTGAATACCCTCCTTGTACCAACGATTGGTAAATCCAAGAATTGCTGGATATGTAGGCATAAAGTCAACTTTCACACCTTGGTACAAAAACCTTGATATTATCGGTGCAGTCATATCATGTTCAAACCCAAGTGCTAAAAGTTTATCCTGCAAAAGATAAAACTCTCCGGTTGTTAAAAGCTCTATCACTATATCAACGTCATCCGTAGGACGTATTGTCGTCAATTCCGGTCGCGAAGCATACAAGATTACTGTAGCGCCGCCAACAAATACTATTTGCTCCCTAAAGTCAGACAAAATATTTGCTACTGCTCTGATGCGAACTATATTTATATGATAACTCATAGGAGAATTCTTTTTTTTAATCCTTCCTCCGCCAATTTCTTTTCCCGCACTTTACCTATCCGCATAGCGTCCGCGAGTGCAAGCAACTGGTAAAGCTCACTATCCTTTAAGGCTGCCTGGCTCTGTTTAGGATGAAATGGCTGTATCTCCTGGCCTCTAATTGTTCCCGTAAGATCAGCCCAAACAACCGGATCATCTGATCCAAAAGTATCAGACAATGGGGCAGCGCTATATGCTGTAGGAATTCCGACTACAAGCACGCCAGGTTGAGCAGGAAAAACATAGGGTAAACCATGTACCAGGAACTCATAGATTGCTTTGCGCATAGGAGTCTTCTTATCCGGCCCTATCAGCTTAGCAAAGACAGATCTGCTAATAGAATCACTGACCTCCGATAAGCTGATTCCTATGCTCTTGCAAAGATCGACCAGTCGGAAGCCAGGATCATTCATGCTTATTATCTTCAGGAGTACCACTATATCAAGCGGTCGCATTCCGTTATACTGCTTCATTTTATGTATTTCGCATTTCGCGAAACACGAAACTATGGAATTTCTGTGACAGTCAAAAGGATTTAGGCTTATAGCTACCATATATTATTAAATTTTAAACTATATTCTTGCCAGTGTCAGTTTCCTAAAGAATGAGAGCTTAGCTAAAATGATCCCCGTGATGAACACGTTTTTTTTCTACACTTCTAATCCAAAAACGATCTATTTTCCCTGTTCGCTCTGTAAGATATCTTCTCCTTTCAACCATTTATTTGCCCCTTCAGAAGATTTGATATTTATAGTGTTCACGACAGAAAAATTTTCATACACAAATCTAATCAACCAATTATTAGTAAAAAAATAAAAATCGTGTAACATGATGATGTACAATACTTTAAAGTAGTATCATGTAGCATAAAAAGCTCCAAATAACCAACCCCGCCGGCTATCCCATCTATTCATTTCAAGCCATTTTTAGAGGCCGTAATTCGCATTCAGCATTCCCATAATCACAACTCAACTCCCAAATTCACAGCCATCCGGATAGGAGTGACAGGTTTCCTAATTAATAGGCTAGCCCGTATTTTTGTTCCACACAAAATCACTTGTTATGGATAGGAAAAGATTTTTTGTAGCATTCAGGCTCAACGAGGAGGAGTTGAAACAAATGCAAACGCATAGAGCGTGTTACAAAAATTTCCATCTCGTCCATGATGAAACGGCTCGCCCTCAATAAGGATCTCATCCTCCTGCATTGGGACCATACAATGGACAAAGTCATGGAAGAACTAATCATCATCCGTAAACAATTATTGGCTGAAGGGAAGCATTCTCCGGCCGGAGACGAAATGCTTTCTCAAATCCTCTTGATCATGAAAAAACTCGATGCCAAATGGTTGCAATGATTCATACCATCCGAGGTCTTTACAACGCATTCCGCTACAATGAGAGAAAAATAGATAACGATAAAGCCAGTTTCCTCTATGCAATGAATTTCGCTACCCCTGATGATACCCTCACAGCCAGGCAAAGATTAAGGCGCTTGGAAGAACGAGCACGTCTGAATCACAGGGTAAGGGTGACCTGCGTGTCCATAAAACTGACTTTTGATCTCGCTGAGGAATTAGACGCTGACCTTTTGACGAAAGTGTCCAAGAGCTATATGGAAAGAATGGGCTTTGCAGACCAGCCTTACCTGGCTTATGAGCACAAGGACGCTCCTACTCCTCACCTCCATATTCTGGTATCGCCTATCTGTCGGGACGGAACTGTCATCCCCATTAACCTGCGTAAAAAAGAATTATCGAAACAGACGACGCAAGAGTTGGAGAGGGAATTTGACTTGGAGATTCCATGAGCACGAGCGGCTGCATTTTAGGGGTGACAGGTCGTTGGGTATTAACGACGTCAATTACAATAATGGTCCCAGAGGCCCCTTAGTCAATACCATTCTCGCAAATGTACTAACCGATTACAAGTTCACTTCCCTGGAAGAGTTCAACGCCCTGCTCCGGCCCTACCGGTTGATGGCAGACAGAGGTAAGCCCGGCTCCAACATATACGAACATAGGGGGCTGGTTTACCGCCCCCTTGATGAAGAAGGCAATCCTTTAATGAGCTACCTGAAAGCTAGCAAACTGGAAGGCAAGCCTACCCTGGCCTTCCTGGAAAAACGTTTTGAACAGCACCGATTGGAACAGGCTGCCTATCTCAATCGTGTCCGGGTTGCCGTTGACTGGTCTTTGTTCCCTGTAAATAACAGGCATATCGATCGATTGCGGGAAGATCTGCGAAGAGAAGGTATCGAAATCTATTGGCGATTGCCTAAAGACCAAGGCACCCCATCTCTCTGTTACGTGGATTACCAAGCGCGCTGGGCTTTCGGGGAGACGGTTATGGGAGAATCCTACACTGCGACTGCGCTACTCAGGCGTTGTCAACTAGATCCCCAAGGCCTTGCGCTGGCGTTGTATCGGACCCGGGACCAATCGGCCAAAACCCCGGCTGAAGATTCATCCGTGCAATGGAACAAAGGACTTTCTCTCATGCTATCCAGGTACTGAACGAACACGGGCATAGTAGTTCATGCCGCATTGGCTATCTTTGCAGGACTAAATGATCATGAAAGCACTCGGCATAGCTCTTTTTTTATTCTTATCCTGCCAGGCGCAGGCGCAAATCACCCCTGATTCCCTGTTGAAAATAAAAGTCCCGAAAGGGAAATTGTCACTGGAAGGCTATGTAGACGTATACTATTCTTATGCGGTCAGTCACCCCAAGGGCGGCACACGCCCCTACTTTGTCTCCTATTCCAGGGACAACGAGATCAACGTGAACCTCGCCTATATAAGCCTGAAATATACCTCGGACAGGGTCCGGGCCACTTTCACCCCGGGGTATGGCACCTATATGGACGCTAATTATGCATCGGAAAGACAGACCCTTCAGAATATCCTGGAAGCGAATGTAGGGATCAAAATTTTTAAAGACAAGGACGTCTGGCTCGATGCAGGCGTCATTACTTCACCCTATACGAATGAGAACGCTTACTCTTTCGATCAGGTCACTTATACCCGGTCCGTGGGCGCTGAAAATACGCCCTATTACCTCACCGGCGCCAAACTTACGGTTCCGTTAAACACGAAATGGACCGCCTACCTCTATGTGCTCAACGGCTGGCAGGTGATCCAGTCCCAGCACGACCCCCTGGATTTCGGATCCCAACTGGAATTCAAGCCTAACAGCCAATGGGACATCAATTGGAACACTTATGTCGGCAATGAAACCTCCACAGCCCATCCGGGTTATAAAGGTCGGTATTTCACGGACCTGTATGCCACTTATACTCTTTCGACCCAATGGACTTTCACCGCAGATGCGTATGTGGGCTGGCAAAGAAGGGATGAAGATTCACTGCTCAGGACGCGGCAATGGTGGAACGCCAATCTGAGTGCGAAGTATACCTTCCTGCCCGGGAATTCTTTTTCCGCCCGGCTAGAATATTTTGACGACCCATACGAGGTATTAGTGTCTCCTGTCACTCCAGTCTCCGGGTTCAAGTTGGCCAGCGCCAGCCTGGGCTACAACCTGGCCATCACCGACGAAGTACTCTTCCGGCTGGAAGGCCGGTATTTTGGATCGGCGCTGGATATTTATCCTCTGCGTAACGGGACCAATACCAATAAAGATGCGTGGTTTACGGCAGGCATTACAGCCAGGTTCAAGTGAAGATGTCCCGATACTTTTGAATATTTTTTTCCCGCTTCTTTACAAACCTAATCCGCCATCTATTTGCAGGATGCGCCCGGTCACGTAATCCAGCCTTATCATCGAAAGAATTGCATTTGCCACATCTTCAGGAGCACCAATCCTTCCAGCCGGTATCGATTCTTCGAATTGTTTAAAGATGTTAAGCCGTGTTTCTTCCGGATATTTATCCCACCAGCTTGTATGTATCACCCCCGGAGAAATCGCGTTTATCCTTAATGGCTGTAATTCTTTTGCAAGTACAGGAACCATCGCTTCAAGGCCTGCGTTGATAGCT
>Ga0302309_10004682_pt1 | contig 10018 bp, 10 predicted proteins | sample III_Palsa_N1_1_FD_200453 | JGI IMG/M metagenome (GOLD analysis project Ga0302309, IMG submission 200453) | Peat permafrost microbial communities from Stordalen Mire near Abisko, Sweden - III_Palsa_N1_1 | ecosystem: Environmental > Terrestrial > Soil > Palsa > Peat permafrost | place: Sweden... | reverse complement strand
CGGCATTGACATTGTTCTGGTTAGCAGTTTCCTGGTCGGGATTGCTTGGGGGCGCCAGTACAATTTCAGGAGAGGTTGGGAATGGCACGCTGCAATTTCTTTCTGCACTGCTCCGGCCATAAGTGGGTTCGGTCCTCTTAGCGGTAATTGGCATGATGCGCTTTGGCTGCTGCTTCTTGCCGCTTATATATCTGCATCCATTTTTGGAGCTTCACTCTTAACATTTAAGAAGGGGGCGACACTAAGAACAAAAACGCGGTTTCTCGTATCTTTGGCATGTATTTTGGTGGCCGTACTTGTCCCAGCAGTTCTCGTGGGAGCTGGTTATTACTAAGCAACACTTGCAATGCGGGAATTTCCCGATCTAGACTCCTGGAACGATACTTTGCTTGTGAAAAACAATCCTCGAAGTAAAATTGCGCATGTGTACCTACACATTACGTATTACAGAGTACATATCGGGAAGGTGTACCAAGAAGAAGTCGGTTTCGGTAATTCAAGAAGACTGAACCAAATACCTGTGCGCGTGGAAACCCATTCGTCAAATATATCGGCTAGCCTTGTTGCTCATAATTATCGATATGCCAACGGTAGCTCTTTTATAGGATATTCTGTCGACTACAAATACAAACCGGCATGGCCGATAGGGACTGAAACACGAGAAATCGATATTCTTTCAGGTTCTGGCGCTGTCTTTGGGATAATTGATCTTAGGGCGCATAAAACGATTGGTTATTTTCCCCAGAGGAAATGGTTCGGGATGCCTGAGCATGGATTTTCTGGATACGATTAGCTGTCGAGACCAGGCGATACACCTGAGCTGCTGCCGGCGACGTATCCTGTGCTCCAAGCGGCCTGAAGATTGTATCCGCCCACAGGGCCCGCGATGTCCAGGACTTCTCCGCAAAGATATAGGCCATTTATTAAGCGCGACTCCATGGTGTTCGGGTTGACTTCGTCCAGACGTACTCCGCCCGCAACCACTTCACCGCGTTCCAGCGGGACGCTGCGTACGGGGCCCAAAGACCAGCCCTTCATAACGCTCGCGTATCGGTTTGCGTTCTTTGCCGGGAGGTGTGCCAGCCTGGTGTCTCCGCTAATTCCAATTGCGTCCACAACGGCTTCGATGAGCCTGTCTGTAACCACCTCGCTTACGAGTCCCGTCAGTGTTTTACGCGGATTGTCCCTCGATAGCTTCCTCAGCGATTCCCTAATATCTTCGTACTCTTTGTCCGGGACCAGATCAATCTCGACGATTGGAAGCTCACTGCTTATCGCCATGCGTTCAGCAACCTCTCTTGAGATTCCAAGAGCACACGGTCCAGACAGTCCCTTGTGGGTGAAAAGCAGGTCGCCGCGCCAGGAGGAGAGCTGTTTGCCTCCCTCTGTTGTACGGCCGCGGAGGACTGTGTCTCTGATTGCAATGCCGGACCAGTCTGGCCGGGCGTTTTGCAGGTAGAGTGGGGCGAGGGCGGCGCGCAGGGGTTCGATGGTGTGTCCGATGTCTGAAAGCCAGCGCCAGCCATCACCCGTCGTTCCTGTCGCGGGATAGCTTGATCCTCCGGTGCAGACAATTACCTTATCGGTAGGCATGACTTTATCTCCGATCCCGGAAACTTGGCCATCAGTCACAACCAATCCTGAGCACGGGGAGAACGGTCTAAACTCAACGCCGCTTTCCTTTAGGAAATCGAACAGCAGGGCGACTACGTCTTTAGCGTTGGAAGGGTCAACAGGAAAGATACGGCCGTCCGGTCTGGTGTAGGTTCGCATTCCTCTCGTGTGCAGGATTTCCAGGAAATCGTGATTCGTGTATCGGTAGAACGAGGGTTTCAAAAAGCGAGCCTCGGGCTGCCGAAACTGAGCCCGGATCTCTTCCATGGATCCCTGATGCGTGAGGTTGCACTTGCCGCCGCCGGAGATAAGGATCTTCATCCCAGGGCGTTCGTTTTTTTCGTACAGGGTGACTTTGGCGCCGAGCTCGGAGGCACGACTTGCCGCGATGATGCCGGCAGCGCCGCCTCCGACCACAGCGACTCGAGAGATCGTCATTCGGCGGCTTCCTTCGTAGAAGCTTCAGCCTTTTCAGACGTTTTTGACACAGGTTCTTCGACACGTTTGGTGAAGCGCAGGCGCTTAATCCGCCGGCCTGTGACTTCAATAACACTCACGTCATAGCCGTCCAGCTGCGCTGTGGCAGCCAGTCTTGGCGCGATATGAAGTTCGTAGAGGGCATATCCGCCGATGGTTTCGTATTCGGAAGGATTCGCGATTTCTATTTCGAGCTTATCGGCTACATCATCAATGGAAATAGTCCCGGCGAAATTGTAGATGTCTTTGTCTTCATCGACAACTTCGAACGATGGAGGCTTGTCGTGTTCGTCCTGGATCTCGCCGATAAGCTCTTCGATGATGTCTTCCAAAGTAACAAGACCGGAGGTCCCGCCGTACTCGTCCAGAACGACCGCCTGGTGCGAATGGCTCTTCTGCAGTTCCTTGAGAAGTTCGTCGATGGGCTTCGTTTCTGGGATGTTAATGATGGGGCGGGTGATAGACCGCAGATCCCCCTGTGGATCCCCTGAAATGGCCAGGAGGTCCTTTATGTGGATCATACCTATGATGTGGTCTTTATCGCCCTCGCACACAGGATAGCGTGTGTAGCCGCTGTCCACCGCGACATCGACATTTTCCTGAAGCGTCCATGTTGTCGACAGATAGATGATGTCGACGCGCGGGACCATAATTTCCTTGGCCTGGGTGTGGGCGAAGTCGAAAACGTTCTCCGCTATTTCTATTTCGGATGGGCGCAGCTCGCCTTCTTTATGCGCGTGCGCCATGATCGCCAGGATTTCGTCTTCGGAATGGGCCTGCATATGCGCCACTCCGGGCTCTATCTTTATCAGTCGTGCAATAATCGTCGCGAAGTACTCAATTGGCTTAATGAGTGGCGTTCCCAGGAAGATTGCGATGCGCATTGGCAGCGCCACGGCCAGCACGGTCGATTCGGAATGGGCGATGACCCACCATTTAGGCAGCAGTTCTCCAAAGATGACATGAAGGAACGTGATGATTATAAAACCGACCAGGATTGCGATGGCAACCCCATGGGAAGACGTTGCTGAGATGCCGATGAGCGACAGAGGTTTAGAAAGGGCCGCGGCAAGTGTCGGTTCGCCAAGAGCGCCGATTGCAAGAGACGCCAGGGTTACGCCGAGTTGGGTTGCCGAGAGATAGGTATCCAACTGCGACAGGAACTTGTGAACCGTCACGGCTTCTTTGTTGCCCTGTTCGACAAGTTCCATGATACGGGTTTGACGCGCCCGTATGATGGCGAACTCAGCGGCGACAAAGAAGCCGTTGAGGGCGATGAGTAAGACGACAAACGTCAGTTTTAGGATTAAGTCCATACGTTGGCGGACGGGCGCGTGTGCGCACGGTTAAAGTCTCCGCGGGCAGCTCCGGCGGCGCCTCTAGCTTTTCGAGATCTTCAGGGCGCGCCTAACAATCGAGAGAGTTGCCGCAGCGGTTTCGCGTGCGCGCTGCGCTCCATCGGCAAGCACCTGATCGACATAGCCTGGGTCCGTCTCCAACTCGGCCCGGCGGCGTCTCATGGGTTCAAGATTTGTGTTAATAATGTCGGCGAGCTCTTTTTTCGACTGCCCGCATCCGCGCGAACCAGCTCGGCACTCGTCCCACTGTGTGTTATACCCATCTGGGTCGTATACCTTTCGCAGTTTGCAGGCGACACAGCCTTCCGGTACGCCGGGATCTGTAATATGGATCTTGGTTGGCGTTGTAAAGGCGCTGTTCAGTTTCTTTTGAGTTTCCTTGGGCGTATCTGCAATGAAGATGGCATTGCCGTACGACTTGCTCATCTTTCTGCCGTCCAGCCCCGGGAGTTCTCCGGTACTTTCGCTAATCAATGCCTGCGGCTCTGGAAAGACCTCTTCGCCAACGATCTTGTTAAAGCGCCGGACGATCTCTCTGGATATCTCTATATGGGCTGCCTGGTCTCTGCCGACTGGGACAGCCTGCGCGCGGTACACGATAATGTCCGCGGTCTGCAGTACGGGATACCCCAATAGTCCATAGGATACCTGTGTATCGTTGTCTTTAACCTGATCGCGCTTCTCTTTGTAGGTTGGAACCCGTTCCAGCCATCCTACGGGAGTTACCATGGAGAGCAGCAGATGCAGCTCCGCATGTTCTTTGACATCGGACTGTCGAAAGATGGCGCACTTTTGAGGATCAAGACCGGCTGCCAGAAAGTCTATCGCTGTTTCCCGGGCCGCTTCCGCGATATCGATCTGCTTTTCCGCGATTGTCGTCAGCGAATGCCAGTCTGCAATAAAACAGTACATCTCGTACTGGTCCTGCAGCTTGACCCAGGGACGCAAGGCCCCTTCAAGGTTGCCGATATGCAGTTTGCCTCCGCCGGTGGGCTGGATGCCGGATAAGAGACGCTTCTTTGCGGTCTTCTGGTTTATGTCTGTCATGTATAGGATCCTACGAGTAGTTGAGTAAAAAGATCGACCGGGGGACCAATAATGAGGCGCACTGTAGAAGTTACGACCAGGATAATCAGTATAAACCGACCAACTCCGTTCATGAAATTGTCGTAAGATCGAGCTGCCTCGATCGGAAGAAGCACGGACAAAACTTTGGACCCGTCGAGCGGAGGAACTGGGATCAAGTTAAAGAAGATCAAACTTAAATTAATCTCAACTCCTGTTAGGAGAAAGTTAAACTGAAAGTCACTCGTACCGAACGATGGATGGGCTATGCAGATGCGTATGGCAATAGCGTACACAATAGCTTGAACCACGTTCATAAGCGGTCCTGCGACGGCAACCTTAAGCATGTCCCATCGTGGATGCTTAAATTTGAGTGGATTAACTTGTACAGGGCGTCCCCAACCGAGTCCGAAGTGCGCAACTACCGTAAACGCCATCATCAGAGTGCCCAATGGATCCAGATGATCTATCGGGTTGAAGGTGAGTCTCCCCTGCGCCCGTGGGGTGTTGTCACCGCACCAGTCTGCAGCAAAGGCGTGGCCAGCTTCATGCAGCGTTATGGCAATGATTAAAATCACCATGGTAACTACAAAGGTCTCTAAGTTGAAGTTTGGAATTGAAAACAAAATTTACCGCAGGTGTTCCGGGATGAGATCGAGTCTTACGACATCGTCTAGAGTTTCACGGCGAGACACCAGACTTGCTCTGCCGTCAGACACGAATACGCACGCCGGTTTGGTGAAGCGGTTGTAGTTAGAGGCCATAGCGTAGTTGTAGGCTCCTGTAGACTGTACGGCTAGGATGTCGCCGGTGTCCACATCGCCTATCTTCAGTCCTGGAATCAATATGTCTGTTTCACAGTGCTTGCCGGCCACGGTCACGGTTTTGTCTTTTGGCTCGCCCATTTTGTTGGCAACGAGGGCTTCGTAGATGGCATCGTACAGTTGGGGACGCGGGTTGTCCGACATACCGCCGTCTATGGCTACGTAGGTTTTAGTGCCCGGATCCTCAGGAATCGGCACTCGCTTGACCACACCCACGGTGTACAGCGTGGTGCCGGTTTCGCCGACAAGCGACCGTCCCGGTTCCTGCCAGAGGGTGGGTTCGCCAACATTGTGCTTCTTCAAGGATGCTCTAAGTGCATCGACAACGCTTACTGCGAACTCATCGAATGTGGGTGGCTTGTGGGCTTCCACGTAGCGGATGCCGAGCCCTCCGCCAATATCGAGGTCTTCGGGAACCCAGCCAGTCGTCTCGGCGATCTTTGCCAGAAACCCAACCATGATATCGATGGCCTGCTCGTGGGTGTGGGCATCGAGAAGCTGAGACCCTATGTGGCAGTGAATACCGGTGATGTTGACCTGCGGGGTATAGCTCAACGCTTCGGTGACTGCTTCAATGGCTGCGCCGCTGGCAATGCTTAGGCCAAACTTCGTGTCTTCCTGTCCGGTGCGAATTCGTCGATGCGTGTGTGGGTCGATGCCAGGCGTAACACGAAGAAAAATCTTCTGCGTTTTGCTCGCTTCCTTGGCCAATCGTGCGAGTTCTCGGAGTTCCAGGAAATTGTCCACGACAATGCGGCCGACACCATAGTCCAGCGCCATACTTAGCTCGTCGATCGACTTATTATTTCCGTGAAACAGGATTTGCTCCGCGGGAAATTCCGCCTTGATCGCTGTATACAGCTCACCGGCAGACGCGACATCGAGTCCAATCCCTTCCGACTCCACAACCTTGCAAATGGCCATGTTCAAGTAGGCTTTGGAGGCAAAGGAGATATCGTTCTTCGGGTAGCGCTGTGCAAAGGCCGCCACGTAGTTGCGACAGTTCTTCCGGATGGTTTCCTCGTCCATAATGTAGAGGGGAGTTCCATATTCCCGAGCCAATTCAACGGTGTCGCATCCGCCGATTTCTAAATGACCCTTTGCGTTAACACGCTGGGTGCCCAAAAGCATACGTCTATCTCCTCAAAACAGGGGTAGGGGTGGGGCAGAACGAAAAGATGTCCAATTACTGCACGTTAGCGGATTCTAGCATATCTAGCCGATACTTGTAAATGAAGAGCAGGGCAAACCGCCTGAACTGTGCAGGATAAAGAGCCTGCATCCGTGAATAAGATCGACAATTTCTTCTCCTAAAGTAAAGGATAACTTCCCGATGCCTTCATTTAACGGCCTTGGACTGGGCTTGCACAATATATCTCACCTCTCTTCAGCCAAAACACGCTCCATTAGCGCCGAAAACTTTACCGGCGAAAAAGGTAAGGGTGGCATGGCCACCACGGGCAATAACGAGAAGTGCGCTCGGGAAATGGGAATTGGATGGAAGATTTCGCCCTGCATAACCCTGCCCGCAAAAAGCGTGAGAACAATTGCCGAGATCGATGGACCGGGCGCCATCCAACAGATCTGGCTGACGCTCTTTCCGGCGTACTGGCGTCGTGTAGTCATTCGAATCTACTGGGACGATGAAGAAACGCCTTCGGTGGAAGTTCCGATTGGAGATTTCTTCTGCAACGGATGGTGCAAGCACTCGCTCGTTAATTCGCTTCCCATTGCGGTCAATCCAGCCAATGGTTTTAACAGCTACTGGGAAATGCCGTTCCGCAAGCACGCCCGCATTACAGTCGAAAACCTGTGGGACGAGGATATGCCCGGTTTTTACTATCAGATCAACTACGCGCTCACCGAGGTTCCCGACGACTGTGCCTACTTCCATGCCCAGTGGCGTCGCAATAATCCGCTGCCGTACATGCAGGTGCATACGCTCCTGGACGGCGTCAAAGGGCAGGGGCAGTACGTTGGCACCTACATGGCCTGGCAGGTAAACTCCAACGGATGGTGGGGCGAAGGCGAGATAAAGTTCTTCATGGACGGAGACGAAGAGTTTCCAACGATCTGTGGCACGGGTACTGAAGACTACTTCGGCGGAGCCTGGAACTTCGATCTCGAGGGTCAGTATGTGGCGTACTCAACGCCCTTTTTGGGGATGCCTCAGGTAATCCGTCCGGACGGGACCTATAAGTCCAACCAGCGGTTCGGATTGTACCGATGGCATGTTATGGACCCGATCCGCTTTGAAGAAGATCTAAAGGTGACCATTCAGGCGCTGGGCTGGCGTTCCGGAGAGCGCTACCTGCCTCTGCAGGATGATATTGCGTCCACATCGTTCTGGTACCAGGCCGAGCCTCATGCGCCGTTCCCAACTCTGCCGGACCGAAATGCCCTTGAAGTGAACTAGGAATATGATGGACACCAGCCAATATAAGACGGTCGCTTCCTCCCAAGTTACCGTCACCGAGTTAATGATCCCATCCTACGCCAACTTCGGAGGTAAGATCCATGGCGGCATACTCCTCTCGCTCATGGATAAAGTGGCGTATGTCTGCGCCTCCAAACACGCCGGAGGGTACTGTGTAACTGTCTCTGTGGACGGTGTCGACTTTCTTGCGCCGGTGGATGTCGGAGACCTGGTCTCCCTCCACGCCGCAGTCCACTATGTTGGTCGTTCGTCCATGCTCATTGGCATACGCGTCATGGCGGAAAACGTTATGTCGGGGGCCGCCAAGCACACGAATACTTCTTATTTTACAATGGTTGCAAAAGGTGAGGATGAGAAGCCACGTGAAGTGCCGGGACTAATCCTTGAGTCAGACGACGAAGTGAGAAGCTTTCTAGAGGGCATGCAGCGGCGTGACCTCAAGAAGCACTATCGAGAACAGCTTACGGCTCTGCATACGAGGCTGGAGGCGAATGACGATGTGACGGCCCTTGTTGCAGAGCGGTGCCAGGTGAGGATTTAGTCTTATGGATAGCCGATACTGCGAGTTCCTGCCTGTTGACCTAGACAGTCACACCGACTTGTGCATTCAATTCGCGCTCGATTCCACATTTGGTTCGCCTAAAAGGCTTACAGGAGAAGATGGGCTGGGAGCACAGCGATACATCCAGCGGATGCGGGATAAGCTTTCCGCCGATCCCAATAGTTGTGTGTTTATCTGGCTAGACGGTGAAGTCGTAGGACAGATGAATCTCGGACGGTTTAATAACGAAAACATCGGCTATGTACACTTCTTTTACGTCATTCCTGAATGGCGGGGGAAGGGAGTTGCGAAAACGATGGCGGAGTTCACAGACGAATGGTTCAGGCAACGCGGATTTACAACGGCGCTGCTGAGCGTCTCAATGGACAACGGACGGGCAGTACGCTTCTACGTCAGGCAAGGCTGGAAGGATCTGGGACCACGTCCCGATAGGCCGGATCTGCACAATATGGAGAAGTCCATTATCGTGACGTTTTAGGAAAAAGGTTATTTATGCTCCGAGGCACCGACCAACAGTATTTGAGGACCGACCAGTACAAGGACGCTACCAAGCTCAACGTACGTATGGCCCTACACCAGAAGTTCGGCACCGGGAAGATCGATTGGCACTGTTGGGTGTTCGACCAATTTGATCTACCGACGACTGCCCGTATTCTGGAACTGGGATGCGGTCCGGGGCAGCTCTGGGTACGGAACCTGGACCGCATTCCCAACGGTTGGCAATTAGTCCTTAGCGACTATTCCAAAGGCATGATCGATCAGGCTCAGTCGAATCTGGCGGACAGTCCGCACCCAATTTCGTACAGCCACTTCGACGCACAATCCATTCCATTTTCCACTGCAAGCTTCGATGCCGTCGTCGCTAACCACATGCTTTACCATGTTCCCGACAGACGTAAAGTATATGCCGAAGCTATGCGCGTCCTCAAGGCGGGAGGCATCTTCTACGCAGCCACGAATGCGCGGGATTACATGGCGGAAATCAAAGAGTTGGAGCGCCGTATAGGACTATCTAACCCCTTTGTTCCAGAAGACTTCTTCGACCTGGAGGTAGGGAAAATCGAACTGAAGTCCATCTTTCCCCAAGTCACCCTGCATAAGCTCAAGGATACGCTAGCTGTTACTGAGGCGCAGCCTCTGATAGACTACATCCTTTCAAGTATTGACGGCGGAGCGGTGACCCTACAGGCGGTGGACAGCTTGAAGAAGATTATCGAGGGTGAGATAGCCGAAAAGGGAGCGTTCCGCGTGAGTAAGTCAACAGGTCTATTCATTGCAGCAAACAGTTGAACATAATCCATGGGCAGGCAAAAAATTAGGGGCGGCCGCGGTCATTTGTGATGACTACGGCCGCGTTCTGATGGTCAAACATAGTTACGGAATGCTCAACTGGGAACTGCCTGGAGGCGCTGCTGATACAGGGGAGTCCATTTCAGACACGGCCGTGCGTGAAGTGCTCGAGGAAACAGGTCTGCTTGTGGCGGCTGAACGGCTTGCCGGGGTGTACTATGCCGAGGAGAATGACAGCCATCACTTCGTATTCGTGTGTCTGCAAACGGAAGAGGGCCAGGCGCCGCGATCCGTATCGGAGGAGACAACCGATTGTGCCTACTTCGCTTTGGATGCATTGCCGCGCCCGATTAGTGACTTTACCTTACGGCGAATTCACGATGCTCTACAG
>Ga0302309_10004677_pt1 | contig 10030 bp, 7 predicted proteins | sample III_Palsa_N1_1_FD_200453 | JGI IMG/M metagenome (GOLD analysis project Ga0302309, IMG submission 200453) | Peat permafrost microbial communities from Stordalen Mire near Abisko, Sweden - III_Palsa_N1_1 | ecosystem: Environmental > Terrestrial > Soil > Palsa > Peat permafrost | place: Sweden... | reverse complement strand
TTCTTGTTGTTCCTGACCGTGATCTCATATGTGAAGATCTCTTTTTTATTCGCTCCAAGAAATTTCACGCTGCTGTAATCGGCGACCTTTTCCTTTCTTATCGCGATCCGTTTGTCCCGCCCCAGCGTGAGATTGAGGTGATCCTGCGTAGAATTCGGATCGATATAGGACTTTCCAACATATGTTCCCTCGACGATGATATTGGCTTCGCCGGGCAAGAGGTTCAGCTTTTCCCAATCCGGCAGTTGTCCGAGCAGATAGGCATCCTTATCCATTCGGGGCGCCGAATAATATTGATAGGTACAGGCCATTTGGTATTCCTTCAGCACCACACCCTGTTCCTTGCCATTGCCGGGCAGATCGTAAGGGATATCGAGGTCGAAAACGACGTCCATCTGCCGGTCGCTGACGTCTACATAATCCGAAAGCTCGTCTTTCAGCGTAACAATATATACACCGGGGCTACCCCTTTCGCCATATAGGGCGGTAGCGTCCTTGCCCTTGAGCTCATCGATCTTTTTGATGGCCCGCCGGTCAATCCTTTTATATTCCTCCGCGCTTATTTCCTTACCGTTGACGATGTACAGTGGTTCGGTGTAGACCGGCGCCGATCCATCGACCCTGGCCGTACCATAGCCTACGACCACTACTTCGTTCAATGCACTATTGTTTTTTACCTCAAGACCGGCGACTTTCCCTTGAAGACCGTTGATGTAGCCCGACTGATTCGCAAATGGGTCCACGTACTTAAGGAACCAGGTCTTCAGGACTGGGGCATTGCCGCCCTGGGATGGGTGGGAAGTAGAAAGGCTCAGTTTTACGTGCTTCCAGTCGATGCCCGAGGTCTGCGCCACCCGGGCCCTGTACAGGATATGCAGCGGCTCGGCGATGCTGTTGACCTTCAGATCATATAAAGGATCCCAATGCGCTGCCATGGTAAGATAGCTGATCGTAAAGTCACAGGTACCGGCCAGCGGGCTCAGCAATTGAAGTACAAGTCTGCCGCCGGTCCTGCCGTTCTTTTTTTCTTCCTCGGAGATCTGGTCCTGCAGCCTGTCGGACGCTTCTTTCAGGTGCTGCGCCTTTTCAGCATAGCCCTCCAGCTCCGTACGCAGCTCAAAGGTCTTTTGCTTGTAATAATCCATCATCTTCGACAGATCGCCGACGGTGACCCCGGACGCGGAGCCGCCGACACTCTTGTTCGCATTGAGCAGGTCCAGCAGTTCGGTATCCGATTTGTCCAGGATTTCCACGCGGGCCAGTTCTTTTTTAATGGAGGCAAGGGAATCCAACAGCTTTCTAACGACAGGGCTGGTGGTCGCAGGCATTAGATAATCCGTGGAAAAGGTCACGGACATGATCGTCACGCTGGCGCTGCAGCCGATCCGGATACTGGTCTGATCTACGGAATTGCTCACGTCCCCGATGATCACCTCATTGTTGCCCTGTTCAAGACGGGCCGATGCCGTGTGTACGAGTTCGGCGCCGCTGCGGTATACGGTGACAGACTGGAGCGTGGCGGGGACAACGATCTTTTCGCCTTCGGCCGCCGTCACGATCGACAAGCAGAGGCAGAAAGAGATAATACAAGTGGAATGTTGTTGCATAGACGGGCGTTTATCACCCAGGATGCATCAAACCGCTTTATTACATAATACGAGGCGCGCTAAAGTTTACTTGTACAACTTTTCGTAGTACTCATGGGCCATTCGGCCCGCATCGAACTGGTAGCGTACATCCCGCATCCCGTTCTTGGCGATCTGCCGCCAGGTATCGTAATTGTCGTAGTAAGTGGGTAAGATTTCGTTATCCAGGATCTCATAGATCTTGTTGAAGTCATAGTCATCCACCTGCTCGACGTGCATATTGGCATAGTCAGCCTTGGGCACCACGAAACCGTTATTGCCGTGATTGATGAACTCAGGTATCCAGCCGTCATCAGTGGAGAAATTGACGGCGCCGTTCATTGCAGCCGTCATCCCGCTTGTACCCGACGCCTCGCGCGGAACCCGGGGGTTGTTGAGCCAGCAATCCGCCGCCTGCTTGAGCCGCTTCGACAGGCTCATCTCGTAGCCCGTAACCACGGCTACATTCTTATAGTTCTTGCTGAGGTGAACCAGGTAATTGAACTCGTTGATCGCCGGGTAATCCATCGGATAGGGCTTGCCGGCCCAGATGATCTGTACGGGATATTTCGTGTCGTTGATCATCCGGTTGAAGCGCTCCATGTCACGCGTCAGCAGGGCTGCCCTTTTGTAACCGGCGAAGCGGCGCGCCCATACGATGGTGAACACATTGGGATCGAAAAGCTTTCCGGTCTGGTCGGCAACGAGCTCGAAGCTGCGCTTCTTCATGTATTTCTTGCGGTCGTCCCACCAGAAGTCATTGCCCTCTTCCATTTTTCGGTAGAGTTCTTTATCGGCCCAATACCGCCAGTTTTGCGCATTGGTGATCGCGATGATGGGACAGATATCCTTGTACTTGCTCCACATGGCTCTGGATACTTTGCCATGCAGCTGGGACACCGCGTTGGCGAGATGGGCAAACCGGAGGGCCACCAGGGAATGGTTGAAGGCATCGTCTTCGAGTCCAGTCAGCTTCTTCACCTCCTCCACCGACAGGCCACAGAAATAACTCATCTTATGACAAAGATAGATATCATGTTTTTCGTTGCCTGCTTCTTCAGGCGTATGCGTGGTAAAGACGAGGCGTTTCCTGACCTCTTCGATATTTTGGTCGTATTTCTGGTAGAGATAGAAAGCCGAACTGATCGCATGCGCCTCGTTGAGATGGTAGCGTTCGGGGTTGAAGCCCAGTTCGTCCACTAATTTGGCGCCGCCGACACCCAGGAGGATGAACTGCGCCACCTTGGTGGCGACATTGGCGTCATACAACCGGTGGGTGATCGTCTGCGATACATAGTCGTTCTCGGGCACATCCGTGCTCAGCAGGAACAGGGGCGCGCTTTTGAACGTCTCGGGGTTGAGATACAGGACCTTTACCCAGACCGGGTGGTCGTGGATGTTCACCTGGAAACGGATGTCCGTTTCCTCCAGGAAACTGTATTGCTTCTCCATCCAGGTGACCGCCAGGGTCTGATCCTGGTTACGGGCCTGGTCATAATAGCCATATTTCCACAAAATGCCGATATTGATCATATTCTGCCGCAGTTCGTAGGCACTGCGAAGATGCGAGCCAGCTAGAAAACCAAGGCCTCCGCTATAGATCTTCAGGGGCTGATGCACGGCGAATTCCATCGAAAAATAAGCCACTTTCTTGGAATACTGCTCGTCTACAGCGTAAGGCACAACGTAATTTTTAAAACTCATTTTTGTCCAGATTATTTTTCGTTCTTACAAAATTGGCAATATAACGGATAAACTTGATTTGAATTGTCCGATCCGCGCCTTTGGCCGGATCCGATGTCATGACTGTTGCTCCGAAGCCGCGTCTTAAGCCGGATCGGTTCTCACCCTGGTATGTTCCTTCGCATCCGGTTTCGCCTTCGTCGCCTTGCGGTTGTAATACCCCTCGAAGAAACATTTGATGTCCCGGTGAACGCCACACCCGCCAGTCTCCTTGATGGACACTCCCTCCACATCAAAGGAAAATTCGAGCGCGCAGGGGTCGGAATAAGACCTGTAACGGGCGATCCCCGGGCTCACGAACTTTGCTTCGCCCTTCAACTCTCCCTGGCAGGTCGCGTCATCCTTTTCGAAATGGATAAAGAACAGGAACCGCGAGGCATCCCTGCCGTCCCTTACCGCCACGATATTCCGCTTGTCCTGCGAATAGTCCCCGGAATACTTATGCTTCCGCGCCAACGTATCGATAGGATTATAGACCAACGCGGGCTTTGACTTCGTTTCGTTGGATTCGGTCAGGATAAGCTGGAAGCCGGTCCCTTCCGTGAACGCATAAGTATCTTTGTGGTAGACGGTCTCCCCGCCGGCGGCCTTGCGCTGGTGCAGGAGCGTAAGGGTGTATTTATTGTCCATGTCCGCCCTTCCGCTGACACCCATCTCGTTGTCGGAATAGAGCATGGGTCTTGCCGCGGCGAAACGGTTCTTTTTGTCAAAGCAGACGATATAGAGCACCCGCCGGTCCTTTGTCGTTCCCTTCACAAAAAGATAGCTCTCCGCGTCCGGCACTCGTATTTTGCCGATGGCATAAAGCCGGGGATGCTGATCCTTTCCGAAAAGCCGGGTGAGGACGCTATCCGGGACAAAACGGGTAAAAAGCTTGTAGTTAATAAGCGCGGCGTCCGCTTCTTTTCGACGGAGGATCGTATCGGTGACTTCATAGGGCAGTTTCAAGGGTTGAACCAACTCCAAAAAGTCCGGGATATCCACCTTCTCATCATTGACGGCGAGTGACAGCTTCTTGCCCTTACATGAAAACAACAACACCGGCAACGCGATCAGCAAAAGGCATTTCTTCATAGCAAAATCATTAAAACAAGGAATCTACCCGACCGAATTCGCTAGACGGACGGTCCGACCCCGCTCACGCGGCTAAAATTAAACATTCGCGGGTACAAGGAGACGGCCGGGGGCGGATTTTTTGAAAAATTAACCGGGAAATACTAATTTTTAGATTTAGATTTGTCTAAAAATAATTTTAGTGGCGCCAAACGTCAAATACTCGGTCAGCAAGGAAGATCACCTCAAAGCGATCTTCCACCTCCAGCAGGAAAACAGCATCGTCACCACCAATGCCCTGGCCGCGGCACTCCAGACCAGGCCCGCATCCGTGACCGATATGCTCAAGAAACTGAAGGACCAGAAGCTGTTGATATACGAACGCTACAAAGGTTTCAAACTGAACAACGAAGGACGCAAGACCGCCGTTCAGATCATCCGTAAGCATCGCCTCTGGGAGTATTTCCTCGTAAAAAAACTACAGTTCGGCTGGGACGAGGTCCACGAGATAGCCGAAGAGCTCGAACATATCGGCAGCAAAAAACTGATCGACCGCCTGGACGCGTTCCTGGGCTTTCCCGCCAGCGACCCCCATGGAGATCCGATACCCGACAGCCAGGGCAGGCTGCAGGTGCGGCGCCAGCTCAACCTATCCCAACTGCCCCTGAACAAATTGGTACAGGTTTCCGGCATCGCCAGTCAGACCACGGATATGCTGGATCTGCTGCAACACAATCATATTGGGCTGGGTACCCGGCTGGAGATCCGAAAACGTTTCCCTTTTGACGACTCCCTGGAAGTAAAAGTGCGTAACCGGCCGCCGGTCACACTTAGCGCAACAGTGGCAAAAAATGTTTTGGTAAACGATGATGAACCTACGACAGAAAGACGTTAGCCTCGGCGAAGTACATGGCAGTATCGACACCACCGGGAAGAGGTCCTGGTGGCGGCAGCTTTTTGTTTTTTTCGGGCCGGCCTACCTGGTCAGCGTCGGTTATATGGATCCCGGCAACTGGGCCACCGATCTGGCAGGGGGCAGCCGATTCGGATACTCGCTGCTCTGGGTGCTGCTCATGAGCAACGGAATCGCCATTCTTCTCCAGAACCTGTCGGCCAGACTGGGCATCGTCCGTGGCAGGGACCTGGCACAGGCCAACCGCGAAGTATACCCTTCGTATATCAATATTCCGCTTTATGTCCTCGCCGAGATCGCCATCGCCGCCTGCGACCTTGCGGAAGTGCTGGGCATGGCCATCGGCATCCAGCTGCTCACGGGTCTTCCGCTGGTGTATGGCGTCTGTATCACCGTGCTGGATACCTTTTTGCTGCTGTATCTGCAAAGGCTCGGTATGCGGCGGATGGAGGCCTTCGTGATAGGGTTGATCCTCGTCGTAGGCGTTTCCTTTTTTGTGGAGATCATGCTTGCCAAGCCGGCGCTCGGGGACATCGCATCGGGCTTTATCCCGGTCCTGCATGGCAAAGAGGCGCTTTATATCGCCATCAGCATCATCGGCGCCACGGTCATGCCCCATAACCTCTACCTCCATTCCGCCCTGGTGCAGACCCGAAAGATCAAACCGGGATCACAGAACATACGCAAAGCGTTAAAGATCAATTTTTTAGATAGCGCCATCGCCCTTAACCTAGCCTTTCTCGTCAACGGAGCCATCCTTATCCTGGCCGCCACAGCCTTTTTTAAGACCGGCAAAACGGACGTCGGCTCCATAAAAGAGGCCTATCGCCTCCTGCCTATGTTGGGGACACAGCTGGCCCCAAAGCTCTTTGCCATTGCGCTAATCGCCTCGGGACAAAGCTCTACCATAACCGGAACCCTGGCGGGGCAGATCGTCATGGAAGGCTATCTCCAATTGCGCATCAACCCCTGGGTGCGGCGGCTGATGACACGCCTGCTGGCCATCATCCCCGCCGTAATCGTGATCCTGCTGTATGGCGAGTCGGATGTCGACAACCTGCTCATTTTTAGTCAGGTCATACTGAGCGTGCAGCTGGGCTTTGCCGTCATCCCCCTCATCCATTTTGTAAGCGACAAAGTGACTATGGGCGAATTCACCATCCGGCCCCTGATAAAAGGGCTGGCCTGGATTTGCGCAGCGCTTTTGGTCTGGCTCAACGCAAAACTGGTCGTGGAGGAAGCCGGCCCCTTCTTAGCGGCTCCCGGTCACTTCGGTTGGAAGATCGTCATCCTGGCGGCGTCCCTGGGGGCAATAGGCTTGTTGGCTTATATCGCACTCCATCCCTGGATAGCCCGAAAAGCAGGCCGTGCGCCGCAGCTGCACCCCCAACCCGACGCCCTCAAAGACTGGACGGCGCCAGCCTTTCGCCATATTGCCGTGGCCCTCGATTTCAGCGGACACGACGAAAAACTGCTGGCCTATGCCGTGGGACAGGGCGGCAACAATGCCCGTTATCTGCTCATCCACGTCGTGGAGAGCGTCTCGGCCCGTCTGCTGGGCAAAGAAAGCGATGACTATGAAACCAGAAAGGACCAGGAGCGCCTGGACGGTTATGGTACGATCCTGCGGGAAAAGGGACTGCAATGCGATACCATGCTGGGATTCCGGCACAGGAGTCGTGAGATCGCCCGCATCGCCCGGGAATCGGGCGCCGATATGCTGGTAATAGGCTCGCATGGGCATACAGGTCTCAAAGACCTGATCTTCGGCGAGACGGTGAACGCAGTAAGACACGAGTTGAAGATCCCCGTGCTGGTCGTCAACCTCTAAGACCACTCTACCCTGGTCCCACCTGCCGCAACCCACTCAAGCCGGCCCCCTCTTCCCCTGCCTCAGTAAATGCTTGAGGCGGCTGAAAGTCTCCGGTTTGATGTTGAGATAGGAGGCAATATATTTCTGCGGCACCCGCTGTAACATCTGGGGATGTGTCCGCACATATTCCAGGAATCTTTCCCGCGTGTCCTTGTTCAGCTGATCGAAGAACCGGTCATCTTTCTTTATGAACAGGTCGGAGATGATGAGTCTTCCCAGGCGCTCGGCCTTGGGAAACCTGTCGTACAGGTCCTGCAGACTGTCATAGGTGATGGAGAAAAAAACGGTCGGCTCGAGGGTCTCGATGACGGCGCTGCTGGGTGTCCGGTAAAAAAAGGACAGCTCGCTATGAATGATATGTCCTTCCGAGGCCAGTTGCACGGTCAGCTCCATATTCCTGACCGGAAGATATTTTCGCACTACGCCCCAGGCGACGATGTTCAGGTATCGCTCCACTTCTCCCGTGTCGATGACCTTGACCTTTTTGTCAAATTCCCTGATCTCGATATAAGGCAAAAAAACGTTGAACTCCTGCTTGCTCAGCTGGACGAACCGCGACAAATAATGGTGCAGCCTATCTAAGGCATCTTTATAGGAAGCAATGGAGTTGCTCATGACTTTATCGGGCGGACCTTGTTGTTTTTTATCAGGTGTTTCAGCCGGCTGAACGTCTCCGGTTTCATATTCAAATATGAGGCTAGATATTTCTGTGGTACGCGTTGCACAAGATCGGGATTCCGTTCTATAAAATGAATGAACCGCTCCCGGGCATCGAGCCGTATGCACTCATATTCCCACTCCTCCTTCTGCAGCACGAAATGCGTGGTCATCTGTCGCCCAAGCCGCTCGATCCGGCTATTCCGCTGGTAGATCTCTTCCAGGTGATCGCGGGTAAGCGACAACATCGTCGTCGGCTCCAGGGTCTCGATGGTATAATTGGAAAGCTTGCCGGAAAAAAAGGAAGAGGACGAACTGATCAACTCCCTCTCTTTGGCTATATTGAGGATCACTTCTGTATTGCCCTTGTAGAAATACATGCGAACCAGGCCCTTTACCACGAAGTTCATGTAATGTTCGACCTCTCCGGCCCTTAGCAGCTCCGCGCGTTTGTCGAAGGAACGCACCACGATCCGCTCCGCCAGGATTGTGAAATCCTCATCCGTCAACGACACAAATTCCGACACAAATTGCCGCAAAAGTTCGAGCATATGAAGCCAGTTAAGAGTTGCCGGCGATGCACTTTTCAGAAAATTAGCGCATCGCCGGCAAAGCGCTAATGTCTGTCCTAACGGACAAGCAGCCACAGGCTGCTTTTGTCCACAAACATACAAAAAGAAAAATTTGCCCGGTACCAAATGAGTACGACCAAATGAGAACTCCGTTCTCATGCCCACAAGCGAGCGAAGCGAAGCTTGCGACCGAGGGGGCGAGGAACGACGCCCCACCGAAGATCTGCCATCTTTAGCCGACGAATGCAACATGGGTTAAATTTTAAAAAAAGACCATGTGCATTCGTCATTTTGCTGTAGGTTTGCTATCCTTTATAGTAAAAAAAGAAGAAATATGGCCAAAAAAATTAAAGTTGCAAATCCCGTAGTCGAGCTCGACGGGGACGAGATGACCCGTATCATCTGGAAATTCATAAAAGATAAACTTATCCTCCCATACCTGGACATCGATATAAAATATTACGATCTTGGCGTCGAATACCGCGATAAGACAGGCGATCAGGTAACGATCGATGCAGCCAATGCCATCAAACAATACGGCGTAGGGATCAAATGCGCCACCATCACCCCGGACGAAGCACGGGTGAAGGAGTTCAACCTGCATCAGATGTGGAAGAGTCCCAATGGCACTATCCGCAATATCCTTGACGGTACCGTATTCAGGGAACCCATCGTCATGAAGAACGTTCCCCGGCTGGTGACCAATTGGACGGCGCCGATCATCGTAGGCCGTCACGCTTTTGGCGACCAATACCGCGCAACCGATACCGTCATCAAGGGCAAGGGCAAATTGACGATGACCTTTACACCGGAAGACGGCAGCACACCCCAGACATTCGAGGTCTTCAATTTCAAAGGCGACGGCGTTGCACTCTCCATGTACAACACCGACGAGTCCATAAAAGGCTTTGCCCATAGTTGCTTTAACATGGCGCTCAGCAAAAAATGGCCGCTTTATCTTTCGACCAAAAACACCATCCTCAAAAAATACGACGGCCGCTTCAAAGACATCTTCGAAGATATCTACCAAAAAGACTACAAAAACAAATTCCAGGAAGCAGGCATCGTCTATGAACATCGCCTCATCGATGACATGGTTGCCAGCGCCCTCAAGTGGAACGGCAATTTTGTCTGGGCCTGTAAGAACTATGACGGAGATGTGCAAAGCGACTCCGTAGCCCAGGGGTTTGGTTCCCTCGGCCTCATGACCTCCGTCCTGATCACGCCCGATGGTAAGATCATGGAGGCGGAAGCCGCACACGGCACGGTTACCCGGCACTATCGCGACCACCAGGCCGGTAAGCCTACGTCCACCAACCCCATTGCCTCCATTTTTGCCTGGACGCGCGGCCTGGCCTTCCGTGGCAAGTTGGATGGCAACCAGGCGCTCATTGATTTCGCCAATGCGCTCGAAGCAGTGTGTATCGAAGTAGTCGAAAGCGGACAGATGACCAAGGACCTGGCGGTCTGTGTTCACGGCAATAAGGTCGAGCATGGGAAACACTACCTCTATACGGAGGAGTTCCTCGACGCCATCGATCAACATCTACAAAAGAAACTGGGATAGGCCGCCGCCTTTTTCATTATTGAACAC
>Ga0302309_10004676_pt1 | contig 10032 bp, 7 predicted proteins | sample III_Palsa_N1_1_FD_200453 | JGI IMG/M metagenome (GOLD analysis project Ga0302309, IMG submission 200453) | Peat permafrost microbial communities from Stordalen Mire near Abisko, Sweden - III_Palsa_N1_1 | ecosystem: Environmental > Terrestrial > Soil > Palsa > Peat permafrost | place: Sweden... | reverse complement strand
CCCAACATGATATTCATGAGCGTTGTCTTGCCGCAGCCTGACGCGCCGACAATGGCAATCGATTCTCCGGGTTGAACCTTGAAACTCACACCGTTCAGTACATAAGGCTCATTGTCCGAATATCGATAGCGTAAATTCTCCACTTCAAGGGAGGGCAGCAAATTGACTGTTTCATCGCTTATGCCGACACCGGTCGACATCTCAGCATCCTGCAAGACAATGTCTGCAAGTCGCTCGCCTTGTAGTCGCAACATTTTTAGATCAATCAGTTTGTCGATCAGTGCGCTCACGCGGCTATCGAATTGCCCTTTATAGGCGGTGAATGCGATCAACACACCAACCGTGAAATTGCCATCAAGCACCAGCTTGGCACCCAGCCAGATGACAAGAATATTTTCGAGACCAAACAACAAGCCATTAAGTGTCTGGTACAACAAACTCAGCTTTTGGGTACGCAGATCAGCGTTGATTTGTTCGACAAGGCGAGTCAGCCAGGCCGAGCGACGTTCATTCTCTCGGCCAAAGAGTTTGATCGTCTTAACGCCTCGGACTGTTTCAAGGAAATGACTTTGTTGTTTTGCCGCGTGGACGATCTGCTCTTCCGTCGCATTACGCAATGGCTGAAACCATACCCAGCGTCCCAGCGCATAAAGCACCATTGCCCCTACCGCGATCCACGCAAGTGATGGGCTGTAGAGGAACATCAATCCGAGCGTGACAATCGACATGAGGCCGTCGAGTATGCCTTCCACAAAAGAACTTGTGAGTGTCCGCTGAATCGCATCGATAGATCCAAATCTCGATACCACGTCCCCGAGATGTCGTTTCTCAAAATATGACACCGGTAGCCTAAGCAGGTGGGTGAAAACGTTGGCTCGCCATTGAAGATTAACCGACGTGCTCATGTACATCAGTATCCAACTTCGCGCGAGCGTGATCACACGCTGGATCAACATCAAAAGACCGAAACCCAAAGCGAGGGTCGTCAACAAATCTCGATCAGCAGAAACCAAAACGTCATCAATCACCCATTGCAAAAAAAATGGGTTGATCAGAGCAAAAATTTCCAACGCAACTGCGAGAGACAAAATTTGCGCAAACGACTTGAACAGGCCGGTAACCCTTCCTACAAGCGACTTCAATTTCAAGCTTTGACGTTGTTTTGCCTGCCGGAAGTCTGACCCCGGCCAACACTCTAGCGCCACTCCGGTAAACGACTTGGAAACGTCTGCTATCATCAATTTCTTGATGCCAAGAGCAGGATCATAAATTGTTACCGTTCTCGGCCCGACCTCCTTGAGAACAACAAAGTGATTGAGATTCCAGTGCAATATGCAAGGTAGCTTTAATTGATTCAGATGATCTAGATCGAGTTTGAGTGGCCGTGTGACGAGGTTTAAATCGCCGGCGATACGTATCAAATGGGCTAGCGTTGCTCCCTTCAAGGAAATGGAGAATCGGCGCCGCAGTGTCGGTAAATCGGTGCGATAGCCATGGTAGCTCGCCACCATACCCAGGCAGGCAAGCCCGCATTCAGTCGCTTCGGTCTGCAGTAAAAGCGGCAACCTGGGACGAATACCAAAAGAGAGATTATCGATCATCACCTATAACTTTCCGGAAAGACTGTACAACGGTTCAAGCGCCCATTCGTAGAGACGACGCTTCTCCTGCAGAATATCGGCATCGATTAGCATGCCGGTCTGCAAGGACTGTTGCTGGCCATAAGCGCGTATGGTTTGTGTAGGCAGTTTGACGATGATGCGATACCGAGGCTCTCGGTCATTTAGGCCGCCTACCGACATGCCGGCGTCATTGATCTCGTTTGCCGTTAAAGCGGTTCTCGACACCGATTCCACAATGCCGATTTGATGACCAAATTTTTGATAGGGATAGGCTTGGAATCTAAGGATGACCTCTTGTCCGGGTCGCACGAATCCGATCGCACGGCTCGGCGCATAAAGTTCGGCCCGGAATACAGCATTTTGAGGAACGATACTTAACAGCGGTCGGCTGCTATCTACCGTCTGCCCGACGTCAACCAAAACGGCAGTTGCCATGCCTGAGATTGGTGCGGTAATGACTATACGGCGTTTTGACTCACTGTCCGTGAGCTGTTCTTGTGCCGAAGCGAGACTCCGATTCAACTCGGATAACTCATTCTCGCTCTTCATTCCCAAGCTCTTTAGCGTGATTTGTTGATCGGATAACTCGCTGCTTGTGTTGATTTTATTACGCTCAAGATCTTGGAGGCGCTGCTTTTGGTCCAGCAAATCTTCGGCTTTTTGCTGGAGTTGTTCTTTTGAGATGTAATCTTTCGCCGACAAAGCTTGATAGCGAGCCAGCGTGTCCTCGGCAAGTTTAACTCTATCGCTTTGCAGCGAAGTAGCTTGTAAGAGCACAGCGATCTCGCTTTGAAGATCGGAAATCTTCTTGATAATACCGTCCCGTTGCTCTGATTCAAGCAAGCGCGTTTCAATTATCTCATGGTCAAGATTGCTTTTTTGTTGTTCGATCTGTGTACTGATTGCCGCCTGAGTAGCCCCAATTTTGCTGCTGTCCCGGTCGCTGGAAAGGACGTATAAGACGTCTCCTGCTTTGACGGCAGTACCTTCCGTGACGTGTTTTCCTATGACTTCACCACTTTGTGGAGCATAAAGTTTGACCAGTCCCGCGTCAGGGGCGAGTTGACCGGATACGGCACTACGCGATGTGTACGACCCCAAAATGAGTATCGCAAGAATTGCACATGTTAGAAACAGAGTGGCCCAGGCGAAAAGCGAAAACGAAATGGGCCGAATGATAATGATATCGCCCAGTGTTGAGGATCGAGCATGCGCTATCGCTTCGCTTCTAAATAAAGAGGGGGGGGCATTCGGTGAATTCATGGTATTAGCGTAGTTGCATAATCGAATTTTATAACAGAGATGCTGCTCCGATGCTCAATAATTTGATATAATGGACTGCTGCAATAAAAGCATGACCTGATTGATCAGGTGAATCTTAATTTTACTTAAATTTTCTCAAATTCATCGCGGCGCCATCGATATCAAATATTTTAAAAATAAGGTTGGCTGAATAAGATCGCTCATCCTATCGAAAGGATCGTGCCGGCATACATGAAAGTCACGATAATTAAAATTAAATAGAGTTTTATTATTGGCATCGATTCACAGGTAATTAATTTATTTTTTAAAATACCATAAATCAAATTTAACCTTAATTAAGGGCACATTTAATCGCCAAAAATTTTTTTAAAAATAAATGCTACTTCTTCGATGCCTTCTCACTTTCCAGTATTTTTTGATAAACGATGAATGCAACAAGCAAGGCTACACAAACATAAAATACAGCACTTCTTATCTCATTAAATATCACGCCGTGAAATACTAATGCGACAAAAGCATATATCATAAATTGTCTGATTCGCTCGGCATTGCTTTTATTTTTCTTTAAAAAAATGAAGCGATAACTCACGGCAAAATAACAAATATGTATGCACACTAAAAAGAAGAATAAATTTAAATCAACTCGTCCAGTTTTGACCATGTTTAGATAGACAAAGACGTCTGCCCGAACAAGCATGCCTGTGAGAAAAATCCAAGCGATGCGGAGAATATTAATTATTTTTTTAAAATCTATGCGTTGAATGAAATTAATGATTTTTTGCATTTTCAGAAAATATATTCGATACGTCGTAACCGCTTGATGGCGCCATCAAGCGGATAACAAGTTTATTTATTATACAGCATTCCTGTAGCTATCAAGGCGATGCCAGCAGCAGCAAGGACTGCGCCAGGAATTAGCGTTGCGCCGAACAGTCCAGCCACGCCCAGCAAAGCACCTCCGGCAACTTCCATGTCTTCTGCGCTTAGGTCAGCGCCACCTACGGCATTAATTTCTTCGAATGTCAAAGCTTGCATTTTTAAGCCTCATATTACGTTATCAAAAAATGATATGAAAAACATATCACCACTCACGCCAAATTCGCCGGATGACCCGACAAACAGCGATTCAATATTAGGTTTGTCGTTGATTTTAATAAAAATGTCCTAAAATTCATTTTCCGAGGATCTATTTAATATAAAACGTCGACTCCCAATTAACTCACGCCGCACTCATTTATTCGGCCGTAGAGAGAAAGTGCCACAACTGCCGCGCTTTAAAATGATTAAAGTTTGGCACGTAGATTTCACCTTACATCGCACAGCATTTTTATTAATGATGATAGTAAAAAATTTCTATGTCAAGATTGCTTTTTTTTAAATGTGTTACCCGTTAAATTTTTGTCATGATATTGAAAGGATATTAATTGTTATGAAAGGTTCGGTGTAGCGATGAAGTATCCAAAACCAAATCAATAAGTAAGTGTGCCGACTTTTTCATTGAGACCCAGGATCGCGATGTCCACTCCGAATTTTTGGATTGTAGGATTTATGGTTATTTTTTAGAGTCTGTCTTGACATAGTTTGAGGCGCAGACATGCAGCATAAGCACATAAGTCAGCGGGGCCGAGCTTCCTGAATTTTAATCCACTTCGTCGATTTGCAAAATGCTCGAGTCAAGTCAACTGCGTTCTGTGCTCTTGGCGTTACATCCACATTAGAAAAATTCCTTCTCCCACAAAAAAGCTTAACGCTCTTGCTGCTTACCAAAGAGTTCCGTACGATCCTTCCGCCATAGATGTAAAAAAACTTCGGTGGAAATTAAATATTCATCAAAAAAATAGAAGTACGAATTATTTTATGAAATCCACATTATTCGAAGTTATTTTTTATGAAAAAAATTACATCGCACTCCTATTAAATAATCAATCTCACCGGAATCTCTTAGATGCCCACCTTGTTTCTCGCTAATGCCGATACCGAAGCCATGGTTGCCGACCCACGTAACTTGGATAAACATTTTAGACAATTCAGCGCGGGGACATCCCGGCGGCATTTGTGGATGATGTCACCTGGTGACGCAATAGTTCTGCCGTCTCTCGCAAGGTCGGAGCATATCCACTACATCGAAGATATGTGTCAATATTACCGCGGCTCGCTCAGGGTTCTTCATATCGACGGAGATCATCAGAATCCATATCCGCTTGATATTGAAAACCTGAGCGCCAAGGAGCTAATCGATCAACTGCAAGCGATTGGCTTTGAGCGTGGTAATTGGAGCGTAGAGCCTTATATCGCGGATCAAGTCGCTTTTCATTTTTCCAAGTTGATCGATGTGCCTATCCGCTTCGGAGATTTTGGTACGCCTGTCTGCGAAGCGGCCGACGTGTTCAACGACAAGCGTGTATTCCGTGCTTTGGCGGCTGGGCTGAATGTGCCGACAGCGCCGGGTTGCACTTGCGCGTCGCTTGCCCAGTTGACATCGGCTCTAGCTGAATTGACGCCTGCCACAGGTTCTGTGATCGTTAAGTTAGATCGACACTCTGGTACTGCAGGCAACGTGTTGGTGACGACTCGCGATATTCAAAATGCGCCAGGGGCGCATAAAATTCATCGTGTATCAGCCGGGCATGGATACGAAGAGATTGCGCGCACGATATATGCGGAATTGAGTCGTAGCCAAAATTCCTTTTTCGTCGTAGAAAGTTACTATCATTCAGCTCTCTCGGTCGGTGTCCATTATCTTGTAGGCAACGACGGAATCACACTAAATGGCGTTTGCGACATGCGGCTGTTGCCGTCATATGCTGGCATGTTCTGGCCCTCCAGTCTTTCAGAGTTTGTGGTGCATAAGCTCTTGGCAGAAGGGCAGAAGCTGGCGTATGAAGTCGGGCGGCTCGGGCACAGGGGGCCAGTCAGCATTGATGCGATAGTTTGTCCTGACGACAAAATCATGATTAGTGAGATTAATGCCCGACATGGTGGCTTCTCAATGGCCAAAGCAGTCATCGAAAAAATTGTGGTACAAGCCTATCCCGTTGGTCGCGTCATGGCCACTCGTTTGAATTTGACAAGCCAATTGGATTTTAAAACGATTCTTGCGCTGCTCGACGAGGATAGCCTTGGATTCAGCCGAACAACCGGCAAGGGCGTTATTGTCTATTTGGAGGACCTCGAAAACACCAAGCACATCGAGATTTTTTCGGTAGCGGAATCGAGGGAAGAACTCGAGAATTTTGAAAACCGATTTGTACAACTCGTATGCCAATGATCGCTGCCTCACTTGAGATTTAATATGATATTTGCTCCTAGAGGCTGGCTACGAAGTGCGTTTTTCAATACGAAATGGCGGGGTGCCGCCTATATGTTCGGCGCAATCTTCCTGTTCTCGCTGGTCGACGTGCTGGCGAAACTCGTATCGACCCACTATCCTGCCAATGAGATTACGTTTTTTCGCATGCTTTTTGGCTTGATCCCTGCCGCCTTCTTTTTTGGGATTGGCAATAATTCTGGTACCGGTATGTCCATGCCCAGATTGACCGGACATTTCCTTCGAGCCATCATGGCCTTAGGATCAATGGGATTTTTCTTCGCGAGCCTGACCTATCTGTCGCTGGCAACTGCTGTCACGCTTCAGTACACAGAAGCCATCTTCATCGGTGTTCTCGCCGTTTTGTTTCTGGGTGAGCGTTTCCGCATGGCGTCAATCGCGGCTCTTGCTACGGGTTTCATTGGTGTCTTCCTCGTCTCAACACGACTGGGCGATCACGCGTCAATGCTAGGCATAGTCTTGACATTGCTCAGTGCGCTATTTGGTGCGGGGTCTGCCATTCAAATTAAGCGGCTCGCACGCACCGAAGCACCGGCAGCAATCGTTCTTTACTTTACTGCGATAGGGACAGTGATGAGCGGGCTGTCTCTGATGATGTACTGGGCAACTCCAAGCGCCATAGATCTGACCTACATGGCACTGCTCGGCATTGCCGCCGGTAGCGGGCAACTCCTTTTTACCTTTGCTTTCAGGAATGCCCGCGCATCATTTCTCGCACCTTTCGGTTACTTCGGCATTATCTGGGCAATCGTATTTGGATATGTCATTTGGGGCGAGGCAATTTCCTTACAAGCAGCCCTCGGTTCGGTGATTATCGTTGCTAGCGCGCTCTACTTAGGTGTCGCGAAAGAAACCAAGACCGAAGGGCGGGCTCAACCCTACAGTTCAACGACATGAGCCCAGCGGGCTTGAAATGGTGACAGTCCCGCGCTGGCTTCGAACATCGATTTCCGCGACCCTTTTACGGTTCGCGCGCCACATAGTGTCAAAAAGACTGACCACCACATGGTGACAGACTCTGCTGAGCCGCCTTAAGGATCGTCGGATGGGAAACGGCATATTCTTTCGCCAACCCACGGGCCGTAGCCCCTCCTGCCAATTTCGCCCGAATCGCCATCTTCTGCTCAGGGGTCAGCGCGTCTCTGCGGCCTAACTGTTTTCCCTCGGCCTTCGCCCGTGCAAGTCCCGCGTGCGTCCGCTCGATGAGCAAATCCCGCTCGAACTGCGCGACCGCAGCTAATACCGTCATGTGCAGCCGCCCGGATGCACTGATTAAGTCCACCCCTTTGAGTGCTAAACAATGCACATGCACGCCCATCTCAGCTAGCTTTTCGATGGTTCCCAGCACGTCTGAGGTATTTCGGCCCAGTCGGTCCAGTTTTGTCACCACCAGTGTGTCACCCTCATCAAGCTTGTCCAGCAGCTTCGAGAAACTGGGTCGCTTCGATGCAGGAACGCTGCCCGAAATGGTCTCAACGACGGTATGGCGTGGTTGGATAGTAAAACCACCGTTTCGAACCTCTAGTAGCTGGTTGTCGGTAGTTTGCTCGGCGGTGGAAACGCGAGCGTAAAGAAAAGTGCGGCCCATATTTATTTCCAGCGGTAATTAAACGTGGAAATAATTGTATGCGGTAATTAATGTGTTTACAAGTATTTGTTTACCACTCAAATCGGGCTGTTTGTCACGGTAATAAATCGGACGTTTAATTACCATAAAATCCATGATGTTAATCATATAGATTCAAAGATAATTCACTTGCAAAACCACTCAAGAATACGGCACTACTGCCGTTATTCTGATCAGTGGCCTATCAATTTACCCACCGAGGACAAAACATAGGCTCCCGGCATTGCCACGCGGCCGAACTGCACGTTTCTTCAATCGGCGCAAGAACCGCCGCAGCAGCTACGCTAGAACATGACATTGCGCCTCATCGACAAGCAACCAACAACCACCAAATCATAAAATGACTTTACTACAAATACTTCAAGACAAAGAAGTCGATATTTGGATCGCCGTGGCGATCACCCTCTTTGGCCTAGCTTTGGGCACGATGATTGACATTATCAGAGAACGTATGAGGCCCGAGCCTGAAAACGGCATCTCGGGCAATGTGAGGATTAACATAACGAACATCACGAACAAATTCGACACGATCTTACAACAACAAATTGCAGGAGGACGAACCGACGACGGGCTGTATTATGTGCTTTTTGTGGCGCTGATTATTTTCTTTTTATATGCAAGATTTCGCAGTGAATGGATCTCTATTTTAACCCTCTTGACGATTTTAACGCCATCGATCTGGATTGGCGCCATAATTCGTGGCTTAGCAAAAAACCGTTTCACCATTTCTACGGCACTCTATTATTTATCGCTTTGCCTTGCTTTCGGTGTTTCGTCGGTTTTCATTGAAAGCAAAATCCAAACCCCTAACTACACAGCGAAAAATTTCCTCTATCTCCAAGATATTGTTACAGAATACGGATTAAATGGACTTAGGAATTATTTTACTTGGGCAGACTTTCATTGGCTCACCTTTCATTTGTTAGGTGTTTTACTATTTCTCTGGACTTGCCTACGAATGATACTTTCTGTCACAAATTTGCTTACCGTATGTTTCACCCTATTTGGTACAGCAGACCAAGGCTTTTTCTCATGGGTATTGAGAAGAACTATCGCTTACAGGCTTTCACTTAAAAACGTAATATGGACTATAGCTTCCATGATCTTCGCATACTATCTAGTAGCAGGAGATTTTTATATGTGGTTCACATATGTTATGCCACAGCAAATCAACAACATTGTTTATCATATATTTAATGGGACGCACTGATTGAAGTGATCAATTGTGATATCGATTGAACTGCACGTCTTGCTACCCCTACCCCCGAGAGCGTGAGAAGTGTAGTACCGAGTCAACGCCTGTGTCCATCCATCGCTCTCCAAATTTATTATAGCAAGCCTCCAATCGGCTCCGCCTCTATCGGCACAACAACTAGGCTTGATCTTCCGCTCATGGAGATCACTAGCGCATTTCCAATTTTTTCATGGAGCTCGATTAGGATACCTCTCAATCTCAAGACGTACGATTGGACTCCGCCGTCTCGTTGGACGCCATAGTAATGCGACTACAACTGGTCGAGAATGCTTTGGCCAATTCCGCAAACCCAGCCAGTGATGATCGAGTTCGACACGGCAAGTGCACACGCCTAGGACGTCAGCGCCCGCCGAAGGGTCGGACTAATTTGATGGACAAACGTGACACCACCCAATCCTCTCACCGCCTTGACATGGCCATGACCCTCTAGACGGTGAATTGCATGGTCCACAAGAGAATGGGGCTGACCAGTCGCCGCTGCAATTTCGGCAGCCTGAGTCAGGCCGTCATTCAAAATGCACAAACCAACTTGTTGCACCAACTCCCGTTCCGCGTTCCCAAGCATCGCAGATACGCCATATGGCTCTATACGAGCATGGTACGGCCCCGACCCCAAGTGTTTGAGCAATTCGGCGTAACCTTGATGCTCCAAAATTTCCAAGCTATCGGACACAATCGATGCATCTAACCCATGTTCGGCCGCTGCCACGAGAACCTCGTGTGGTGAAACATATTCTCGCCCCTGACTTAGAAAAGGGTCATACAGCGCTTTCAGCACGAACCTGTCGGCAGCAGTGAGGCCGCCAATGTTAGGCAGGACGGCCATTTTGACGTACGCAGGAGCCTTACCGATGGGTGGCTTCGCCGTGTGTCCAAACACTGCGTCGACCACGCGACTCAGGCAGTTGCCAAATTGGTCCACATCTTTTACCGACTC
>Ga0302309_10004672_pt1 | contig 10038 bp, 15 predicted proteins | sample III_Palsa_N1_1_FD_200453 | JGI IMG/M metagenome (GOLD analysis project Ga0302309, IMG submission 200453) | Peat permafrost microbial communities from Stordalen Mire near Abisko, Sweden - III_Palsa_N1_1 | ecosystem: Environmental > Terrestrial > Soil > Palsa > Peat permafrost | place: Sweden... | reverse complement strand
AAACCGGCCTCACACCCGCCAAATTTGTGGAGAAGCTTCGGATTGAAATCGCCCGAAAATACCTGGAGGACAGCGATCTCACGATGGATGAGATAGCGATGAAATGTGGCCTCGGCGGTCTTGTATCCATGCGCCGCACTTTCATGCGGGACATGATGGTGTCACCCAGCGATTACCGTCGTTCCTTCAGGACATCTCTTCAGCCCGCATCTTAAAACATCTTAACCATACCATCATGAAAGTAGCTATCAATGGATTTGGACGCATAGGACGAATGACGTTACGAGCGCTGCAGGATAAACCGGCAGCGGAAGTAGTCGCCATCAACGACCTCACGGATATCGGGTTGCTTACCCATCTCCTCAAATATGATACTTCGCACGGGAAGTTTCCCGGCACGGTGGTCAGGAAAGAGAATTGTATCGTGGTCAACGGCCGACCGATCCTGCTCCTGAGTGAGAAGGATCCTGTACAATTGCCCTGGGAAGAACTGGGGATAGACGTGGTGATAGAGTCTACCGGCCGCTTCACAGAAAGGGGCAAGGCACAGTTGCACATAAATGCCGGAGCTAAAAAAGTGCTGATCACCGCCCCTGCGACGGGCAATGTGAAGACGATCGTAGCAGGCGTCAACAATGATTGGATCACTGAAGATGATCAGATCCTCTCCACCGCTTCGTGCACGACCAACTGTATTGCACCGCTATTATACCTGTTGGAAAAAGAATACGGCATTGCTTCGGGCTTTATGAGCACCATCCATGCCTTTACCATGGACCAGATGCTGCAGGATGGCCCGCACAAGGATTATAGAAGAGCACGTGCAGCTACCCAGTCCATCATACCCACCACAACAGGCGCAGCAAAAGCTATCGGAGAGGTGTTGCCCGCTTTAAAAGGCAAGCTGGATGGGTTCTCTTATCGCGTACCGGTTATTGACGGTTCCATAGCCGATATGTCTATCAACCTGGTAAAACAGGCTTCCGCCGCTGAAATGAATGAGTTTTTCCGATATCATGCCTCTTCGTCGCTAAAAGGTATTTTGGAATACACGGAAGAGCCTTTTGTGTCTGCCGATATATTAGGCAATACGCATTCCTCTATTATTGACGGCAGTTTAACCCGCAACATCGGGAACCTGGTAAAAGTAGTTGCCTGGTATGACAACGAAGTAGGGATCTCCAACAGGCTGGCCGAACTGACGGTAGAGCTGGCAAGTATGAAGGCTGTCCCCGCTTAGGACCGTTCTTTTGCCGGCTGCTAAGATGATAGTGGAACGAATGTGTCGATTTCTGTGATATGCGTGACGACATAGGGGCAGACGCGGCAGGCGTCAGCGCCAGCCTGGAGGAACCAGCGGCAGGTAGGGCGGATGCCGCAGGGTGGAAGGGTTTCCCTACTTTCTTTTGGGGTGGGAGGGGTCGTCGCCGCGGGCGGCACGAAATCTCCCGCCGCCGGCACGCTGGCGAGCAGTTGTAGCACATTGTCGATGACGCCGCAGCGGGAGCCGGTCCATTGCGAGCAACCCGACTCGATGCATTTGTTGCTGAAGCGGAAGCGTTGTTCGGGCGCGGCCGCATCCCGGCTGACCACGTCGACGAAGTGCTGATCTACGGGCAAGGGCTGGGGCAGGATGGCGACGGTACCGTCATCCTGCCGCACGCCGATGAGGTCCGACCCGGGCTTACAGCGGTGGGAGGGACAGCGAACATGATCGCTACAAGACATGGGTCAGGATTTAGACAGTGAGGGACTGGCTTCGAGCTTGTTCAGGAAGGCTTCGTCGACCAATCTGGCCACGATCCCATAGATGTGCGGCCATCCCGGGAACCGGCTGGACGGGCTGCCCGGGATCATGATGAAACGTTCGGTGAGGCTGAGGTTGGCCAACTCGCCGGCGACGGCTTTTTGGATGGCGGCGTTGATGGTTTTGCGTTGCTCGTCGGAGAGCTTAAGCGTACCCAAGTCGACGACGAATTCGTTGTGATTCTCGCTCATGAAAGGATGATTTGTGCCTACTCTGGATCCCGTTTTCGGCTTACCGGGGTATGATAAGGACAAGAAAGGTCCGGGGCGCGGATACCAGGTGTTGAGAGCGTAATAAAATTCAGGCGATGATATGAAGGTCTGAAAACAACAGATCAAAAACAAGCGTAGAAATACGGGATTTTGGGGAATGAAATTTAGCGGAAAACCCTCTATCATCGATAAAAAATATGCTGCGGACCTGGAAAATAACTTGACCGTATTCCGGCACGGGGCAAACACTGACAAGACGATTTTTACGACTTTTGTTACAACATACGGCGTTCTGGAAAACGATTATAAAACCCAGTGCGTAGATGTAGAAGTGACAATGAAGGACCTGTTTGCCTAAATTGTTAGCGAACTCTTTTTTTGCATACCTTGTTCCGTCATAACGAGTTGGAAATGAGATAGAAAAGGCTGCTCTTTGTGGAGCAGCCCATCAGAAAAATTGGGGATTTTCGCCGAGTTATGATTGCCGTCGGGGTGTTCGGTTAAAGAACTTTGTGTGTGCCGTACAGGAAATGCTGGGCCACGAAAGCATCACTACCACGGAAATCTATACCAACCTCGACCGCGAGTTCCTGCGCGAAACCCTGCATAGGTACCATCCTGGCAATCGGCGCTGATCCCCTATTTGAGATCCCTTGATTCGTAAAGATTGAAACTGTCCATTATGATCCCCATGACATTTTTGACTTCCTCCCGATTATCCCGAATGGCTGATACTGCAGGGTCTTTTGAAATCCTCAATTGATAGGCAAGAAAATGATCACCCTCTTGCCTGAACCACAGCACATAGAGCCCTTCACCAGACCACTGATTAATATATAAGCAATCATTTTCCATGAATATAAAGAATCTATCCCCCATCTCAAGCGGCAACCTGCCCATCTGTATTTTTTCGAACTCTGCTGCCGTAAAGTCCCAATGAACATCAATAGTCTCATACAAATCGGCTATAGGCCGAAATGAAGTATGGTTTTTCCTGGTCGCTTTCATCTTATAAAGTTATACCCACGGCCCGACATCCTTCAATTTTTATATACTTTTCCCATCACCGCAGGGGAATTCCGGTAGAAGACTTCGCCCGTTGACGCTGGTTCGTCAATACCTCGGAACCTCCAGCTTATCCAGTTCAAAATACTGAATAATATCCCTTTGCCTGCGTTGGTTCTCTTTACTTCCGGAGGCAGCAGGATCCTCAAACAGCCTCATTTCTATCAATCCGTTACCCTTTTCCTTCACATCCATTGCCGCGGGATACCGCAAAATCTTGTCTTTCCCCAGAAGATCGATCGCCTCTTTTCCGAACCATATCGTTGAACCGGCGACGAATTTAAATCCCGGCAACATGATCTCCCGTCCGGGGTTTTGCGACACGTCTATGAACTCTCTGTGGAAAGCCTGGTTAAAGTATTTGGGAAGAGGTCCCGGGTCCAGCTTACGAATCAGGTAAGAAGAAGGATTGTCAGTCGTTTGGAAGAAATGATATGTGCTGTCGCAAACATAGGCGATCTTCAATTTCTCTCTGTTCAGAAAAAAATTACGCTCGTTTTCTGAGAGGGGTAGCCTCTTATCCACAAATCGGACGACGTTGAAAAGCCTCCTCGGAGTCACTTTGTTCTGTACCATGGGATACACGTTACAATAGCCCCCATCCGGATCGCTGATCAACAGCGCTTTAGATTTAAATACGAGGTCTCCTATTTCCCTTAGCGAACCTTTATTAAAGTCCAATGCCTCTCCCAACATTTGTTTTGGCACGAAAGTTTGCGCAATGTTGTTCAGGAAATCCACGATGAAGGTCCCGTCAATGGACATATATTCGTATACAAATTCATAATAGAGTCCTTTATTCTTCATACAACGGTTTAAAATGAATAAATCTATCGCGCACAATCACGGCCGGGGGATTATACCCACCTGGCCGCTCAGCGGTCAACCGATGATCCTCCTCCGGTATTCATCCCAGTCGAAGCTTTCAAGCCTTTTACCTACTTCCTTAAAAATGTCGTCAAAATCCGGCTCCCGTGACTTTACTTCTTTATACCATTGAGGAGAAAACTGACTGTAAGCGTCACCTGTCGATTCACCCTGATATCGCATACCGGTATGGATCCCGGCCAGCCACTCTTTTATCTTTTCATCCCTCGATTTTTTAGGGTATTCTTCCTTCCAGTATCTTTCCTGATCCTGCCTCATTTCATCAAATAACTTCAGAAACATCTTCTGAGATTCCTTTTCTTCTTCGGAAAATTTTTCATCGCTCATTGATAAACATTTTATGGTTACTCTGCCTGGCTCAGCAACTGCCGCGTGGCCTTTTCCAATTCCTGCAATCCCTGGTCAGTATCCAAATAACTAACCAGACTCTCAAAAGCCGCCAGATAACGCGATGCCTCAGCCGTTTCTCCATGCTTTAGGATTCTTCCCCTGGTAAACATTATCAAATACGCTTCGATCGGGTCTTGCATCAGCCTGGCAATAATCGTCTGCCGGAAGAGGTAAAAGGGGTAGGAACCCGTCGAAATATCCTTATAAGAAAAAACATCTATCTTCTCCCGAACATTGAGATCGCGGTTAATATTCCTGATATCACTATAACGATCCAATAAAGGCAGCCCCTCTTCCAGCATAAACGAGGTCATAGTACTCAGAACGGCCTGCGCCTCCTCCGCCTTATTGATATCGGGATAGTAAAAATTAATTTTATTGAACTTCAACCGCCCATAATTCGTTCTGACAGATGTCTCATCATTCTTCTCGTCCCAATCCGGAAACACCCCGGCAATAGCAGTTTTCAAAATAGTTTCTACCGGCTCGAGTCTTAATCCAAAGCCATCTGCAATCTTTTGCGTATCATAGTAGTCAAGGATCGCAAAAAAATACTCATGAAAACCGGTGTCGGTCTTCCGCTTAAAAATATTCGCCGCCGTAATCGGTTTATAGCCTTTTGGAACGAAAATCTCTTTCAGTTTCTCCAAAAAGAGGGTTTTTACTTCTACCTTTCTCATAATTTGTTTATACATTATCGCATAAGATAGCTCAATGCATCGGTGACCACATCCAACCATCTTCCATTGTATTTCGATAAACGCTAACGATTCGGAAACTTCTCCTTTAGGATCACCTCAATCAACCCTCGAAGCACGCCCGCATTCCAGTCATCCAGGAAGACAAAAGCCCGGTAATTATCAGGCGACTCCTCCGAGTATAAAGTATAATAATGCCAATAGCGCTTGGTCCCCAGGAAATCCCAACCGACCCAGCCGACTTTTTCATCGAACAATACAGCATGCTGGTTCAGTTTGATTCCCAGTAGTTCTACCGATTGCCCTTCCTGGAATTGCCGGAGATAACGCCGGGTTATATCATGGAAATAGCATTTGAGCAGCGAGTTAGTAATTTCCTGATATTTTTCCCCCAGTAATTTTCGCCGGACCCGATACACAGATTTGAGCCGAATCTTTATGACCCGGCCCGACACATCTCTAACATCGATACAGTAAATCCGTCCAATACGGAACCGATATCCGTTTATTCCTTTCACTCCGTATCTTAGTGCCTCGATCTCTGGCGTCAAAAATCGGGTCGGCGGCTCCGACACCCGGTCTTTATCGTCGAATTCTATATATTGCGGGTCGATCACCAGCAGTCGCGGCCGGTCCAGGATCGTCGATCGGACCATAAATTCCAATTTTTCATTGCTACCCGTCTTTTCCATCGCCGACCAATATACGGACAAATTTCTTGTTATTTTAGCCCTTCCCGCTATGAAAACAGGTCATGTTTATTGGCTACTGAGCCTGAAGTCGCAGATCCTGCATGAGATGACGACGAAAGACCCAAAGCAGTGGGCACAAGACGCTGCCGGAGCATCTTTTTTAGAATCTCGGTCCAGTCCGAAACGGGAACACGAAACTCGGCCTGCGAGAACTCCTTTTTGATGCGGTCAAGCCAGGGCATCGCCACCCATCTCGTGGAAGGCGGTGCTGACCTCCGCGCCGTACAGGAAATGCTGGGCCACGAAAGCATCGCAACCACGGAAATCTATACCAACCTCGACCGCGAGTTCCTGCGGGAAACGCTGCACAGATATCATCCGGCGTACCGGCATTGAGCCGCTAATCCAGTTGCTTTATAAAAGGATAGCTGTCTTCATACTTGTCCAATGGCCGGACAGGCAGTAGTTCCTTAGGCACCAGCGGACTGGCGACATCTACTTCGATCCCCTTCTGCCAGGCCAATTTGGCATATCCAAGGGCCGGCATGGAAATATATTGCCCAAAGATCGGTTCGTCATTCCGCGCCTTATGAATCTTTGGGGTCGTTAATTCCTTCAGCACCTTTTCGATCTTAGTTTTATTTCTTTCCAAAATGGCTTTGTAAAATTCGAAATCCAAACGCATAACCTTATGCTTTTCCTTTGGCAAAGTGACCTTTTCCATGATTTCCAGATTCCTGGCCAATCCGGCCCAATCTTCCAGCAAGATCATTTGAATGGAATTACAATAAATGGCCGACTCTCCCTTCTCCAGCATTTTATCCATATCAGGGTAATTGACCCCATCTCCTTTGTACCGGAGACGGCCCAGCCGTTGTAGTAATTCCTGGTTATCACTCATTATTGCATAACACAGATTAGGAATGGCATAATCAAAAAGCCGGGCATTGTATATTTTTATCTGGATCTCATTCAGGCGACCGCATAGGTAGAAATGCTGCCGGGCCCAAGACAAATCCCGTTCAATAAATATATTGGCAACAGCAAAGCAGCTATTGAATCCCCCAAACGTGTCACATATTACGTTCCAATTCACCTTATCGGGTGGCGTCGTCGAAAGACGATCAAGGTTCTGCTGTTCCCTGTCTTTTTGTCGATTATAATATTCCAGTAAAGAAAGAACCATGCTTTAGTAAGAATTTAGTTTTAAAATTAAGAAATTACCTGAGGGTTTATCAACAGCATTCACAAATTTTTGCTAAGTTCCTCCCATTGATTTGAAGTTTCTGACGGCATGAAGCCGCAGGAGACTTTCACATACAATCATATTTTAAACTAATACTGTTGATATGAGATCAAAGAATGCCCCGTCTCAGAAAACGGCGGGTAGTGCCCTGTTACAGATGAAAATATTGATGGCGACCTCGATAATGTTAAAGGAAATGGAACCGCCGAAAAAGGAGGCTATTTTGAACTTGCTTCAGGGACAACCGGGAATAAGACAAGCGAATATGGGTCAAATATTTTAATTGACCAAACGGATCGGGAAAATGAGATACGTCAAATACTTAGCGTAATAGCGCGAGTTTTGTTCGAGTTATTTATCGCCAAAAGTGGTAAATGAGACACGGTTTTGGCGGGTAATAAAATTATTAGTTGCCAAATGTGGCAAAATACAGCAGCATTTGGCGAGTAATAAACCTTTCTGAATGTGCTCAACCTGCTCAATAGCCCGAGCCTGGATTTCCATGTACTGTTTAGCAGGCCAACCCGGAAGGAGCGACGGATGGCCGACAGTCATGAAGCCTGCCCCTTGGAATATATCCTCATGGTGGGCCGGAGGAAAAGCCGCCGGCCCCGGGCATTGAAAGGTTTCTATTCGGCGATGGCCGCTTGCTGGGTATGCTTTTGCCGAATGGTAGAAGTTTATTTTATCTTTGAGACCAAACGCATCCCGTGACACCGAAACAAGCTGAGAAACTAAAAAGGAAGATTGCTGATATTAGGGGGGTACTTGCTGCGGAAAAAAAGAGGTTCGGCGCCTATGACGACAGCCGCGGGCTTCGCTACTTGCCAACCAGTTATTTTGTCCAGCTGGGTGATTATTCGGGTGGGCTGAATTTTCTCAAATGGTTCGAGAAAAACTTTCCTGAAGATGGGGGCTTTCCCGAATTCCTATTCGAATCTGCCATCATTCTTTTCAAGCTTGGCAAAAAAGAAGAGGCCGGGAACGCAGCATTCCGGACATTTTGTTCCAATCCATATTGGATCGAAAGATTTTTTGGCCACCCTTTGACCCCGCTTGATATCTGGCACCCTTCCAACCTGACTACGTTGGAATATACACAAGTACTTGGTTATTCGAGCAAACAATCGGATCTCAGTGACTTTAGCGAGTGGTTAGCGGAGTTTGTGTCGTCGGAAGACTTTATCCGGCGCTCTGGAAGATATATTGAGATCTATAGACAGTTGAAAACGGAGACAGATAAAGAGAAGAGGCGTTTGTTGGTTCAGGCTGCATTTCAGCTGGAGAAATGAGGTTGGTGCTGCTCGCCGGCCTCCAACGGACTCCCGTCAACCCACAAATAAAAATGTCCGGTAAAGAATCATCCCGCATGTCCGTCATAGCGCTATCCTAAATTATTGGCTGCTAACATGTTGCAATTCTATTTTTTTGGCGTTGGCTATGCTAAGATAAAGAGCCGTCTCAAACACACGGGTTTCCATAGTTCCCCCTCTTCAATGGATCATGCAAGCGACGATAGCAGCATGATCTTTCTGCGATACATGGTCATGTTTTGCGTGCTCGCTCCGATCTTTTCGGGCATCCCCTTTTTTCCGTTTTGGGGAACTTTCCACGGGAGGTTTTACAAGAACCGACTTTTAAAGATAAGAACGGTGATGATCAACAAAACCATTTCAATTATCCAAAGCAAGCCGGCTTTTTTTCGAACCAGGAGCCTTACGATAACATCAATAAAAACTACCACTACAAGGAATAGAAAGGACATAATAATGACGATCCCGCTCCATCCGCCGGTGCCATTGAGGCTTACTGCCGCATCGACGATCCCGAAAATGGCCACCAACATCGCGATCACGCAGGGGGAGATAATATAGAGCCAGTCTCTTGGTGGTTTTTTGTCCATATAAGGGATCAAAATAGGCAAAATAAGGTTTTCGTCCAATAGCTCATCTTCGAAGACAATCTTGTCCCCGGGCTGTACCGAGTCATCGATCGATTTCTTATATTGGACCCATGAACAAACTCGCCATTACCTGCATAGCGGTACTCGCCCTAACCGCCTCTCTCAAGGTCACAGCCCAATCCTACCAGATGTCGGAGATCCGCAATTGTCAACACGAAATGAGGACCGTGACCTTCGAACAACAAGTCAAATTCTTTTGGAAGTGGGTCTACGGCATGTCCGACATCAGCAAACAAAGCATCCTGCATTTTGCGCCGGGCTATGCCCCGGATACGGCTGTGCTACGACAACAGATCGAAAAGATCCGGAGGACCGTGCCCGCTGACTTTATTAAGGCGTACCCCACCGGCACATGGTACGATAACGAGCCCGACCAGCCGGTGATCTGGTTCACCGTGGTATTTGCGAAACAGGATAAACAGGGCAATATCACCGCCTTTGCCGCCTACCGGATCACCTTCGATGGAAATAACGCGCACCTGGACGAGCAACGGATGCAGCCGAAGATCACGAACCTGGAGTTCATTTTTGATAAGGCGACCCTGGTAAAACTAGCCGCGCAGCTAAAAACGCTGCCCGAAGCAAAAGGGTAGGGCGTCATTATTTAATTTTGCAGTCATTGACTATTATTCGTATCGAACAACAAACCATGACCCTTTCCGCCCGGCGTCGCGGCTTTCACCTCATTACAGGTGAAGTCCTGCGCGCCCTGCCGGCCATCTGCCAGCTGAGCAGGACCGGAAGTAGTCGGCGCGGGTCTTTTTCTCGCCAGTCACACCCAGGGCCCAACCCCACTTTGGCTTTCGTCAAGTAATCGCCTAGGGAATCATAATTTTAAATATTAATTTTTTACATATAACTATGTCGGTCCAGGGGCCGCAGATTTCAATTGACAAAACCCAAGTCGGGCTTTTTTTCCCCTTACATATTGATAAATTCGTTATTTCCAGCCAGAATATTCACATAATATTTTATTATTATTTATTAAATTGGTTGTCTTTTGTATCTTTATTTCGTCTCAAAAGCCCAAAAATGAGGCACTGTCCGTCCGCATCCCATGGAATTCCGGCAACAGAT
>Ga0302309_10004671_pt1 | contig 10039 bp, 11 predicted proteins | sample III_Palsa_N1_1_FD_200453 | JGI IMG/M metagenome (GOLD analysis project Ga0302309, IMG submission 200453) | Peat permafrost microbial communities from Stordalen Mire near Abisko, Sweden - III_Palsa_N1_1 | ecosystem: Environmental > Terrestrial > Soil > Palsa > Peat permafrost | place: Sweden... | reverse complement strand
GGGCCGCTTAGTACGGATGCATTACGATCTTTATCAGATAGGTTAGGCGGAGTCGAAGTGGCCCAGATATTCGTCAAACAGGGCAAGGGAGGGTTTTATAGTGTAATATATGGAACGAATGCAGCGATCAGTATTCCCCAATATGAAAGCGGTACTCCTTATTTGCTTAGTCATGTTCATCCGAGTGGAAATCCTAGTCCAAGCTTTGAGGACATTGAATTGCTGAAGGCGGTACAAAACATTCAAAAAGTGAATAGTGAGCCAGTTCAATCGTCGTCGACGATTGTTCCAATTGGAAAACCGAACGCGCAATTTAATATTACTACGCCCACGATTAATAATAGTGCACCTCACATTAACATCAATTTAAAACCTCAATAATCAGCCATGTCCGTAGAAAAAATATTAAAGTTGTATGCCGATATTTTTGAAAACCTCGCCGATTACGCTTTGGTCAGAAACCAAGACGGGATTTATTCTAAGACCAAAATTGTTTACAAGCCGACCATGGGCTTTGTATTAATTGAAGAATACGCCGAAGAGTTGAAGGAATTAATGATCAAACGAGGAGTAGCAATTGCCGATAGCGAAGATGAGATTAGGCCATCTGATTTCAAGCCACACCAATTGATTTGGGACGAAGAAAAAAAAGAATGGAGAAAAATTTATGCTGATGAGATCAATAAGATTTTAGAAGAAAAATCGAAGAAGAAAGGTAAATAGTTTTTTTAACTGGAAAGGGCAGGTCTTGCTGACCTTTGTTTTTTAATTAGCGAGCTCAAAATGTGTAGCTTTATCCGGCAAAAGCCATCAACAAGTGAACACTTCCTTATCCCATTTACCGGAGCACAAGCAGAAGCGGCTGAAGGAGATTACGGCGATCATCGTAAAGGCGGTGGACCCGGAGAAGGCGATCTTGTTCGGGAGTCATGCGACGGGGCGGTGGGTGGAGCGCCGGTATACGGAGGGCGGCATTATCTACGAATATATAAGCGACTACGATATCCTGGTGATCACAAAGGCCGGCGAGACCCGGAAAGACTACGAGATCCAGGATCTGATCGAGAACCGTTGCGTGTACAAGACGCCGGTCACGGTGATCACACACGATATTGATTTTATTAATAAGATGCTGACCGAAGGGCAGTATTTTTTTCGGATATCGAGAAGGAAGGCATTCTGCTGTACGATGCTGGCGCGACACCCCTGGCGGAACGCAAACCGTTAAGTGCAGGGGAAGCCAAATCGGTAGCGCAGGCGTATTACGATCAAGGGTTCCTCAGCGCCAAAGAGTTTTTTACCGGTTAGCTCCCCGGAATGAACTTTTTTTCAATTCAAAGGTCAATTGAAAAAAGAAATTCGGCTATCTTGGGCAGGTATAATAGTTCTTTGAAACAGTAGCAACCGCGTGCGGGCCGCCGCAGAAAGCAGGAAAATCGGGTGCAGGGTGATACCGTTTTGGTTTTAATGGGAAGGAGCAGGATAACGAGGTGAGGGGGGCGGGGAATCAGATTGATTATGGGATGCGGGTGTATGATCCGAGGGCGGGGAGGTTTATGAGTGTGGATCCTTTGACTAATAAATATCCATTTTATACACCTTATCAATTTACGGGAAACAATCCTATACAATTTATTGATCTTGATGGCGAGGAACCAGCGCTACCTGGCCATGAGGGTCAAGTTGAAAAGGCGCCTGACTATACAACTGTAACTTCTCCAAATTTGCCCAAAAATCAAAGTTGGTTTACCTGGATGGAAAAGCCATTTCAATTGGGGACAAATTCTGGCGTAGCGTCCGGAGAATGGGAAAAAACGCTTCCTCCATCAGTTGTGACAGCTACCATTCCTAACAAGAGTTCGACAATTGTTAAAGGAATCGACGGATATCCGCAAAATTTAATTAAGAGTGGTCTTAGATTTGATGGTGTGCAAGAAAAACTGCCGGACGGAAGCTCTAACCCGGTTGTGTTGAATTTCATACATTCAGTTAATAATAAAAAGAATATAACTAATACTGATTTACCTTGGTGTAGTTGTTTTATGAATTATAATACTAAAGAAAGCGGAATTGCTGGAACAGATAATGCGATGGCGCTTTCCTGGAGAAAATGGGGCACACCTATTCCGGGACCTGTCGTTGGGTCGATAACGACGATTCCCATTGGTGATCAAGGTAGCGGTCATGTCAATGTAGTCGTGGGAATTGTAGGAAACAAATTGGCATTGCTTGGCGGAAATCAATCTGACCAGGTTTCAGTAGTTCTCAGATCTTGGAATCCAAAATATCAATTTAATATTCCTTCCGCGTACTTCGATATAATGAAAGATAGTATCGACAAAATGACAAAAGCTAACAGTTGGATGAAAAGCCTGCCGGTATGGCATGGGAAAATTGGCGATGGAACTAAGACACGTTAAAGCGTAAAATATGAACAGATTATTAATTTTATTTGTCTTTATCACTGGCACTAGAGCAGCCCTTGGCCAAACCTGCAACAATTGTTGCGACAGTTTAGCATGGAGAGATTCTGAAGGTTTCAAAATGCTAAAGGTCGAAATCGTCAAAAATGGAAAACGCGGCACGAAAAACTGGGATAATCTGATAGCTGCCAATATTTTCTATAAAGAGGGAGATTCGTTGAAAGAAGTGAACAAAATTCGTGAATCTGCAAGTTCTATGGGTGCGATCTTATACACTAAAAATTCATTGCGGTCAAAAGATCTGGATAACGATGGAATTATTGAAAGCTTTTTTTTCTATGAAGTTGAAAAAGACGGGCTTGATGACAATACGTTGAAATTGATTTGTTTCTACAAGAAAAGCAAATTCGTTATTGCTGGAAATGTGCCAAAACAGAGTGAAAGAAAAGGAAATATAAAATATACATTAAAGGGGCTGGAAAATATTCCGACTTCAGTAGCTTCATGGTTAACTAATGAATGGAAATTGGAGGCCCATAAAAGAATGGATAAATATATTTCAGAACTGGAGTGACAAAGGCTAATGCCGCCTAGATGTTAGGGGGCGAAGGCGAAAGCTTGCAAAGAAGCGGATTGCGCAGGCTGCGTTTGGCGGGATCCGGGGCGGCAGGATCCGGCGGCCAATCCAGTTACCTATCGGTATGGGTTTAACGGGCAAGAGAAAACGGATGAGATCGCTGGCGTTGGAAATCATACGACTGCGGAATTTTGGGAGTATGATCCGAGAATTGGTTTACGATGGAACAGAGATCCGAAGCCTGTGGTTGGTACGAGTGAGTATTCAGCGTTTAATGATGATCCGGTATGGTTCAGTGACGCATTTGGCGATTCCTCGAGGCCAGGGTTTCTAGGCGGGACGGCTGATTTTCTGGCGGGTGGATGGGGCTCCGTTAAAGGCGATGCGAAGGGACTTTGGACGTTTGCAACGAGTGATGCTTGGAAGAGCAAAACTTGGTCTGAAATGGGGAAAAACGTCGCGGCTTTGAGTATAGGCGCGGGAGGAGGTAACCCAGTGGCAGGCACTTTCGCATTGGCAGCGATTGACGAGAAGTTGGGAACAAATTTGCTCCAACGAAATGCCTCCATGAATACGCAAGTGAGCGCAGCGATCAAAGACATTCCCAATATGAACGCAAAGGATTGGGGTGGTTTTGTTGGTCATGTAGCTTTCGCACTTGTTGGTACTAAGGGTGCTAGTCTTGCAGGTAAAGGGTTGGGTGCATTGAATGAACTTGCTGCGACGAAATACCTATCAATGACCGGGGACTTAAGCGCATTTGAAAAGGTTGAAGGTTTTTCTTTGCGGCTAGGTTCAAAGGATTTCATTTATCATAACTCTTTGGACGCTGCGAAAGCTTCACGTTGGTCAACGCCAACTTTGTTTTCCTCCTCTAGTCAAGCTGTCGGAGATTTAGCACTAGGCTATCCGGGCTCTACAAATACCGCTTTGGTAAGGTATGGTTCCAGAAATTTTGGTGTTTTTGTCAAAGGAACTGCAGCCAGTCAAAGTAGTACCTTGGGCGGCGGAACTCAGCTTTTAAAAACTCCGTTTACTTTAAAAACAAGCGTAGGTTGGAACGAATTCATTCACTTCAAATAATTAATACAACCTGCTATGGAGTCTTTTATTTATATCGATTTAAAGGGACTAATTGAAATAGATACTTTGGGGCCCGGTAAAAAGTTCTACTATAGAGTTCAAAAACCAATATCAATCAATATGTCAAATTATGCGTGTAAGATCATGTTTCTTGACATAGCGCATAATTTATTATATCATCGACAAAATGTTTTAGCGCATTGGTTGGAGCCTTGGCAAAAGATAGAATTGGTTAAATGGTCAAAACAAGGAAACCTGGTATATTTCTATGAATATAGAAGGAACGAGATATATGAGAGCGTTTTTGTGAACTTAAGGGATAAATACTGTTTTCGAATTGATGAGATGAAAAACAATTTTGAAATTGTCAAAAAATTAAGTTTACGAGATCGAGAGTTTAATGAAGATGAGGTTATTGCTAAGCTTCAAGGCCTTGAATTGCAGCCTCAGCCCTTGATTAAAGATGAAGTTCAAGTCGGTTATTTTGACAAATTACTGAACCTTAATAAATGGCATCCTTCAGTCTAAAGGTGCTGGAGCCGGAGCTTTCCGGCGGTGTGGGTTCGCTACTTTGAGATGATGTGGTTGTCTACCGGCCGGGTGAAAATATTCCCGCGCTGACGGGGCTCCGATCGTCAACATACCGCGTTGATGTTAGGGAATAAGCTTGAGCAGATTTTTGAGGTCTGTATCTTCGATATCGGCCTGTTCAGCTTTATCGTAGATGGCCAGCAGGTACACTGATTGGTGAACGACCTGGACATAGGTGATGACGCGGGCGCCGCCGGACTTGCCTTTTCCTTTGGAAGTGATGGCGAGCCGTATTTTGTAGCAATGATTGCCGAGGGGCGTTCCCTGGTCGGGCTGCTGGCCGAGGGAGCCGATGAGTTCGAGGTATTCTTTTTTAAGGGAAGGGTATTTTTTAGCCAGGCGTTTGAGTTGTCTGTCAAACGGCGGGATGGCCAGGACGCTATAGTTCATCGAGGAGCTCTTTGGCGGGCCTGGCTTTGAGTTTACCTTGTTTGACCAGGTTCATATTGTCTACGGCTTCCTTGAGCTCTTCGAGGAGCTGCGCCTTGGAAGGGGTCAGAGTCTTGGCCTTGACGAAGGGCAGGTTTTTAAGAAGCTCCAGGACGAAACTTGCCTTATTATCTTTGATATCGAGTAAAACCTTCATAGTGTTTTTTATTGTGCCGAAGGGCCGTTCTACAAAGCTGCTACATTTTTTTGAAAGAAATCCTTGAATTTGGATTTGGTGAGCATCCCATCGATAATGCGATAGAGGGCCTGCTTATCTTCGTCTTCTAACTGCTCGATGAGCTGCAGCCGTTCTGAGGCGGTCTTATTTTTGATGGTCACTTCCTGGGGTATCTTCCCTTCAAAATGGATGATCTCATCGACGGTCATATTGAACAGGGTGGCGATCTTGTCCAGGGCTTCGATGGAAGGTTCCCGCTCCCCTTTTTCGATTTTGCTATAATTGGAGGTGTGAATGGCAGCGGCGCTGGCGACCTCTTTCTGCATCAACTCTTTCTGTTCCCTGATCTTCTTGATGTTCTTCCCGATGTTCATGGCAGTGGAATAATAGTATGGCTCAAAGGTAGTCATAGTGGACATTTTTGGCAATATTAGGCACTTATTGACCAATTAAAGTTGTCAAAAAGGAAATTATCTGTTTAATTTGCAGTTGTCAAAACGTCAAAAGATAATTTTTACGTGTATGGAGATAGCGGAGATCAAAGCACAGCTGCCCCTGGCCCGGGTGTTACAGCATTATGGATTAAAGCCGGACAAGCACCTGCGGCTACACTGTCCGTTCCACGAGGACAACACCCCGAGCCTGCAGGTGTATTACAAGACAAACACGGCCTATTGCTTCAGTAGTCATTGCAAAACGCATGGCCAGTCGATGGACGTGATCGATTTTGTGATGCACAAAGAAGGCTGCACGAAGCACGAGGCGCTGGAGATCTGTAAACAGTTGATCGGCGGTACGGCTCCGGCTCCGAAGTTGGAGCAGTTGACACGGACGGCCGTGCTCACACGGATGTTCACCTACTTTAAGAATGCGATACATAGCAGCAAGCCGGCGCAGGAATACCTGCGGAGCCGGGCGCTGGACGGGGCCAAGGTGGAGATCGGGTACAATACGGGACAGTTCCACCACGGGACGCGGCGGGATGAGCTCTTGATCCAGTCGTGTATGGAAGTAGGACTGCTCTCGAAGCATGACCGGCCGGGGCGAACAGGAGAAGATGCGTATCGTCCTTTTGCCAAATACTGCCTGGTCTTTGCGCTGCGGGATAAGGTGAACCAGGTGAGCGGCCTGTACTTCCGCAGCACGGTCAATGATCAGGATCAGCGACATTTTTATCTGAAAGACCGGCAGGGCCTGTACCCGCGCTATCCACCGGCCGATACAAAAAAGCTGATCCTCACCGAATCGGTGATCGATGCGGCGACACTTTTACAACTCCCCGCCATCAGTGAACAGTACAGTGTGCTGGCCTTGTATGGCACCAATGGGCTGACGGATGAACACGGGGCCGCGATCAAAGAACTGTCGCAGCTGGACGAGTTGATTTTCTGGCTGAACGCGGACGCACCCGGAGAAGAAGCGACGAAAAAGCATGCTGCCGCGTTGGAAGCCTTGTATCCGCAGCTACCCATCACCCAGGTCTATATGCCGGCCGGTGAAGACATTAACAGCCTGGCGCAAACGCATAGCGATACGGCCATCTTTATGAAGTTGCTGGAAGGCCGCCAGGCGCCGGGAGCGGACGGAGCGAAACTTTCTTTTTCATTTGAAAAATCAATTGAAAAAAAGAAGGAGCAGCAAGTTCCTGCCCAACAGGGGAAGCCCGTTACCCCTTCTAAAGACCTGGACACGACCAACCCCTACAAGCTGCACTACCAAACGGACACGGCGCATTATTACATCCAAGGCAGCCTTCCCAAATCACTCGACACCCTGAAAGTAATGCTAGTGATAGAGCACCTGGTCACGGGGCTGAAAGCCCGCAACCGGATTGACTTGTACGAGGACAAGCCAGTGGAAAAGCTGTGCCAGGAAGTATCAGAAAAGTTACAGCTCCGCCGGGACCTGCTGGAAGCAGACCTGTACAAGCTGACGGATCTGCTGGACCGGTACCGGGAAGCACAACTGCAAAGCGGTGTGGAAGGCACCGAAAAGCCGCTGCCCGTGTTAACCGTAAAAGAGCGGCAGGAACTGGAGGGCTTTGCGAAAAAGCCCCGGCTGATCAAACGGCTGAATGAACTCTTAGGACAAGCCGGTATTGTGGGCGAGGAACGCAACCGCATCTTTTTACTGCTGATCGCTATCAGTCATAAAATGCCCGAGACGTTGCACGGACTCTTGCAAGGCAGTTCAGGCAGCGGCAAGACGCGGCTACTCAAACAGGTATCGGACTGTATGCCGCCGGAGAGTGTGACCAAACTCACGCGGCTATCAGATAAAGTGCTGTACAACTTCCCCGAGCAATATTTTGTCAATAGGCTGCTGTGCCTGGAAGATATCGACGGATTGAGTGAAGAAGCGGAGTTTGCGTTCCGGGAACTGCAAAGCAATGGGGAGCTGAACAGTGCGACGTCGATCAAGCTGGAGAGCGGGCAGATCACCAGCGGACAGAAGACGGTGAAAGGCCCGATTGCCAGTCTCGCCTGCACGACGCGGGGGGAGATCTACGAGGACAACATGAGCCGGGTTTTTTTGATTGCGGTGGACGAGAGCGGGGAGCAGACGCGGCGGATCATTGCCTACCAGAACGGCGTAGCCGCCGGGGCGATTAATAAAGACGATGAGCGAAAGACAAAAGCGTTCCTGCAAAACTTTGTGCGGATATTGCAGCCCTGCGAAGTGATCAATCCCTATGCGGCCCGTATCCAACTGCCCCCAGAGGCGCACAAGATCCGGCGGTTGAATGACCTGTTCCAGAGTTTTGTAAAAATGGTCACGATCCTGAACCAATACCAGCGCAAAACGGATGAAAGGAAGCGGCTGATCACGGCCATTGAGGACGTGGAAACGGCGGTAGCCGTGCTGTTCGATAGCATCGTGCTGAAAGTGGATGAGCTGGATGGTTCGCTGCGTCAGTTCTATGAGCAGCTGAAGGCTCATCTGAAACAGCAACACAACGGCCATCATCAAAATGCCCAGTTTAGCCTGCGGGAGATCCGGCAAGCCCTGAAGCTGAGCAAGACGCAGCTGTTCCGGTATGCGAATGATCTTACCCAGTTGGAATACATCCGGCCTAGCGGTGGCCATGCCAACAGGGGCTATACCTACCAGGTAGCGTACTGGGACAACTATCAGAGCTTGCGGGAACGCATCCGCCGGAGCCTGGACGAGCAGGTAAAAGCGTTAAAAGCTGAAACACCCACTACCGGAACGCCAGCCGCCGAAACGATCAAATCTGGAACGCCAGCTACAGAAATGCCCGAATCTGGAACGCTACGGAACGCCAGTGGAACGCTGGAACCCGCGTAGATACTGCAAAAACGGCCTGGCGTTCCGTGTTCCGAGAAACTGTGCAAGGCCCCTTTTAAAATACCGCTACGATTGATCAGCTATGACCTCCATCGTCAACTCCTTCACGGCCTGGCTCTACCAGGTAGGCTATAGCGAAGGCACCCAAAACATGCTGCCGGCCTGCGTCCGGGAATTTTTGGAGCAGCAGCAGATCACCCGGATTGATGATATAGAACCCCGACAGGTCAGTGACTTTTATGCCTGGTTGCAAACAAGACCTTTGAAAAAACGCAGCGGGGCGCTGAGCGAGATGATGATCCACCACTACGTGTATGCGTTAAAGGTCTTCTTTACGTGGCTAGAGATCACCGAGCAGACGGGTTATAACCCGATCAGCGGGATGAAGTTCAAGCGGCCGACCCAAAACGGCCGACATCCGCTAAGCCGGCAGGAAGTAGAGCAGCTTTTTACCGTCGCCGCCGGGCTAAGGGAGCGGGGGCTGCTGCACCTGTTCTATAGCTGCGGACTACGCAGGAGCGAAGGGGAGGCGCTGAATAGCACCGACGTTCGGTATAAAGAGCAGCTGCTGTATGTACGGGCGGGCAAGGGAGCCAAACGGCGGGTGGTGCCGATGCCGGCAGCGGTAGCAAAAGAACTGGAAGCCTACTGGCTACAGGAACGGTGCGGCTACTCCGCTAAAAAAGTAAAAGACCAGGAAGCCTTTATGCTCAACCGGGTCGGTGGCCGGATGAGCGGAGCGGGGTATAATGACCTGTTCAAGGTGCTGGCCGACCGGGCGGGCCTGTCGCCGGATATCACGCTGCATCACCTGCGGCACAGTATAGCGACCCATTTATTACAAAGCGGCATGAGCCTGGAATATGTGCGGGATTTTTTAGGGCATTACCATTTAGAAACGACCCAGCTGTACGCCCGGCCATCTGCTGAACAACTCCGCCTTTTATGAGCCTGAAAGACTATTTACACGAGCATTACACGGTGGATACGGCCAGCATTTATTTACAAGAGATCGAGCGGTATCACCTAACCCGGCCGGAGGCGTTGACCGCTGGCTATAAGGATATTCTATCTTATATCGGAGCGCTACGCTCCCGGTATAGCAATGCCTCGACACTAAACCGGATACTGTGCAGCATCAAGGTCTATTACGATTACTTATGCGCCAGCGGGCAGCGGCCGGACAATCCGGCAAGATCTATTCTGCTGAAAGATCAAAGAAGCCGGGATATCCAGTTGCAGGATCTGCTGACGATGGAGGAGCTGGAAGTGCTCTTGCACCGGCCGGAACGCTACCCTCACCTGGTGAGCAGAAATAAAGTGCTGATGAGCCTTTTGGTCTACCAGGCCTTGTATCCGGTGGAACTGGAGGCGCTACGGGTGGGTGATATCAACCTGGAGACCGGCACGGTTCGGATCAGGTCGACGGCTAAAACAAACAGCCGGGAA
>Ga0302309_10004670_pt1 | contig 10043 bp, 7 predicted proteins | sample III_Palsa_N1_1_FD_200453 | JGI IMG/M metagenome (GOLD analysis project Ga0302309, IMG submission 200453) | Peat permafrost microbial communities from Stordalen Mire near Abisko, Sweden - III_Palsa_N1_1 | ecosystem: Environmental > Terrestrial > Soil > Palsa > Peat permafrost | place: Sweden... | reverse complement strand
TGATCGGAGATTCTCGCTTGGGCTAACCAAGTCTACCGTGTTTGCGTTTTGAGCAGGCAGGCCGGTTTGAACATAAGTCCACACCAAGATGAATTCTTGTCCTCGGTTTTCAACCGTTAAAACCTCATCGGTATAGCAGTACGCGACAGCTCCAGCGTTAGTCGTTCCATCGATGTAAGTGACCTGGGCACCTAAGCTGGTACTCGCGCTCGGGTGCATGTAACTCCCTACGTACGAAGCTAAAGGCAGAGCGAAGCTTGAGGAAGGTAAGAGAGCAAAAGCGAGGACGGCGATAGCGTGATTGATTTTCATGCCGCGGAACCTACGCGGCACCAGAGCATTTGGACAGCAAAGAGCACTTAAATGAGGGTGTGAAAAACTTACTTAAACAAAAAAGGCCGCAGAGAAAGCTCTCTGCGGCCTTTTTAATTTTTAAAAACGAAAATCGAATTATTGGTTGTCGCTATCCATCTTGCAGTTAGCGTAGGTGATCGTGCCCGTCGCGGTAACGAAAGACGCTTTGATGATCGCGCTGTGAGCGTCGAAATCGACGGTTGCCGACGTAAAGTCAGGAAAACCTTCGTGTGCGCTTTGATAGGCTACTGCGCCGTAAGTGAATTCGCGAGGATTGCTGACGGAAACTGGGCTTGCTCCGAAAGCCGCACGAGGAGGCGTCAGGCTTCCACCATTATAGAGACCGATCATTCCTTCAGGCTGAGCAGCGACGAGAACGTCACTAGGAGCTTTGCTCGCTGCATTGATGTTGTTGCAAATGAAATAAGGAGAGCTATCAGCAGCTTGTGCGACCGCGGTCATTGCCAACAAAAAAGCCAACAAAGTCATTTTCATAAATGGTCCCCAATTTGAGATTATTTTAAAGATGGTGCCCGGGACTGGACTCGAACCAGCATGCTTGCGCGCTCGCCCCTGAAACGAGTGTGTCTACCAATTCCACCACCCGGGCATCTTTGAAAATCTCTATCACAGGGCCTTTTTGAGAGCTACTTTCTAACGTCGTTTATACTCATTCAGAGTTTGCACCTGTCTAAACCTCAGACACAACGCGGACGCGCAGGCTTGATTGGATTTCACATAAGCTCCTAAAACCACTTGATAATCGTATTTATGGGCCCATGTGTCAGAGTTGGCACATTCCATGTAATTACCGCCTTCGAGAGAAAGTCCACCAGCGTGGATATCGACAAGCAGAACGTCAAAGAGAGATGTGGAGAAGCATTATGAAGATCAAGACTGGAAAAATTTTAGTTTACTCGGCGCTCATGGGAGCAGCCTTTTTTACACAAGCTTGCGGAAGCAGCAATAATGCGCCCGTCTGCGGTGCCGGTATGGTTGCCGATGGTAGCACCTGTCTCGTTTCCGGAACTGTCACTGGACCCGGAGGAATTACGTCAGCCTGCGGCCTCAATGCTCAAGGCATTGAAGAGTGCGGCGTAGGCAGTACTGCCGGCGCTTCGCTCTACTCTGCTTGCGGCTCGAGCGATCCTACTTATGCAGCAGATATCGCATTGGAAGGAACTGGAAACGGTAACGTTACAGCGAATGCTGTTTCAACCCAGACATCTCCAGACGGCACTGCAGTTTGCCAAGTTACCTTTACACAAAATATTCAATCTTCTAGCCAACGTTATTATCTCGGACCGAATGCAGGCAATAGTTATACGGGTGCCAACTCGGGAGTCTTGCTTGAAACCGGAGATCAGTTCGCGGCTTCTGCAACGGGTTGTTACAGCTCGAGTAGCAGCTGCACCGTTCAGATCACGGATACCCAGACAGTGGCGACGGACAAAGGTTCTGACGATCTTTTCGGCGTCATTCAAGGATCAGGAAGCTACTTTCCGATTTATGGCCAAGTTCAAAACGTGCAAACCCAAGGCTACCTCTACGTAGGCGTCAATCAGTCTGCAGGTGGCGCTGGAGTGTTCCAAGTCGACTTGCAAGTTCAGATTCAACGCTGCGTAGACAGCACCGGACTTTCACATGTGTGCCCAGCCCCACTTAATTCGACGATTTAACGGATAGCGGTTATTGAAATCTCACGTCTCTTTTGAGGGCCGTGTCTACTTGAGAGCTTCTCATCACGAAAGTGCTGAGGGACTGTCAAGGGGATGCGGCCCAACTTGTAGCTAGCGAAGGAACTTTGTTTTATGAAAAATTTCTCTAAAAATTTATCCGCGAATACTTTCAGGTTTATTACAGCTTCGCTCACAGTCGCGAGTCTGGCGTTTTTGGTTCAAGCTTGTGGCGGCGGAAATAATACTGCACCGGTTCCACCGGCCTCTGCCCCGGCTTGTGTCGGTGCGAGTTGCCCCGGTGCTGTGAATGCAAATACAAATACAAAAATGAATCCGTTGGCGTTGTTGGACACTCAACTGACGAGCAATAAAGCATTGGAATACGCCGAGCTTTGCGCAGGTACTTTTGAAAACGTGCGGCACATCGTCGTCAACGGCGTAAACGTTTGCCGCTTTGTTTTGTCAGGAAACGTAGAAGAGTCGATTAATGAAAGCGCGATCCTTACCCCCGACAGCACGAGTGGTGGTCTGGATACGGGCATCCATCTTTTTGGCGGTGATAGCCTTGAGCTCTCCTCACAGGGTCGATACTCTCATCGTAAACCCACTGTTTGGCGTCCGAGTTGCCATAACGAAATCAGCACTGAAGGCTCGAGTCTCGATGAAGATGGACAAGATTCTGTTACGTTGAACGCCGCCAATGACGAACCAGCAGGGCTCTATGTTGCCTTGTCCAACGGTCATTCTTTCGTAGCAGAGCCGATTCCTGTCGGTCGCGATCAGAAAATTTTGTCCTCGACCGGACCAGAGGACCTTTTTGTGGGCTACAATACCGATCGCATCGAGTGCGGCAACATCAAGCTTCACTACCATGTGATTCGTTGCTTGGACGCAAATCTGAATACCTATCCTTGTCCAAAAGAATGAGATAAGATCCCGGGGAGATGACCCCGAAACAAAAAGCTGGTCCTAAATCCGGTAAGCCGCATCAGAAGAAGCCACCCAAATCAGGTCGTCCTGAGGGTCCCGCTGGCAAGCCTGGCGGTAAGCCCGGCAGTAAGAACGATGGGCCGAAAAGCGCAGGGTTCACCTTTGTTGATCGAAGTGGAAAGACCCATGGTCGTCCCGGTGGCCACAAACCACCGGTTGAAGACGAAAGCCCAAGACCTTTCCACATAGCCAAACCGCGACCAGACCGACTCGGCGGAGGCGAAGAAAAATTCAAAAGCCCAAGCAAGAAATTTAATTTCCGCGACGAGAAGCCCGGCGAACGCAAAATTAAAATAGGTGCGGGTCCCGGAGCGCGACCAGGAGGTCGCCCTGCAAGCCGTCCTGACGACCGTAAAGACAAGTTCAAAACCCGATACGATAAGTTTGGCAACCGCGACGAAAAGTTTAGAAACCGTGATGAGAAGTTCGCGGGTCGCTCCGGTAAACGAAGTGACAAAGCATTTGGCGGCGGACATCGCTCTGAAAAGTACTCAGATAAATTTGGAGACAAGTTTGAGGGCCGCCCTGATCGATCAAAATCGGAACGTCGCCCTCCGCGCAAGCAAGGTGGACCGGTCAAGAAGTACAAAGCGACCATTGATAAGAACCGTAAGGGTTTCGGATTTTTAATTTTTGAAAGTCGCGAGCTCGAAGACGCGTTCATTCCACCAAGAGACGCCGATCAATATTTTCACGGCGATCGCGTCGAAGTCAGCGTCAACTCGTATGATGAGGTTGAGCAGATCAGCGTCTTGGCTCATCGCTTTCGCGAGCTTGTCGGAAAATATACGCCTCACCCAACGACCCCCGCTAAAGGCGGATGGGTTGTGTATGAGCAGAAGAGAACACGAGAAGAAGTTTTCATTCCAACCGTTCCGCCTCAGTTCGCGGGCAAGCTTGAAGCCGACGATTGGATTCGAGTAAAGTTGACCTTCCAAACAGAAGGTCCTCATCCGGTGACCGGCGAGATCGCTGACGTTTACGGAAAAGAACTTCCGCCTTCGGCCGACGTGGGCATGATCTCGTCTGAGTTTAGTTTGATCGAAGAGCATACTCCGGCCGCAGAAGAAGAAGCACGCACGAAGACTCTTCAAATCCCAGGCAAAGACATGGAAGGTCGAGAAGACCTCAGATCCGTTCCATTCATCACGATCGACGGCGAGACGGCTCGAGATTTCGATGACGCGATTTTTGTTGAGAGAGAAAAGTCGGGATACATTCTCTGGGTCGCGATCGCCGACGTCAGTCACTATGTTGTTGAAGGAAGCGCATTGGACCAGGACGCGCGTTCACGTGGAACCAGTGTTTACTTTCCAGAGCGAGCGTTTCACATGCTCCCTCGTGCGCTGTCCGAAAATCTTTGTAGCCTTCGCCCGAACGAACCCCGCCTGACCATGGTCGCGAAGATGTTCTTTGATCGCGAAGGTCACGTGCAGAGACATCGGACCGAGCTGATGGAAGCGGTCATTCAAAGTAAGAGACGCGCGACCTATAACGAAATTCAAGCAGAGTGGGATCTGAACAAACAAAACAAGGCTTGGGAATACTCAGCGCACTTTGAACTTTATGCTCTGTTGCGCAAGATGAGACAGGACCGCGGGTCGATCGACTTCGATCTTCCAGAGGCGGAGCTGAAAGTTCAACCCACAGGTGAAGTGATTTCGATTAAAGAGCGCGCTCGTATCGAGGCGCATCGATTAATTGAAGAGTTCATGATCGCGGCGAACGAAGGTGTTACCGAGTGGATCATGGATCGAAAGTGGCCATTTATTTATCGTGTCCATGAAGAGCCAGCGATGGACGCGCTCGAGAAGTTTCGCGATCTCGCCGCAACTGTTGGGATCGATATTCAGATTACCGAAGGGATTTCTCCAAAGGTGATGGCAGAGGCCGTTCGAAAAATCGAAGGGCATCCTGCGCAGTTTCTCTTAAACATGTCGCTTCTTCGTTCGATGAAGCAGGCCATCTATAGTGCGACTCACGGGATCCATTACGGACTGGCATCTCAGGCCTACACACATTTTACGAGCCCGATTCGTCGCTATCCCGATCTTGTTGTGCATCGGATGTTGCGACGAGCGCTTCGAACTGAAAAGAAAATTGAAAAGCCACTCGGTGCCCCACAACTTGAGAAACTCGAGCAAGATCTCGTCGACGTTGCTGAGCATTGCAGCTATCGCGAGAGACTGGCTTCGGACGCCGAACGTGAATCGATCAAACTCAAGCAAGTGAGAGCGATCCTTCCCCATCTGGGTAAAGAGTTCGATGCTAAGATCGGTGGGATGATCGAGACCGGAATGTTTGCGAAGATCTCCGATCCTTTCTGCGAAGGCCTCGTCGCGAAGGACATGATGCTCGACGACTTCTATCAGTTCAACGAAGAGAAAATGACCTTCGTCGGCAAGCGGAAGAAGCGGATCTTTAGAATCGGTGACGCCATCAAAGTCCAGGTCGTGAAGGCCGATGTCGAGCGACGACAAATTGACTTTGGCCTTCCCGAAGACGATTCTGAACAAGAAGATCGCCCAAAAAAGCCCAAGCATGACAAGCACGAGATGAAGCGTACCCGGTAAAATTCACCGGGTTGACCAGCGCGCGACCTATTGAGATCCTTAGAAGATCAATGCGTTGGATTCATAGAGGAAGACAGCTTGGCCAGGCGGTCAAGAACGTGCAGCGTCTCAGACAAATTCTCGGCGCGTTTGCGCGACACGGGTTCGTCGACATCGTTGATCGAATGAAACTCGGAAAATTTCTTCCGAGTCGTCTCGCAGCTTTCGCCGAATCCCAAGCAGATCAAAGTGTTCCGATGCGCCTTCGACTCACCTTCGAAGAGTTGGGTCCGACATTCGTTAAGTTCGGTCAGGTCCTCTCGATGAGATCGGATCTTCTTCCAGAAAATTATATCGAAGAGTTTACTCAGCTCCAAGATAACGTTGCGGTTTTGCCGTTTGAAGTCATTCGCGCGCAGGTTGAAAGTACTCTTGGAAAAAAACTGGATGTCGCTTACGCCACCTTCAACGAAAAGCCTCTCGCTGCGGCAAGCATCGCCCAGGTTCATGAGGCAACTCTTCATACCGGTGAAAAAGTAGTCGTTAAAGTGCAGCGCCCCGGCATCGACAAGATGATCGAGACGGACGTTTCGCTTCTGGCGTTTCTTGCAGGTCTTCTCGAAAAGTACGTTCCTGAAACAAGAGTGGTTGGCCCACGAACCGTGGTCGAGGAATTCTTCCGCACCTTATCGTACGAACTTGATTTCATCGTTGAAGCCAACAACATGACCAAGATCGCCGAGAACATGGTTCAGTTTCCGGAAATCGTCATTCCTAAGGTTTATAAAAACCTCAGCGGCGACAAAGTGATCACGCTTGAGCAATTTGAAGGACTTCGCCTCAATGACTTGAAGGGGCTCGATGCGGCCGGCGTGGATCGTAAGAAAATCGTGAACGTGGGTGCACGAGCATTCTTTAAAAATGTGATGATCGATGGATTGTTTCACGGGGATCTCCACAGCGGAAATCTCTTTGTCCTTCCAGGAAGCAAGCTTGGGATCATCGACTTTGGGATTGTCGGACGGCTCTCTCAAAAATCTCGCGATCAATTGGCCAATATGGTGATGGCCCTTCTGACAGAAGATTTTGAAACCTTGTGTTTGACCTATGCTGAGCTCGGGGCAGCGGGCCCTTCGATTGACTTTGAGGCGTTTCAAAGAGAAACGCGCAATTCCTTGGCGCCTTATCTGGGGCTTCAACTCAAAGACCTGAACATCGGTAAGGTTCTCATCGAAGCCACACGAATCGCGACTAACTACGATATTAAGATTCCGGGCGACTGGATGATCGTCTTCAAGGCCATTCTGACCATGGAAGGAATGGGCCGCACGCTTGATCCAGACTTCGATATGATGGCGGTCGGACAAGATCTGGTAAAGGATCTGGTCAAGAATCAGTACTCGCCCCAGCGACTCTCGCGTGACTTCATGTTCGTCGCAAAAGACGTAGCCGCTCTCTTTCAAGTTCTACCTCGTCAGATCCGGTGGATGTTTAGGAAGTTGAACGAAAACAACTTCGCCTTTGAGATTAAGTCTCCAGAGCTCGAGTCCATCCGAGATCAGCTCGACATCAATGGTCGTAGAATGAGCTTGAGCATTTTGATCACCGGGCTTTTTGTCGCCGGCGGAATTATGGTCAATCACGTCGATGAAAACCAGATCGCCGGTTATCCACTTTCCACAGTTTTGTTTTTCTCAGCGGCTTGTATTCTTCTTCTGAATCTTTTTATGAAGTCTTTCAAATAAGTCGCTCGCTTATATTTTACACAGCAATTAAGTAAAAAAAGTTTGTAAATTTTCAAATACCACTGCTACCTTCTTTACACCGGTTTGAGACCCCGGTGACCTAGAGAGGAAAGTAGGAGTATGAGGAATTTTGGAGTAGCGCTCCTTATCGCAACCGCCATTGCTTGTAGCAGTGGCGAGAATGGCGGGGGCGCACAGGGGATGGACGAGCTCCAAAATCCTCCTGCGACCGATGTCCCAAACAATCCCGGGAATTCGACGGGAGGAAGCACTAGTGCAGCCGCGCCAGCTTTAATCGGAGACTCCTGTAAGAGCACCGATCCCAATCATATCTGTCTTGCCCTCAAGTACGTCGTGTATCTCGACTCTTCGAGTAGAGCAGCGGTTACGCGCCCGCAAGCGGCTGGAAACGTGAAAGTCATCAACAAGATTTGGAAGCAATGTAATATCGGATTTCAGATTGAAACCTATTCTCAAATCGATCCGAACAAATACCAATTGATCTTCGACACCGCGAATATCGGTGATCTCGACGGAATTCGAAGTGCCTTCGAAGATCCACAACATCTTCTTATCGTTACAACTGGAAGCTGGAACAGAACGGGCTCCCTTGGGCGCACTAGTGCGAATGCCTGGACGAGTCTTCCCGGGAGCGCACCCTATGGTGCTGTTATCGAAGCGGGCGTCGGAACGTTCGGAAATATTTTAGCCCATGAGTTGGGGCATTATCTCAACTTAGATCACTTCTCTGAAGCGACTGATTTGATGAACCCCATTATTTATGACAACTCAACACAGCTGACGGCTGATCAATGCAACAGCGCTCGTTCCACCGCCAATAGTTATTGGGCGAGCATGGAGCGCTAATTGGAATTAAAAAGGCCCGAAATCGTTTCCGATCCCGGGCCTTCCAAGCTCAGCAGAATTCTTTACAAGTTAGCCTACGTCTGGAACCACGTCGGGCGCTTTCACGGCGACGTTGATAGGTTTCTTAGTAGTAGCCACTTGGCCTTTCGCATTTTTTGCGATGATATTGGCGTCATAGTTCATCGTGTGGCCTGCGACAGCAAGCTCACGAAGTTGGTCTTTGCTTAGATCAGCTACCCATTGGTCAGCTTTATCTTTGCTCATTTTCATTGGGATTTCCACAGGCACACGGACGAAACGAAGGCGAACGTCCGTAACCTTGGCGTTGAAGTCCTTAACGTCCGCTACAACTTGAGCTTCCGTCTTAGGCGCCATCTGACGATTTAATTCAAACGTCCCTGGATTCGTTTTAGCATCCAAAACCGTGGGTCCCGTATAGGCGAGATCATCCGCCGACTTCGAGTTACCCATAGAAGAGCATGCACTGATCGAAAGCAGTGACAAACTTAGTAAAATTGGGGATAGGGTTTTTAGGGTTTTCATATGCCTTGATCGTTGCAACGGGAGTACCAAACGGTCATACGCTGTGTTAAATAGGGGACATGATGAAATTTCCAATATCTCAGCCAATCAATGAGCCGGTCCGTAACTATGCGCCGACTGATTCAGAACGGACCCTGCTCCAGGCGAAGTTGAATCAGATGGCCGCTGAGAGAATTGAAATCCCCTGTATCATTGGTGGTAAGGAAATCAGAACCGGCAATAAGATCTTGGTTCGTATGCCACACTCCCACCGGGACATTCTTGCTGAAGTCCATTGGGCAGGACCAAAAGAAATTCTACAGGCAGCTGAAGCGGCTCTTCAAGCAAAGCACGAATGGGAAAGCTGGAGCTGGCAGGACCGTGCAGCTGTTTTCTTAAGGGCAGCTGATCTATTAGCTGGTCCCTATCGTGACGTCGTGAATGCCGCAACAATGTTAGGGCAGTCGAAGAACTGTTATCAGGCAGAAATCGATTCAGCGTGCGAGTTGATCGACTTCCTTCGCTTCAATGCCTATTATTATCAGGAGCTCCAGAAGGAGCAGCCGCTTTCCATTCCAGGAATTAAGAACCAGCTTGAATACCGCTCGCTCGAAGGATTTGTCCTCGCGATCACTCCTTTTAACTTCACCGCCATTGCGGGAAATCTTCCAGCGACGCCTGCGATGCTCGGAAACACAGTCGTTTGGAAGCCGTCCGACACACAACTTCTTTCCGCGTACTATACAATGAAGATGTTCGAAGAAGCAGGTCTTCCTCCCGGCGTGATCAATTTTGTTCCAGCAGACGGCCCAGTGGTCGGACAAACTTTACTCACACACCGAGATCTCGCTGGAATTCATTTCACCGGATCGACGGGAACCTTTCAACATATTTGGCAGACGGTTGGAAACAACATCGCAAAATACCGAACCTTTCCTCGTCTCGTTGGTGAGGCCGGCGGAAAAGATTTTGTTTTCGCGCATCCGTCGGCGGATTGGGAATCCACTGCCACGGCGCTCGTTCGCGGTTCGTTCGAATATCAGGGACAGAAATGTTCGGCCGCCTCTCGTGCCTATTTGCCGAAGTCCCTCTATTCAAACATCAAAGAAAAGATGCAAGCCGATTTGAAATCCATCTCAGTAGGGGATGTCCGTGATTTCAAAAATTACGTCAACGCTGTCATTGACGAACGATCGTTCAAAAAGATTTCAGGATATCTGGATTTTACGAAGTGCGCCGCGGATGCCAAAATTATTGCGGGCGGAAGTGCGAAGATGGATGTCGGATATTTTATCGACCCAACCATCATCGAGACAACCAATCCCAACTTTAAA
>Ga0302309_10004669_pt1 | contig 10044 bp, 8 predicted proteins | sample III_Palsa_N1_1_FD_200453 | JGI IMG/M metagenome (GOLD analysis project Ga0302309, IMG submission 200453) | Peat permafrost microbial communities from Stordalen Mire near Abisko, Sweden - III_Palsa_N1_1 | ecosystem: Environmental > Terrestrial > Soil > Palsa > Peat permafrost | place: Sweden... | reverse complement strand
GTATACATAAACGAGATAAATGCCTTCTCGAACTCGGTAGTGCCGGTGGCTACTGCGGTTCCGGCCTTTATCGGCTATACGCCCCAGGCGATGTACGAAGGAAAGTCGTATGCGAATGTTCCCCAAAAGATCAGTTCGTTCGCTGAGTTTCAGGCCATTTACTGCTACCCTGATCCTCCGGCTCCTGCGCCTCCCGCCAAGCAATACAGTCCGCAGTATTACCTGGTTCAACAGAAAAGCAAACCGGCGGACAAGGACTATATGGTGATCAACAACGCCTATTACTCTATTTTACCCGACCCCAACACCATTTATTACCTGTACAACAGTATCAGGCTCTTTTATCAGAATGGTGGAGGGGATGCGTACATTGTTTCTGTCGGCACGTATGGTGCGCCGTCGATGACACCTTCCGCTCCCGGTCAGCAAATCGTGAACCCGAACGTTCAGTTGAACGACCTCATGGGGGGCCTTGCGCTATTACTGAATGAGGAAGAACCCACCATGTATATCTGCCCCGAAGCGACCTTGCTGTCCTTGGACAATAACGCCACCCTGATGCAGGAAATGCTTTTGCAGTGCACCCAAATGCAGACGGCGATCGCGGTTTTTGATATTATTGGCGGACGGAACCCTGACCCGATCATGTACCCTAATGACATCCTGGCCTTCCGGAACAATACGGGTTCCATGGGCTTGAACTATGGCACGGCCTATTATCCTTTTGTCGGCACCACCATTATGCAGACGTCGGATATAGATTATACCAATCTGTTCGGAGGAGACGTGAAGCAGCTTGCTCCCCTGATCAATCCACCTGCCAGTCCCAACCAGGCGGTGGCGACCATCCTGAATAATATTGCAACCCCTGCCGGGGCGGCGTTGACGGTCTCGCAGTATAATAATGCATTGACAATTGCCAGCAAAGTCTATGCGACCATTATCAAGCATGTGGTGACGGACGCCAATATTCTGCCTCCCAGCGGAGGGATGGCAGGGGTGATGACCACTATCGATAACGAATTAGGCGTTTGGGAAGCGCCGGCCAATACTTCTATCGTGGGCGTCACTTCTCTTCCCATCCGTTTATCCGAAAGCCAGCAGGCCAATTTGAACGTAGACGCTGTCTCCGGAAAATCCGTCAATGCCATCCGGTTTTTCAACGGCATCGGCATCCTCGTTTGGGGGGCCAGGACACTGGATGGTAACAGCGATGACTGGAAGTACCTGCCCGTAAGAAGGACGATGACGATGCTGGAGCAATCGTGTAAACTGGCGGCTCACGCCTATGTCTTTCAACCCAATGTTAAAAATACCTGGGAGGCAGTGAAGGCCATGATCGGGAGTTTTCTGACTTCTGTATGGAAAGAAGGGGGCTTACAGGGAGCGACAGCCGCAGACGCCTTTTCAGTGGATTGTGGACTCGGCACAACAATGACGGGCGATGACATCCTCAACGGGTTTATGAACGTGACCGTCAAAGTGGCCATCGTCCATCCTGCGGAGTTCATCGTCCTGACGTTTCAACAGCAAATGGCTGTATCCAGCTAAGCGCATATTAAATCCATTCATTTACACCTAAAATTTATATTATGCCAGATGACGGTAGCGCCCAGAGCGCAACGTGGCCCATGCCCAAATTCAGATTTGAAGTGGATCTTGGAACAGAATTGAAAGGCGTGGCATTCCAGGAAGTGTCCGGAATGGACGTAGAGAACCAGATCATTGAATACCGCAAAAGCAACAGCCCCCTTTTTTCGACCGAAAAAATGCCGGGTATTGCCAAGTACGGTAACGTGACCATGAAAAGAGGGGTGTTTGTGAACGACAATACCTTTTGGAATTGGCATAACGAAATATCCATGAACCTCATTAAAAGGAGGACCGTGCTGATCAAGCTCCTCGACGAGACGGGCAAGGTCACCATGCAATGGCAATTGAATAATGCCTGGCCCACCAAGATCACCAGCACAGACCTCAAATCCGATGGGAATGAAGTGGCCGTAGACACGCTCGAAATTGCCCACGAACAACTCATCATCACCAATGGCTGATCACCGTCCGAACACCTTGTAACCAATGGCCGACAACAACTATCCCGTCAGCTTCTATTTTGAGCTCTCCTTCAAGGGAGAAGACGCCGCTTTCCAGGAAGTCACGGGCATCACCAAAGAATACGGCATGGAAGAATGTGTCTGCGGAGGGGAGAACCGGTTCAAGTACCGGCTCCCCACGGTGTCCACGAGCCCGAACCTGGTTCTCAAAAGGGCACTGATCCCGGAAGGATCGAAGCTGATCGACTGGTGTGCGAGTTCCCTGGACGAGGGCCTGTTCACTACCATGGAGACCCACGACGTGTCGGTGAGCCTGTTGGGCGCTGACGGCAATGTCTGCAAGATGTGGACCTTCTATAAGGCCTATCCCGTTAAGTATTCTGTCTCCGATCTGAAGTCCCAGGAAAATGCCCTCGTCATCGAATCGATAGAACTGGCCTATACTTATTTCGACATTGCGCCCGATACGTCTATTGCTAACTTATTTGCTTAAATCTTATGCCGGTAGAAATCAGGGAACTCGTCGTCAAAACCAGGATCTCCGCCAACGACCGGACAGACCAGGGTGGGGTAAAGGAAAAGGACCTGGCAGTTTTGAAAAAGCAATTGCTGGAAGAATGCAAGCGGATCATCGGGGAGTTATCCAGGAGAGATGATCATAAACGGTAAGACATGGATGCAAGTCTGGCACTATTGAAGATCACCGGTTATACCGACGAGAACTTCCAAACCGCTTTTGGAGGACAGCCCTATACCGTGATGATCAACCCGGAGTCGATCAAACTGGGGCGAAGCATCGAGTACAATGAACAACAACCGCCCGACTCCAGTTCCGCCTCGCAAAAGTACAAGAGTACACCCAGCGACAAACTGAACTTCGATATTACCATAGACTGCACGGGCATCGTGGACTCAAAGCGAACGGATATGTCGGTAGAGATCAAAGCCCTGGAAAAGATTGTCTTTACCTACAATGGAAAGATCCACCGGCCCAACTTTGTAAAAATACAATGGGGCAAGAACATGCTTTTCAAAGGCGTGCTGACTTCATTCGATATTTCTTATACCCACTTCAGGCCCGACGGGAGCGCCCTGAGAGCAAAGGTGTCCCTGGCTTTCAGTCAGTATGTCGCTCCCAAAACAGTAAAGCAGCAGGACCAGGATCAATCCCCGGATGTCAGTCATATTGTGACCGTAGTGGAGGGAGATACCTTGCCCCAGCTATGTCAGAAAATATGGAACGACGACTCCTATTATATCCAGGTAGCGAGGTTCAACAACCTGGATAAATTCAGGAATATGAAAGGAATAGAGCAACTTATTTTTCCACCCATTATCCAACCTTCCTGATGGCCACATACTCCGGGACGAACATAGGCGACGTAGCTACCTTTGCGGTGAAAGTAGGCGGAAATGCCATTCCCGGCGGACTGGGCGTATTGTCCGTACATGTAGACAAGCGGGTCAACCGGATCTCCACGGCCAAGATCGTGATCCTCGACGGGCAGGCTGATACAGGAAAATTTGATGCGAGTTCTTCCGATACATTTTTGCCTGGTGCGGAACTGACGATAGAAGCCGGCTACGACACGCAAAACCAATTGATATTTAAGGGCATTATTACCCGCCAGTCCATTCGGATCGACGATTTGGTGGGTTCGGCGCTGGAAGTAGAATGCAGGGACGCGGCCGTGAAGATGATCGTCGGCAGGAAGAGCCTTACCTATTCCAATCAAAAAGACAGTGATATTATTTCTTCCATCATTGGAAACTATGGGGGCCTGTCGTCATCTGTCACAGCAACCACCACCGTATGGCCCGAGCAGGTTCAATATTACGTGACGGACTGGGATTTTATCCTGGCCAGGGCAGAAGTGAATGGTCTTATTGTCACCGCACTCAACGGAGTTGTTTCGGTGGTCGCGCCGGACGCTGATACCACTTCAGTTCAGAACGTGAAATTCGGGGACGGCCTGATGCAATTCAACGCGGACCTGAATGCAATAACGCAGGTCGGCAGCGTGAAGGCGTTGACCTGGGACTATAAGAACCAGGTGGTCAGCTCGGCCGAAGTCTCCAATAATATTGCGGGTCCCGGCAACCTTTCTTCCAAGAAGCTCTCCGAAGTCGTGGGCCTGGCGAACTACGAGTTACAGACAACGGCCCTCATGGAGCCTGCCGACCTGACGAGCTGGTCCAAGGCCCAGATGATCAAAAGCGCCTATTCCAAGATCCAGGGCGAGGCCGTGTTCCAGGGGAGCAGCCGGGTAGAGCCGGGAAAATATATCACCCTCCAGGGATTGGGCGACCGCTTCAGTGGAGATCATTTCATCTCGGGAGTGGTCCACGACCTTTCGACCGGGAACTGGACGACGCGTGTGGCGGTGGGCAATATCCCCACCTGGTTTGCTGAAGAACCAGACGTGATTGCCCCTTCTGCATCAGGCTTGCTGCCAGGAGCCCGGGGACTGTTTAACGGGACCGTGAAAAAGATGAACGCCGACCCGGATACGCAATTCAGGATATTGGTGGACGTGCCCCTGTTCGATCAGAACGGGGCCGGAATATGGGCGAGGCTGTCCAATTTTTATTCCACCAGCGGAGCGGGCGCCTTTTTCCTCCCCGAAGTCGGGGATGAAGTGGTGCTGGGCTTCCTGAATGAAGATCCCAGATACCCGGTCATCCTGGGAAGCATGTACAGCAGTACGAAGATCAAACCCTTTACGGGGCTGGAACCGAATGAAAAGAATTCCATCAAGGCCATCGTATCCAAGTCCGGCATCTCCATAGAATTCGACGACGAGAACAAGGTGCTTACCATCGCGACGCCGGATAAGAATACGATGATCTTTAGCGATAAGGATAAACAGATCTCCATCAAAGACGACAACGGAAACAGCATCGTCATGTCCTCCGACGGCATTACCATCAAAAGTCCCAAGGACATCACCCTTTCCGCGGATCAGCACATCAAGCTCTCCGGAACCCAGGGCATTACCGTTCAGGCGTCCGGCGGGGATGTGGACGTCAGCGGCATCAATATTAAGGAGACAGCCGATAGCCAGTATTCAGCCGAAGGCAGCATGACGGCGAAAATAAGCAGTGGAATGGAGATGACATTGAAGAGCGCGATGATCATGATTAACTAAGGGCGGGCCCTATGGCCGCCATCACTGATAAACAAACTATATGCCCCCAGCAGCCCGATTAACAGACATGCACGCCTGTCCCATGGTCACCGTCCTGGTCCCACACGTAGGCGGCCCTATCATAGGGCCGGGAGAACCCACCGTATTGATTGGCAGTTTGCCCGCCGCCAGGGTAGGAGATTCCCTGGTTTGCGTAGGGCCGCCCGATTCCATCATAAAGGGTTCGGCTACGGTCCTGATCGGAGGAATGCCGGCGGCGAGGCTGGGAGATCAAACCGCTCACGGGGGAGCCATCCTGCTGGGAGCATTAAATGTAGAAATCGGTGGATAATCACGTAAACGGAACCAGCCCTCTTTTTTTGGGCGCAGGCTGGTCCTTCCCGATCACGTTTTCGGCCGGTAACTACCAGTTGAACCTGACGTCCAATGAAGAAAATGTCAATCATTCCATTGACATCATCTTGCAGACCCAGAAGGGTGAGCGATGCCTGGAGCCGCGTTTCGGTTCCGGTCTGCAACAGTTCCTTTTTCGCAAAATGGACGAGACCCTGAAAGGGGAGATCATCGATGCGGTATATGCCTCCCTGCTCCTCAACGAGCCCCGGATCACCGTGCAGGAAGTGGGCGTGGAATTTACCGACCGGAGGAAAGGGCTGATAGAGGTAAGCATTTCATACGTCTACAACCAGGTCAATACCCGGCATAATTATGTATTTCCTTACAGCCTGAATGAAGGCACCAATCTATAGTGTAAAGTTTTTAATGACCCATGAGTATCATCGATCAAAATAGCGCGTGGACTTCCCTGGGAACGGCCTTATCAGCCGACCGGGCGTTGATAGACAGCAGGACCGAGCAAGACCGGCTCTGTTTTCTGTCTGAGTTTGCGTCATTGATTAATTTCTACGACCATGAGAATACCGTATATGGTAACTGGACGCCCTTCTTGCTGAAGGACCCCGTTTTTCTGGTGGCGTCGATCTCCAAGACGCGATATGCGGGTTTTTACTCCCTTTACCAGCAGACATGCCAATCTTTGGAGCAGGTACAGGCTGCGCCCGCACTGTCGGCCACCGACCTCTTTATCCCCGTGAACCAGTTGCTGAATCAGTTGACGCGGGTATTCATGCGCCTCGAACGATGGACCTGCTATATGCAGCTCTCTAATGAGACCTACCCGTTGAAGGAGGATGTGATCAAACAGATCCGGACGACGTTCAGCGGATATTTCTGGGCCATCACAAGCCTCCGCCAATATCTGTTTTTGGCGGGCGACAGTAACGGCATCGACCCTGTTGAATTCTATTTATTTGATGCCTATGATGAGAGCATATGGAAACAGGGGAAGGACGCCAGCCCTTTCTGGGAAGTCCTTGGACTGGATCATCCCCTATCCTTGGGCAGTGCTGCCGATATCCTCAATATTTGCACTGCCCTGAAAAGGGTAGGAGATGAATTGTTCCATTTCTTTCAGTCCACTATCCGGCAATCCGCGGTGGAGTTCCCTCGGCTGAAAGCCCGTAAGAGCAGGTATCCTGATACCATTCTCCTCCGGACGTTTGTAAGCCTCTTGCAGGTACACCAGGACCAGCTCAACACCATTGCCCATAAGCACCTTCACTTCTACTATAAGGACATCCTCAAACAATCACCCAGGGAGGCGCTCCCCGACAGCGTATTCCTTTGTGCATCCCTGGCCGGATCCGATGCCACATTCTATCTGAATGCAGGAACTGTTTTCAGCGGCGGCCTCGACGCCCAGAAAAATCCCATTTGGTTTGCGACCCGCGAGAGTGTGAACCTCAATCCGGCTATCATCACGGGAGCGCATACGCTGGCCGTGTTGCCGGTGCCTGTGCAAACCACGCCCACAGCCGCGCCCGCGCCTGTACAGCCCGCACCTGCGCAACTTGCGCCAACGCGTACACCTGCGCCCGCACAATCCACACCCGTGAAATCTGCGCCCACACCCGCGTCTGCGCAACCCGCGCCCGCATCTGCGCAACCCACACCCGCGCCCCCCCTCAACGCGCTCCATTATCAGGACGTTCCGTCCCCCGGCGTCATTCAGAAGGATCAGGACGGCAAGGCACAGTCATGGCAGACCTTCGGTGGTACCCCCAACGCCGGGGCAGCGCCCGTGCAGTTGGGTATCGCCTTTGCCTCTCCGATGTTGCTGCTTCGGGAAGGCACCCGTGAGATTACCATCACACTTGGTTACACGGGAGACCTACAACTACCGATGTTTCAAAGCGCTTCTTATTACTTAAGTACAGCCACAGACTGGTGGACCATGCAGCCCACCATCACGGGAGGAGTCCCCGGAAGTCCCTTAGTGCTGTTTAAGATCCTTAAACCTACGGACCCATCCATAGAGTCATTTGTAAAGAACCCAGATGGCCTGGATAGTCCATGGCCCATGCTCAAAATCGTCTTTCATTCGTTTTCCGATCTTTCGTCCCCGCCGGTGCTGAATTCGCTGGGCATATCGGTCAATGTATCTGGGGTGAATACTTTTCAGCTATACAATGACTATGGTGCAGTGAGCGCGAAAGCGCCATTCCAGTTATGGGGACCCACACCTCTGATAAACAGTCATTTTATCATTGGCAACAATGAAGTGTTTAGCAAACCTTTGGATTCGTTAGAATTGGCTATTACCTGGAACAACCTTCCCCCTGATTTTTCAGATTATTACAAGGCCTATAACGATTACCTGTCGAAACGGTTGGTGATCCCTCCGTCGGTAAGTTGGATATATAAAATCTTTCACCCCTTTAAAAAGAAGCCTGCAGTGACGCCTGTGCCTGAAGAGGAAGCCGTACAGCTATTTAATAATACCTGCTTTACAGTGAGGTTTGATACGCTCCAGGACCAGACCTGGACCGACCTGGTGATGCTAAAGAAAGATGCCGTGCAGCCCCAGCCACAAGACGTGCCTCTTTTTACCGTGGGCGCGGTCCCCGTAACGCCAAGCTCTGGCCCGATCTCTGCCTCGGCCCCGGTCCCGGTCTCAGCCTCCACCCAAGGACCAGCCACAGTCCCTAGTCCAGCCTCGATCTCGACCCCCGCCACAGCTGCGGTCCCCGCCACAGCTGCGGTCCCCGCCCCCAAATTACTCCCCGCCAGTGACTTTATATCCTCTTCAGCCATCAAGACCCAGTTTAGCGGCGACCCCTGGATACAGACGACGCCGTTGAAGTACACGGGGAGTAATACCTCCGGCTTTATGAGAATGAACCTTACCGGTCCTACCAATGGCTTTGGCTCCGGCTTGTATCCAAGCGTGGTATATGACGTAGTCATGTACAATTCCAAGAACAGTGATAACCTGGAAGCGCCCCCTGCCCCGCCGTTCGCCCCCAGAGTGGTTAGCCTGATGGGTAACTACAGCGCCTCAAAGAATTACACCTTTGATGTGGGGAACAGCCCCTTACAGTGCTTCTTATATACGCCTTTCGAGAACTACAACGTATTTGACAATACTGCAGTGACTGCTTATTCCTATACGATGGAAAAGCTGCCCAAGAAAATGCAAAGCGGCGTCCCCTTATATCCCGCCCTGAATTACGAAGGGTTCTTATTTTTGGAAGTACAGAACCTGGTAGCTCCCAACACCCTTCAATTGTATGTGGAGTTAAGCAGGACCTATATCGGAAGCGCTCCGGGCAATGGGGTCGACTATTATTATTTAAGCAACAGCGGTTGGAAAGTACTGCCGGTGCTTTTAGACGGGACCAGTGACTTTTGCTGTTCCGGCATTATCAAGGTGAACGTTCCCGCAGACATCAATAACCAGGTGGGCGGCGGAGCCGGTGGCGTTAGTCAGTGCTTGTTGGCCATTGCGGTCCGCAAGAATCCGGCATCCTTTGCCCAAACAGTCTACATAACCACCAATGGCTTTGTGGCGCAGCGCACCGGCGTGCGTCTAGCTTCAGGCATCGGCACCCCCGCCGCCCCCAACCTCGCGGCCCCCAGCCCTGTCCTCCCGGCGGGCTCCATCACCAAGCCACAAACGGTCATCCCGCAGATCGCCACGATCTTGCAGCCTTTTCCTTCCTTTGGTGGAAAGGCGGCAGAAGACGATGCCGGGATGCACCTGAGAGTGAGTAACCGGCTCAAGACAAAGGACAGAGCTGTCAGCGCCGAGGACTATTTCAGATTGATCAGGGAGGAGTACGCCGATATTTATTATGCCAGGCCATCCTTCGACCCCGTCACGAGGGAAACGCAGGTCTATGTCGCGAAGGGCTATAATAGCTCCATGGATCCGAACGCCTTTATTCCGTTGGTCAGCGAGTGTAAAGAAAAGCAAGTAGCGCAATTCCTATCCGCAAGAGCGTCCGGCCTCGCCCAAATCAAGGTATCGAATTTTGACTTTCAGTACGTCCTGATCACGGCAATCGTTGACATCCAGGCTGGATTCGAAATCCAGGGTATGCAAAAGACCCTCAACGATGCCTTGAATCTTTACCTCTCTCCATGGATTGTAACTCCCCGGTCACAGACGGTCATTGATCAGCCTATCAGTGACGCACAGGTGGCCCTATTTATCAAGGGCCTGGCGGGCGTGGCGCAGGTAGAAAGTATCCTGTTTCAAACCTGGATGGCAGACAAACAGGTTGATTCTCCTTCGGCCTATCAAAAGACGTTGATGCCGTTGACAAGCTCTTCCTTATTTATCTCCTATATGCATCACCAGATTCAATGCAACACTGCCACATGAATACGCCGGACTACATATTGGATGAGCCGCTTCCACTGGATCAGGACTTCAATGCCTTGAAGCTGGAAGGCCTGGCCTATATCCAGGCATGCAGTGGAAGCGAGTGGACTAATTT
>Ga0302309_10004668_pt1 | contig 10050 bp, 12 predicted proteins | sample III_Palsa_N1_1_FD_200453 | JGI IMG/M metagenome (GOLD analysis project Ga0302309, IMG submission 200453) | Peat permafrost microbial communities from Stordalen Mire near Abisko, Sweden - III_Palsa_N1_1 | ecosystem: Environmental > Terrestrial > Soil > Palsa > Peat permafrost | place: Sweden... | reverse complement strand
CGTTAGCCGTACGCTGTCCGACTTTAAGGAGGAGGGCCTGATAGATAAAAAAGGCAGCACCATCACCATCCTCGACCTGACCAAGCTTACTAAAATGAAAAACTGACAAAGGTCATTTTTCTGTTTGACTGCGCTCATGGTATATAAATAGCCCTAATGCTACTATTGCAGCATGAAAGTAGTAGCTTATAGTGTAAAACCCTTTGAAAGGGAATCGCTGGCCAAGGCCAATCAAAAAAAACATGATATTACACTGATCTTTAATTCGCTCAGTTTGGAGACGGCCATTTTTGCCGCAGGCAAGCAAGCAGTGATCGTATTTTCGAGCGATGATGTTTGCGCCGCTGTGATAGATAAACTGGCGCAGCTGGGTATTAAGTATATTACTACACGCTCAACCAGTACGGGGCATATAGATAAATTGGCCGCCGCCAGGAAGGGGATAAAACTGGCCAACGTACCTGAGCAATTAGATATAGCGGGCCAAACCATCAAAAATCTCGACTTGTGGGAGATGAATAAATGCGTAGGCAAGGCCTGCATTTGCGCAAAGGCCTGTAAGCTGTAACAAACACAAAAAGCCTCCGGCATAAAACGGAGGCTTTTTGCAGAGATGCGAAACTTTCGCGCATATAGTTTAATGCTTTTTTTGCAAGATCGTTGGGGCAAACACAAATCGATTTTAAGGAACCTAAAATGGTGTTACCAAAACCTAAATTATTAGAAAGGGCAAAGAAAGATGCTAATCAAATAGCAATGTTTGAAGAGCCTGAAAAGCTGTCAGGCTTCAACACTAAACCTACCAAGGCTTTAAATTTCGACCCCAAAAACAAAGAATAAAAAATATAACTTATTCTTATATTTAAGCCACCTAACAAGTGGCTTTTTTATTTAAACGACAATGAAATTTAAAGGAATCATTTACAATTTTTTTGGATACTTAGCCCCAATTGCAATGGTTATAGGTGCATATTTGGGTTATGCCCATAAAGCCAGCGATACAATAAGTTTTTCTTTAGTAGCGGGAAGTCTTTTGATTATGATATTACATAACAGACATCTAAAACAAAAAAAAAGAAGTGAAACTTAATAATTTCTAAATTGGTGTAAACTTGTATATAGTTACCAAAATTTTGCGTCTCTGGGCATTTAAGGGGAATATGTTCGGCGGATAAATACCCCCAGCATTCCTAAACGATAAGAGACGCAAAGCAAAAGAGGCGCAAAATTTTGCGTCTCTACGTATTTAAGGGGATGAATATGCTTAAAGGATGAATACAGCCAGCATACCTAAATTTATCAATATGCTGCAAAGCAAAAAGCCGATAACCACCCGGATGCCGGAACCGCCCATGCCTACAATTATATTGGCCAGGTATAAGCCGAATGTGATGGGCAATACAATAATAGGCGCGTGATAATAATACATTAATACCGCAGGTATGGGCAAAAAGAATACGCCCTGGAAAATTAGAGAGAACAGGAACCAGATGGTTATATGATCGGCCTGGTGGTCTGCCATTGCCAGCAGGTTTGTCCATGTGTTATTTTTCGCGCTGAGGGTGTTGATTGAAGTTTCCATTTTTTTGATTTGTTTTAATAAACAAATGTGCTGCTAATGAATAGCTTAGGGAATGACGGCAATCATTTAAAAAATGATGTAGAGCATTAATTGAAGGGATTATGCTGCCTGTAATAGCGCGTAACCCTGATGCGGTAAACATCGGACAGTAAAGTGAATGCCAATATGGCCAGCGGTACAAAAAAGGAATGAAAACTAAAGTAGCGAAACAAATACGCGCCGCCCAAAGCGCCGCACATAAAGAAAAAGATAATGGCCGACCGCAATTTGATGCGCGTTTTTAAGGCTGCCCTGTCTTCTGTTTTTTTCTGGAATATTTGCCCCAATTCGATCCCCAGATCGGTAAAGGTGCCGGTGAGGTGCGTTGTTCTGACAACCGACCCGGAAACGATAGATACCAGTGAATTTTGCAGGCCCATGGCGAACAGTAAACTGCCTGCGAAAATTTCCTTCGCTACAAGGCTATTATCATAACGATAACCAAACAAGGATACACCAAGCAGCACCGCTATTTCTATAAGTATAGGGATAACATACGAGAAGCGCTGGTTACGCCCGATAAAGGAAACGATCAGGCTGGAAATAAAGGCGCCCGCCAAAAACAGGAACATCCATAACGCTATTACGCGGGCCGTTTTCCAATCCTGCATGGCAATGCGCTCGGCAAATAACGCAGCATGCCCGGTTACGTTTGTGGTTAATACGGCAAAGCCTAAAAAACCGGCGGCATTCACAAAACCTGCGGTAATGCAAAGCAGCGATGCCAACTTTACATTATGGGCGTAAGTGCGTTTGGTACCGAGGTGCCTTAACATATTTTATAAATTGCATATAGTTTATTTAGTAGCCGGGAAAACAAGCAGCGGTATAGGAATATGCGCGGCCATTCTTTGGGTTTGGCTGCCTCTGAAAAGGCTATCGATAAAAGTATGGTTGCGGTGTACCATTGCCAGCATATCAATATCGCCATGCTCGCACAACCAATCCAAACCGGTAACGGGCTGATAGGCTTTAACCACCCGGTAATATAACTGCGGATAGTTGGCCTTATTTGCCAGCTCATTCATAAACCATTCGGCAGCATGCTCATCTTCGTCGAAGATGTTGATGATCAGTATCTCCGCGTTAAGCGGCCTGGCCAGTGTTATCAATTCATAAATACAATCCAGGTCTGCTGCCGGGTTTTGAAAGTCGGTAGCAAAGGCTATCTTTTTTATGGGTAAAATTTTCGCGGCCGGTGGTACCAGCAACAAGGGCCGGTTTATTTCATCAATCATTTCGCGGCTATGGTTGCCCAATAAAAGCGTGCTTAGCCCGCTGCTGCCATGTGTGCCAATCACAACCAGCCCTATATCGCGGCTGTGGCCCAAATGATTCACCATATCTATAACCGTACCGGTGTAATTTTCAGTGGTAATAATGGGATTAAAGCTTATGGTTTCCTCTTTATCTTCCAGGTGGGTTTTAAGCAGTTTTAATTCATGGTTACTGTCCTCATCCAACAGATCCGATTCTTCTACCGGCCAGTTAACCATCCCGGCTTGCGGCACTTCCGCAGGTTCAATAATGGCATTGCAAACTATCATATTTGCTTTAACCTGTTTGGCAAGGCTATAGCCATAATTCAGCGCATGCTTTGCATTAGCCGAAAAATCAGTTGGAAAAAGAAATTTTTTCATGGTATGCAAAGCTGCTTACAATGAGCTGCCTGAAGAATGACAGCGGTCACTTTTTAACATGTTTGCCATCATTGCCCCATAGCTTAATATGGCGGATGTTTGTTTCATGTTAGGAGAATTAAGCAAAGAACAGATAGAAGAGCTGTTAAATGATCTTCCGGTTGGCCGTATCGGCTGCCATGCTGATGGTATTACTTATATAGTACCGGTAAATTACGCGTATGATGGTGTAAACCTGTACGCCCACTCGGCCAAAGGCATGAAAATAGATATGATGCGGAAAAACCCGGAGGTATGTTTCCAGGCCGACGCCATCACCAACCTGCAAAACTGGGAAAGTGTGATATGCTGGGGAAAATTTGAAGAAATAACCGATATGACGGAACGTGAGCAAGCCATGCAAAAGATCATTAACCGGGTAATGCCGCTCATGCGCGGCGAAACGGCACAGCCCTCGCATGGCTTTACCTCAGATGCAAGCGATGTGGGCTTCGACCTGGAACTGATATTGTACAAAATAGTTTTAACTAAAAAAACAGGCAAGTTTGAAAAAATAGGGCCTTTTAACCCCTGGCTTTAAAAGCAGGGATAACATTATGTTAGCTGCTATTTCATCTGCTCTGTATACTTATATAACTGTGTTCCCGCCAGTAAAAAAGCGCCTACGCCGTAAATTTCGGTGCTGTTTTGGTCCACTTTATCGGGCGCTGCGCCTACACGCTGTACATAGCCGAGCATGCCATCGGGCTGCACGCATCCATTCAGGGCTATCCAGGCTTTTTGCGCTACCGGCCAGTAGGTTTGTTTATCCAGTATACCATTATTAAGGCCCCAAAGCAGCGCATAGGTATAAAAACCGGTACCGCTGGCCTCAGTAACCGGGTAACTTGCCGGGTCGAGCAGGGAGGCGTGCCAGCTGCCGTCGGGTTGTTGCAGGGCTGCTATGCGGGCGGCCATTTGTTGATACAATTTGATAAATTTCTTTCTGCCGGGATAATTTGCGGGCATGTTATCCAGCACACGTACCAGCCCTCCCATAACCCAGCCATTGCCGCGCGACCAAAATACCTTTTGCCCGTTATTCTCTTTTTTGCTAAAGTAAGTGCTATCCCTATAATATAAATGTTCCGATGGGTCGTACAAATAATCGTAGGTCTTCCACCAAAGCTTAACGGCGGTATCCAGGTATTTTTTATCGCCGGTGGCGGTTGAAAGATAGCTTAAACTGGTTGGGCCCATAAACATGGCATCGCACCAGGCCCATTCGCGGGTGCTTATATTATTTTTCCAGGCCAATGATTCCGTATGCGGCTGCGCGATAATGCTATCGGCCTGCAGCCTGAATTTGGCTATCATTTTTTCGTCCTTATAAATAAGGTACAGGTTGGCATAGGTTTGCCCAATACAATAATCATCGGCCATAAACCTGCGCGGGCCGGTGTTCCAGCTGAGCGCCTTGCCCACACTTAGCAAATAGTGAAGGCAGGTATCGGTTTTACTCAATTTACCCAGTTCGAGCAGGCCGGTGTAGCCCGCAGCATTGGTCCAATCGTATTTGGGCCAGTGCGAACCTTTTTGCCGCCAGGTATTTAATTGCCAGCCGGCAACCTTTTCCATTTTGTTTAAAATGTATCTGGGTTGAAATAAGGTATCGGTATTTTGTGCCGATACCTCACGGTTAAAGGCAAACAAGGCTATCAGCAACAACAGGAAACCTGCCTTTTTTTTAGGAATACGCATAAACTTATTGTGGTTTTATTGGTTAAATAAAGTTAATAATTAACCATTGATTTTAAGGCATTATAGTTTAAGCCGCTGGGTTTTATTGCACCTGTAATTTGTAACAATATCATTAAAATAGGCAGGGCTAAATTTATAATGAATAATATTACATCATATTTCGCTATTCGCGGAATTTTTTAAGCGTAACTGACCATAATTCTACTTGCCATTGGTTTTTAAGGAAACTGACCAATATGTAAACGTTGCCATCGTTGGGGGTGGTTTTTGCGGTATTTTAACGGCTATTCATTTGCTGCGCGATAAGGAATCGCAGCTGCATGTTCACCTTATTAACAAGGACGGCACCCTCACAAAAGGCGTGGCCTATAACCCGCATACCGCCAGCCTGCTTTTAAATGTACCCAATGGCCGCATGAGCGCCTTTGATGATGTGCCCGATGATTATGTACAATGGCTGCTAAAAAACTATCCACAGGAAAAAAATAAAACCAATTTAGCCGCCGCATTTTCAAGCCGGCAGCAATATGGCGAATACCTGGCCTGCTTATGGGCCGAAACATGCTCCCGGCCGGGAGCAAACAAACAAATCAGCATTTATAACCAGCGCGCCGATGATATAGTTGAAGATGCCGGCCTGTTGCACATCCATTTAGAGGATAATAGTGTGGTAAAAGCTAAGGCAATCATACTCGCCACAGGGAACAGGCTGCCGCGTTTGCCCGATGGGATTCATCCATACTTTAAAAATAGCAGCTATTATTTTGGCGATCCATGGGATAGCGCCTGTGTTAACCACACCAACAACGAAAGCGATATACTGGTAATAGGCAATGGCCTAACCATGGTTGATACCGTAACGGGGCTGGTGGAAAATGGGTTTAAAGGAAATATCTACACCGTTTCGCCGCATGGCTATAGGCTTAGGCCATCTACAGATGCAAAAGCGCCTTATACCGGCCTTAACCCGGCTAAAATTGCTGATACCAGCCTGCTTAACCTGGTTAAAACGCTGAATAAACACCGCAAAATAGCCGAAGGGCTAAACCAATCGCCTTACCCGCTGATAGATGCCTTGCGGCCGCACAGCCAAAAACTGTGGCAATCCTTCAGTTTAAATGAGAAGCGGCAATTTACCCGGTATTTAAGGTTTTTTTGGGATAACATCAGGCATCGCCTCCCGGTTGAATTGTATAATTTAATTAACGATATGCGTAACAGCGGGCAGTTAATAACTCAAAAAGGGCAAATTACTGCCATAACCGAAACTGGATGCGGGCTTGAGGTAACGCTTAATTGCTGCGGCAGCCTGAAACCTATAAGCGTACAACGGATAATTAACTGCACCGGCCCCGAAACCGACATCAACCAGCCGGGAAACGAGCTTTTAAATAACCTGGTAAAAAAAGGTATGATAAACGCCGGGCCATGCGGCATAGGCATAAACGCGCAGCCCGAAAATGGGCGCGTTATAACGGACCGCCATCTGCAACAGCCTCATTTGTTTATTATAGGCGGCAATTTAAAGGGCGTGCTATGGGAAAGCACCGCCGTGCCGGAGTTGAGGGCGCAAGCCAAAAATATTGCCGGGCACCTGCTTACGGTAATTTGCACGCAACAGGGGCATATTATTGAACCTGCATAAGGTTACAACTACTATCAATCATTCAACAAAATTCTGAATACCAGCCGCGCATGGCTTATTAAGGTAAATGTTAGTTATATATTTGCCGATCAATAATTCAGGTGGTATGAAAAATGGTTCCGAAAATAGACGTTAAGGTTTTTTTGGCCTTCGCGGCGATATATGTTATTTGGGGAACCACTTACCTGGCCATACGCATTGGGCTGGAAAGTATCGAACCTTTTATACTGGCCAGCATGCGCTACCTGATAGCTGGCTGCCTGCTGCTGTTTTTTTGCCGGGTAAAGGGCGAGGCCATTTTTTCAAGATCCGCCATCAACAACATTATACTCGGCGCTTTTATGCTTACCCTGGGGCAGGGCGTACTGTTTTGGGCCGAAAAGTATATCTCATCGGGATTAACGGCTGTATTCGGTTCAACCTTACCGGTGTGCTATATTATAGCCGACCGCAAGCAATGGAAAAGTAATTTTAGCAGTAAACTTACTTTGGTAAGCATTGTACTGGGGATAACTGGCATTGTTATTTTGTTCAGCAACCAAACCGGCGGCGGCGATCCGCATACCGCCGAAATGAAACTGGTGGCCTCGGCGGCTGCAGTGGCTTCGTGCCTGTGCTGGGCGGCGGGTTCCTTATATTATAAGTATCACCATACATCGGGCTCATTGTATGCCAACGTGGGTTGGCAACTGATTGGCGGCACAATTGCCTGCCTGCTGGTGAGCGCCGCTACCGGCGAGCTTGGCAGTTTTTCCATGAGCGCGGTAACGCTAAGCTCATGGGCTGCGGTAGTGTACCTGGCCGTAGCCGGGTCCATCATCGCGTTTACGGCTTCGTACTGGTTGCTGGCACGGCGGCCCGCGCCTGTTGTGGGCACCTATGCTTATGTAAACCCGGTTATAGCTGTTTTATTGGGTTATCTTGCTATGAACGAAACTATAACAATAAGCCAGGTAGCTGGAATGATGATCATCCTGGTGGCGGCTTATTTAGCCAACCGGGTTAAATTTCAGCACAGCGAGGCTTAGGGATGGCCAAAATTGTAATATAAGATGATTTAATTGAAGTTAAAAAACAAACCCAAAAGCCTAGGGAAATCGCTTTTAAAATTCCAAGCTGCAAAATTTTGGCTAAAGCCGCCTAATAAATTTTATAAGCCCTTGGCTGAAGCCAAACGGCAATGAATTGAAAGTGTTTATATCGAAATATCGCTTCAATTCATTGCCGCTCCCATTTATGGGGACGGAGATGTGATAAGAAATACGACGGCTTTAGCCAAAAAATAATTTATGCCATTACCAGTTCGCCGAGGGCTTCTTTTGAGAAGCCTTTTAACTCGCTGTCGCGGCCCTCGCGTATTTTTTGCGGCCAAAACGGATCAGCCAATATGGGCCTGCCTACGGCAACCAGATCAAAATCACCACGATCAAGGCGCCTAACCAATTCATCAAGTGAACTTGGTTGCGAGCTTTCACCGGCAAAGGCCGCGAAGAAATCACCCGACAGGCCTACCGAACCAACCGTAATAGTTGCTTTACCGCTTACCTTTTTAACCCAGCCTGCAAAATTCAGGTCGGAGCCTTCAAACTCCGGTTCCCAAAAACGGCGCTGCGAGCAATGGAAAATATCCACACCGGCATCAGCCAAAGGGTTTATCCAGGCATCCATTTCCTGCGGGGTTTTGGCCAGCTGGCTGGTATAAGCAGCAGGCTTAAATTGCGATAAACGAATAATCACCGCAAAGTCATCGCCCACACGTTTGCGCACTTCCTTAATTACCTCCATTGCGAAACGGCTGCGTTCGGGTAAGGTTTTACCGCCATAAATATCGGTACGTTCATTGGTGCCTTCCCAAAAAAACTGGTCGATAAGGTAACCGTGCGCGCCATGTATCTCCACGCAATCAAAGCCTAAGCTTTTTGCGTCGGCCGCTGCCTGGCCAAAAGCCGCGATGGTATCGGCTATATCCGAATCAGACATGGTGTTACCATTATTAAAACCGGGCCTGTTTAAACCGGATGGCCCTTCAAAGGGCTCGGCAGGCACCCAGCCCGAAGCGTGGTTATCCATAATACCCATGTGCCATATCTGCGGGCCCATTGAGCCACCTGCACTATGCACACCGTTGATCACATTTTTCCAGCCGGCCAAGGCCTCAGCGCCATAAAAATGAGGAATATTGGCATCATTTGATGAGGAAACGCGGTTGATCACGGTCCCTTCTGATAAAATCAGACCGGCTTCACCTTCGGCTCTTTTGCGGTAATAAGCGGCAACGTTAGCTGTTGGTACACCGTTTGGCGAGAATGCACGCGTCATGGGTGCCATTACGATGCGGTTTTTTATGTTTAATGATTTAAGGGCGAATGGCCTGAATAAACTTTCGGTACTCATGTTTTTTTTAGATTAAGTTTTAAATTTCAGCTTGTATCAGCAGGCTTAGCGCTGCAAAAGCTTCTTCGTTTCTTTGATAGTAGGTCCACTGGCCAACGCGGGTTGATTTTACAAGGCCCGCGCGTTGCAGGGTTGAGAGGTATTCGGATACGGTAGATTGTGTTAAGCCTGATTTACGCTGGATTTGCCCAACGCAAACCCCCAGTTCAAAGCCATATTGCACTTGATCCGGGAAATTAAGTACGGGATCCTTCAACCAGTTCAATATCTGCAGCCGGGTTTTGTTGGATAGTGCCTTAAATACTTCTACCTGTTCCATGACGCAAAGATATATCGGCTTTTCCCGATATATCAATTAAAAGAATCGAAATGACATTAGGCTGATGTTGCCAGGTGGCAAGGTGCATAGTGACCAGCCCTTCTTATAGAACCGAGTTTTAAATTATATTACTTGGCAACTTCTATTCCATCGGTCATCATTTCATCTTCAGCCTTTATGGCTATGCGGGTAACGTTGCCAATAATTTGTTTCTTTTTCCAATCGCCTTTGGCATAAATGGCCAGGGTAATGAGCGCCGTAACAATGGTTGAAACCGGAAAGGCAAGCCAGATGCCCCGCTCGGCCATAGCGGTGTAATGCGACAGTACATAGGCTATCGGAAACTGTAATACCCATTGCGATACCAGGGCCAGTATCATTGGGATGATGGTATTGCCCGTGGCCCTTAAAACGCCGATTAAACAAAGTTGCAGGCCCAAAAATCCCCAGGATACGCAAGCGGTGCGTAAAAATACGGCGCCGCCCCTAATTACGGCTACATCGCCCGGCACAAAAAACGCGATGATCTGCGGGGCGAATGCAAATGCGATCAAGGCGAACACGGTGAGCAGCGAAAAACCCAGAAAAGCGCCCAGTTTAGCTATTTTAGTGGCACGGCCCATATTGCCCGCGCCTATATTTTGCCCAACCAGGGTGGATATGGCCATTGACAAGCCTAAAGCAGGTATCA
>Ga0302309_10004663_pt1 | contig 10055 bp, 10 predicted proteins | sample III_Palsa_N1_1_FD_200453 | JGI IMG/M metagenome (GOLD analysis project Ga0302309, IMG submission 200453) | Peat permafrost microbial communities from Stordalen Mire near Abisko, Sweden - III_Palsa_N1_1 | ecosystem: Environmental > Terrestrial > Soil > Palsa > Peat permafrost | place: Sweden... | reverse complement strand
CTGTGCTTCGGGTCTCGGCTTGCTCAAGGACCGCCGGAGCCTGCCCCGGGCCAGACCCGGGGGTGGCCGCGACGCGAGTATCCATCCGGTGAGGACCGCAGTCAGCGAGCGATCTTCGGCTTCCGCGGCTTAGGCGTCCATTTGGTCGCGAGCGCCCCGACCTGGCTGGCAAGACGCTCCATCGGGGCGAAGGTCGGATCATAATTCTCCGATAGGAGCTCGATGGCCTCTTCGTGATCTTCGTGGGCCGGATCCTTGAGCGCCTCGAGAAGCTCCATGTAGCGCCACGGGCCGCCGCAATCCTCTGGCGGACAGGCGCCTTTTGCCTCGACCAGCACCGGACCAGCGATGAGCGGATCGACGCTCATGAATTTGTCGAGCTTGATGGTGTGGTCCCAATTGTCCCCGAAATCGTAGACGTAGTGGATCGTCCTGGCGCCGGTCTCCTCAATGACATTCCGTAGCGTCGCCTTGCTGGCGTCCAGCGGCGCGCCGCCGAACATGGGCTCATCTTCGAACCTGATGCCCCATTCACAATCCTTTGCCTGGAACTGCCAAAGGTGGCTGTTGGTCCAGCCCATCGCCTCTTGAATGACCTGGTTGAGCCGGTCGAGACGGATCCTCTGCGGAACCACCAGCCATCGCTCGACCTTCGGCGTCACGTCGGTAAGGACGATCTTGAGCCGGACGATGGGGACCTCGCCGGTCATGCGGCGTGTCGCTCGCGCTCCGCGGCCTGTGCGGCCCAGTTCCAAGGCAGGAACTCATCGAGCCTGTGGGCGGGATGATCTGCGATGCGGGTCAGGACATCGGTCAGCCACGCCAATCCGTCGACGCCGTTCAGCTTGCAAGTCACGAACAGGCTGTACATGCGCGCGGCGCGTTCTCCGCCTCGATCCGAACCGCAGAATAGCCACGACTTACGGCCGATGGCGACGCCGCGGAGCCCGCGTTCCGCTGCGTTGTTGGTGAGACAGACGCGGCCGTCGTCGAGGAAGAGAACGAACGCGTCCCACTGGCCCAGCATGTAGTCCAGCGCCTTGGCGACATGGTTCGAGCGTGAGAGCTTGGCGCGCTGCTCGCGCATCCAGACATCGAGGCTTGCGACCAATGGGGCGCTCTGTTGTTGACGCACGCGCCATCGCTCCTCGGCGCTGAGTCCATTGATCTCTCGTTCGATGGCGAAGAGCTCATCGATCCGCCGGACGGCCTCGAGCGCAATCGGTGAAATGAAGGTCGGCTTCTTGCCCTGCGCCTTCAGGCGAGCGCTCTGGGCGATGTCCGCGAGCTCGAAAAACTTGCGCCGCCCATGGGCCCAACAGGCGGCCTCAAGGATCCGGCCTGGTCTTCGGTCAGGAAGGAACAGCGCGTTGTAGCCGCTGAAGGCGTCGGCCTGCAGGATCCCGCAATAGTCCGCAAGATGGCGAGCGGGATGCTCGCCTTTGCGATCACGCGAGTAATAGAACACCGCCGCCGGCGCCGCGGAGCCGCCGAATGGCCGGTCATCACGGACGTAATCCCAGAGATGGGCGGCGAGGGTCTTGCCCTTGGCGAGGGTGCGCACGTTGGTGTCGTCGCCGTGGATCCTCTGGCCGGCGAACACATGCGCCTCGATGAGGTCGAAGATCGGTGAGGTGACGTCGCAGACCGCGCCGATCTGGTCGGCCATGGTCGAAAGGCTAAGGGGCACGCCTTCCTTTGCGTAGCGGTCGGCCTGGCGGCCGAGCGGGTTATGCTGGGAGAACTTCTCGAACGCGATCATGGCCAGCAGGCTGGGACCGGCCCATCCGCGGGGGATCACATGGAAGGGCGCCGGGGCCTGGCTGACCTTCTCGCAATCGCGGCAGGTGAACTTCTCGCGGACGTACTGCAGAACCTTCCAGGTGCGAGGCACGACCTCGAGGGTCTCGGTGATCGTCTCGCCCAGAAGACGGAGGCGATCGCCGCCGCAACATTGGCATTGGGTGGGGCCAGCAACGAGGATCCGCTCACGCGGAAGGTGCTCAGGGAAGGGTTGGCGCGACGGGCGCTTCCTGACGAATGCCGACACCTGGGTGGTCTTCGCCGCCGCCCGCTCGGCGGCGAGCTCGTCTTCGCTTGCAGAGGCGATCAGCTCTTCGAGTTGCAGCTCCATCTGATCCAGCGCGAGCCGGGCGCCGCGCTCGGGCTTGGAGCCATAGAGGCGCCGCTTCAGCTTCTCGATCTCAAGCTGGAGATGAAGGATCAGAGCCTGACCGTCGGAATGCGACGCCTTCGATGCGGCGAACTCAGCCTCCACGGCGACGACGCGGGCGTCGCTTGCGGCCTTGCCGGCGCGCGCCTCTATCAACGCCGCCTTGAGCGCCTCAATGTCCTCGGGAATGGCGTCTGCGTCGATCTCCACAGACAAAGTGAATCACAAAACCAGGCCCTTGAGGCGCCCTAAAATGCGGGATCCACAAAGTATTTTGCGGCTAACCCGCGGCCGTCGGACGCCAGGTGCGCTGCGGGTTCCTCCAGTCAATCCCTTCGAGCATATAACTCATCTGCGCCGGTGAAATGGAGACCGCCCCCTCCGCGACGGCCGGCCAAATGAACTTGCCGCGGTCCAGCCGCTTGGCGAAAAGTGATAGACCGAGGCCGTCGTGCCAAAGGATCTTGACCAGATCGCCGCTGCGACCGCGGAACACGAAAACGTCGCCCGCGTGAGGGTCGCGCTTCAGTCCCTCCTGAACCTGCAGCGCCAACCCTTGCATCCCGCGCCTCATATCCGTGTGGCCGGTCGCCACCCAGACACTCACTCCGCTGGGGAACGGGATCATGGACGCTCCAGAGCCTGCACAAGCGCCAACACGTCACGCGGCGCGCAATCCCGATCGACGACAATGCGCCGCCCGTTCGCCAGCACGATCTCCATCCGCCCGCCGACAGCCAGGCGCGGCGTAGCCACGGCAGGGACAAGATCGCCCCGGTCGGCGTTCAGCGCAGCCTCGCCGCGAAACTGCTTCCGCCAAAGGAACAGATGAGCCGGCGAAATCCCATGCTGACGCGCCACCGCGGAAGCTGACGGGCCTCCCGCGTAGCTCTCCTCAACAATCCGCATCTTCTCGTCAGACGACCACCGCCGCCTACGCCCGGTATCCACCACCTCGAGGCGGCGAAATACGCCACTGGTCGTATCGATATCCATATGACCAAGAAGCTACGGTGCCGCTCGCCTTCTACAAGGCGGCGCCCACCGCAGGCTTACGTTTCACCCGCTGTTCCGGCAGCGCGTGATTGTGGTGGCCGACCAGCTCCACGAGGGCAACCGGCACCTGACCCTCCGCGGGGGCGATGATTGCACGTTCCTCGTTCCGGCCTGGATGATCGATCCGGAAGCAGCCTCCATCAAGATCGTTGACGTTCCGTGTCTGTCGGTCGCCCGGCTTCTCGAGCTCAGAGCGTTCTTGGACTCAGGCCTAGGCTCCACTTCAGGGCGAGAAGCGCCCCAGGGAGGAGTCAATGGCGAAGCATTGGAGCCAGGCGCAACCGGATCTGTTCGAGGGGCCACCGCCGGGCGCGGCATTGGCGCCAGCCGAACGAGCGAAGGCCTTGGAGCAGCTCCAGGCGCTTCTGATCGAAGCAATGACGACGCCAACCGACCGCAGGGAGACGAGCGATGACCAAGATCACGCCTGAGCACCTGGCGCGCGCCGCCGTCGTTTACGTTCGCCAGTCGACGGCGTTTCAGGTGAACTTCAACCTGGAGAGCCAGCGACGCCAGTACAGCCTTGCCGACCGTGCGCGACAGCTGGGATGGTCCGACGTCGAGGTGATTGACGACGATCTCGGCCGATCGGGCGCGGGCGCCCGGCGGCCGGGTTTCGAGAAGCTTCTGGCCGCGATCTGCGAGGGCCGCGTCGGCGCTGTTCTCTCGCTGGAGGCGTCACGCTTGGCGCGCAACGGGCGCGACTGGCACACGCTCCTGGAGTTCTGTGGCTTGGTCGGCACGCTCATCGTCGATGAGGACGGCGTCTATGATCCGGCTTCGCCTAACGACCGGCTCCTGCTCGGCATGAAGGGCACGATGAGCGAGATGGAGCTCTCGGTGTTCAGGCGCCGCTCGGCCGAGGCGATGAAGCAGAAGGCGCGGCGCGGCGAGCTCTTCCTCACTGTCGCGGTCGGCTATGTGAAGGCTGGCGGCGACCGGATCGAGAAGGATGCGGACCGGCGCGTCCAGGAAGCCGTGGCGCTGGTGTTCCGCAAGTTCTCGGAACTGCAGACGATCCGGCAGGTGCTGGTCTGGCTCAGGCAGGAGAAGATCCTCTTGCCGGTCCTGGGCGTCGGCGCGGCGGCCGATCGGATCGGCTGGCGCCTGCCGGTCTATCCGACGGTGCATCACATGCTGACCAACCCAGTCTATGCCGGCGCCTACGCCTTCGGCCGGCGCACGGCGCGCGTGACGATCGAGAACGGGCGCAAGCGGGTCGTCAGGAGCATGCAGCGCGACTGGCGCAACTGGGAGATTTTGATCCGGGACCACCACGAGGGCTACATTGCCTGGGCCGAGTTCGAGAGGAATCAGGGACTGATCGCCGACAACACCAATGGCAAGCGGTTCATGAGCCGAGGCGCCGTCCGCCCCGGCGAAGCCCTATTGCCTGGGCTTCTACGCTGCGCCCGCTGCGGCAAGAAGCTTCACGTCCGCTATAGCGGCCACACCTATCGCTACGAGTGCGTGGGCGCCTTCAACCAACTGGCTGCGGCCCGGTGCATCACTTTCGGCGGAATGCGCGTCGACCGCGTCCTCGCTGCGGAGGTGCTGCACCGTCTCCAGCCGCTGGGCGTCGAGGCGGCGTTGGCGGCGATCGCGGCGCGCGGTCAACAACGCTCCGAGAAGAAGAGTCAGCTCGAACTTGCCTTGCAGCAGGGCCGTTACGAGGCGGCTCGGGCGCAACGCCAGTATGATGCCGCCGATCCCGAGAACCGGCTTGTGGCCGGCGAGCTGGAGCGGCGATGGAACGAGCGCTTGGTGGCGGCGCGCGATCTTGAGTTGGAGATCGAACAGCTCGATGCGGGCTGGGAGCCGGACCTCACCACGGCGGATCGGGAGCGCCTCATGGCCCTTGGTCGGGACTTGGTTCGAGCCTGGGAGAGCCCCGGGACCACGCCAGAGACCCGCAAGAAAATCATCCGTACCGTCGTCTCGGAGATCATCGTGGACATCGTCGATGATCACCTGGAGCTGGTTGTCCACTGGCAAGGCGGCGACCATAGCCGCCTGACCGCGAAGCGGAACCGGGCTGGCCAGTCGCGGTGGACCACGGATACTGAAGTGGTCGAACTTGTTCGCGCCTTGTCTCGCCAGATGCCGGACGAGACCATTGCCGCCGTGTTGAACAGGTCTGGCAGGGCGACCAGCCACGGGAACAGCTGGACACGAGGGCGGATTTGCTCCCTGCGCCGTCAGTACGAGATCGCCATCTACCGGGAAGGTGAGCGCGCCGAACGTGGCGAGGCGACACTCGACGAGGCCGCAGCCGTGCTGGCCGTTAGCAAGTCCACCATTCGGCGCTTGATCGCGAGCGGTCTCCTACCCGCGCGCCAGCACTGCAAGGGCGGTCCCTGGATCATCCTGCAAGCGGACCTCAGGAGCGAGGAAGTTCGCCGGCAAGCCGATGCGCGGCGGTCCAGGCGCCCGGGGCCCGACCATCTCCAACAAAATCTCCTCGAACTATCAATGGCATGATGAGATGAGCAGTATGAAGCGCCCTCGTCGCTGCCGGCGAACAGCCAGTTCTTCCGGCCGATGCCTATGGGGCGCATGGCGCGTTCAGCGATGTTGTTGTCGATCTCAACGCGGCCGTCGTCGATGTACACCTCCAAGGCCTCGCAACGGGACAGGGCGTATCGCATCGCCTCAGCCAGCTTTTGCTTCTGAGGAACAGAGGGAAGCGTGTCTGCGATCCAGGCCTTTAGATCATCCAGAACGGGTCTGGCATGCTGCCGCCGCAGCGTACTGCGCGCCTCTGCGCTCATGCCCCGGATACGATCCTCAATGTCGTAGAGCGCCCCGATCCGCGTCAGCGCCTCGTCGGCGATGGGCGAAGGCTTTAGCTTCACCACATCGTGGAACTTGCGGCGGACATGCGCCATGCACGCCGCCTCGATGATCTGGTTGCCGTAGAGCTTTTTGTACCCGCCATAGCCGTCAGCGTGCATCACGCCGTTGAAGTCGGCGAGGTGTTCGGCCGGATGGGCCCCTTTGCGGTCGGGACTGTAATAGTAGGCCACCGCCCGGGCCGACGGATCCTGGTAGTTGGAGCCGTCGAACACATAGACCCATAATCGGCCCGTCTTTGTCTTTCCTTGGCCGGGGGCTAGAACATCAACCGGCGTATCGTCCGTATGTATTCGGTCAGAGGCGGCGATGTAGGCCTTGATCATCAGGATGAGCGGCGTGATCAGGACCGACACCCGCCCCAACCAGTCCGCCATCACCGATCTCGAGATATCCACGCCGATCCGGTCGTACATTTCCGAGAGGCGGTAGAGCGGGATGTGATCGTCGAACTTGGCGACCATAATGTGTGCGAGCAGTCCCGGACCAGGCTTGCCCCGCACGATGGGCATGGTGGGCATTTCCCCAGCGACCACCGCGTCGCAGCCTCGGCAGATCATGCGCTTTTCAACGTGGCGGACGATCTTCACGGACGCCGGAACATGCTCCAGAACCTCAGTCACCCTGTCGGGCGCCTTCAGGAACGAGGAGCCTCCACACGTAGGGCAACTGCATGGCGGCTCATAGACCGCGTCCTCTCGCGCCAGGGTGTCCGGCAGCGGCTTACGTTTGGGCCGCTTCTTGTCTTCTTCGCGCTCGGGCAACGGGGCCTTCTCGGCAAGCGCATCGCTCTCCGCGCGCGCGGCCTCGATCTCCTCGAGCATCAGCTCGTACTGCTCGATCTTGCGGTCGACCTTCTCCGACGACGCGCCGTGCTGGCGGTGGCGTAGCAGGTCAAGTTGGGCGCGCAGGATGGCGATGATCGCGTCGCGCTTCTCGACTTCGGCGTTCAGCGCGGCCTCTTGTGCGCTCAGTTTCTGAGCCTGTTCAGCAACGACGGCCCGCAGGGCGGCGAGCTCATCCTGGCTGTCATGGCGCGCCGCTTCCATGGCCAAGACATAGCATAATTCGGCGAGAGACGCTAAGTAATTCCCTCTTATCCCTTGTTAAATAACGCTTTTAGCCCGCTCGTGGCGGAGCCGAAGTCCAGACCGGACGCCGCCAGTCAATCCCCTCGACCAGCATGGACAGTTGCGCCGAGGTGAGGTGCGCGACGCCGGTTTTCGCGGACGGCCACGGGAAGTGACCCTTTTCCAGGACCTTGTAGAAGAGACAAAAGCCTGACCGTCCCACCACAAGAGTTTAATCCGGTCGGCGCGCCGGCCGCGGAAGCCGAAGATGGCGCCCGAAGCCGGCGCTTGCCCGATGACGCCCTCGGCCAACGACGACAGGCCGTCGATACCCCGGCGCATGTCCGTCACGCCGCAGGCCAGATAGACCCTAACGTTCCCCGGCGGACCAATCATGTCCCCTCGACGCACGCAATCAAGGACGATAGCATCTTCAGGTCGATATCGACGGTCGCCCTGAGTGACCGTCCATTGCGCAGCGTGATCTCCACGACCTCAGCCTTGGACGCCGCCCGGCGGGTTTCGCCTGCGTGTACGCCGCGCCCGGCGCCGCCCCTGTCCACAACAGTCACTGGCGCGAACATCGTAGGCGCGTCGAAGGCCGAGAACGTCTTCCGCCAAGAGCGGATCTGGCCAGGCATAATGTCGTGGCGGCGCGCCACTTCCCCGATCCGGGCTCCGGGCTGATCGGCCTCCGCAAGGATCCTCAGCTTGGTCTCGTCCGACCAGCGTCTCCGTCGCTCAACGCCGGAGAGAATCTCTATCCGCCCCATGCCCAACCGCTTGGTCTGAACTTAATGCCCGCATTAATGCTGGCCATAAGTCCAAATCATCCTCCCGGTCGTCCGCAAACCAAAACGGCTTCACCGGACGCTCACGTCTGCTGATCGGTCATCTCGACTTCGTCTTTAGTCCCGTAACGTAGGCCGCTTCGATAGTCACGATCGTGGGGAAGCGTCTGGGGAGCGCCGCCAACTCGTCGGCGCGGCATCGGCCGCGAATGGCTAAGGGGCCAGCCTAGATGCTAGGGATCCGGTCAAAATCGGGCTTGGGCCGCCCCGGCGCTCCAGCCGCTCTAACGCGCGACAGACAGAAATCCAGTCGAGCACAGGCGTCTGTCCGCTTCCTGGTCCCGCTCGTCGCCATCTCGCTGCTACTCGTCCATCCGGCCGCGCACGCCGCGGACTTTACGCCGACGCTTACACAGTATGCCCACACGAGCTGGCGAGTTCAGGATGGCGATCTCGGCGGCGCGGCCAATGGCATCACCCAAACCAAGGATGGCTACATTTGGGTCGCGACGGAGGCTGGCCTCGAGCGCTACGACGGCATGCGCTTTAGTCATTGGAAACTGCCCACCGACACCCCCGTGCTCGCGGTGCATGGCTCCCGTGATGGTGGCTTATGGGTCGGTCAGGAGGGGGGAATCGCACATCTGCACGACCGCCTGGTCGACGCTATTTCCGTTTCTCAAGTTTGGTACGAGGCCTTTTACGAAGATCGTTCCGGCGCAATGTGGGTTGCGCGAACGCGGACCCACAACGCCGCTGACGGCGCGCTCTGCAAAATTCAAGACCGTACGGCCACATGTTTTGGCGCCGCATCTGGTCAACCCTGCAGCTTTTCGGCCGCTCTGGCGCAGGACAATCGTGGTGATTTATGGCTTGGGGATGAACACAGGGTGTGCGCGTGGCGCCCGGGCGGCGGAACGCTCAACCCGTCCGTGTTCATCCGCGACAACATCACCGTCTCTGCGTTCGCGTTGGAAGGCGATGGTTCGATGTTGGTTGGTTTCGCAGAGTCCGGCTCTGGTCGAGGGCTGCAGATCTTCACCCACAATGGGCAGAAGCCCTTTAGGGCGGATGGCTTGAAGGGCGAGACGCTGCAAGTGTACGCCCTTTTCAGAGATCGTCACGGAGCGCTCTGGATCGGCACGTCCAACGATGGAATCTACCATGTTGACGGGAACAGGGTCGATCACTTCACCACTGCGGACGCACTTTCCAGTAACCGGGTTAATGGGTTTTTCGAAGACCGGGAAGGAAATGTTTGGGCCGCTACGAGCGGCGGTGTGGACCGCTTCAATTTGCTTTCGGTATCCGCCTTTACCACCCGAGAGGGTCTGACCGCCGACGCAGTCACTGCGGTTCTTGCAAGACGCGATGGAAGTGTCTGGATTGGCACGGACGGCGAAATAGACATTCGGCGCAACGGCATCATAAGCCGTGTCGCAGAGGGCGACCTTGCCGGACGCAAGATCTCCTCAATGCTGGAGGACGCTACCGGCAAGGTCTGGGTCGGCGTTGACTCAGGTCTTATGGTCTATGACGGACGTCGGTTCCGCACAGTGCCCAATCGAGGCTGCGGAGCACTTGGCCTCATGGCCGGCCTTGCCGAAGACGACCAAAACAATATCTGGGCGCTGGTGGTCGGACGGCCTTACCGGCTCTACAAGATCCACGAGGGGCAATGCCTGGGGGAAATTCATCTTCCTTCGAACGCTAAACCCGAGGCTATTGGCTCAGCCGACGGCGCGGTCTGGATCTTCGATGATAAATCCAGCGTGGAAATCTACAAAGCTGGACAATACAAGATAATCCCATTTCCTATCCGTGTGTCATTTCCTCGATTAACGGTCGTCGAAAATGAACAGGCCATCTTGTCAACGCAGCGTGGCGCTTACTTCTTCAACAAGGGTCGATGGATACTTATTGACTCGTCGCGTGGACTCCCGTGTAACTCCGTTGAGGCTGGCTTATTCGATAAGCAAGGGGCGCTCTGGCTGAACACCCGCTGTGGGATGGTGATTGCCGCCAAGTCTGACTGGGACCGGTTCCTAGAGCACCCGCAAGAAAAGCTAAGGGTTCGGGTTCTCGATCAAGGCGACGGCGCCCGTTCCGGAG
>Ga0302309_10004662_pt1 | contig 10056 bp, 8 predicted proteins | sample III_Palsa_N1_1_FD_200453 | JGI IMG/M metagenome (GOLD analysis project Ga0302309, IMG submission 200453) | Peat permafrost microbial communities from Stordalen Mire near Abisko, Sweden - III_Palsa_N1_1 | ecosystem: Environmental > Terrestrial > Soil > Palsa > Peat permafrost | place: Sweden... | reverse complement strand
AAAATAATAAAATATACCAATTTGCCTCCGTTGGTGAAGCACCACAAGACAGAAAATATAGCGATGAAAAAACCATTCTTGAAATCGGCGACAATAATGTGATCCGTGAGTATTGCACTATTAATCGTGGTACGGTACAAGGCGGCGGTGTGACAAAAATTGGCAATAATAATTTATTTATGGCCTATGTACATATTGCGCATGATTGTATTGTACACAACAATGTGATTTTTGCTAACAATGCCTCTTTGGCAGGTCATGTCACCGTGTATGATCATGCGATTTTAAGTGGTTTTGTAGGCGTTCATCAATTTTGTCATGTAGGCGAATATAGTTTCTTGGCCAAAGGCGCCTTGGTGACCAAAGATGTTCCTCCTTATGTATTGGTGGCGGGGACTGAAAAACCAACTGCATACGGTTTAAATGTCGAAGGGTTACGCCGTCATGGATTTACACAAGATGCCATTGCGGCGTTAAGAAAAACCTATAAAATCGTATACCGCAAAGGTTTATTAATCAAAGATGCTTTGTCGGAGTTAGAGGCAATGATCCCTGAGCATCCCGAAGTTAAACTCTTGCGAGATTTTTTAGAAAAATCAGAGCGCGGGATTGTACGTTAAATCATGAAGGTTGTCATTTGTGCGGGTGAAGCATCGGGGGACCTATTGGGGGCGGGTTTATTAACGGCCTTGCGCCAGCAGGTCCCTGATTTACATTGCCGCGCAGTGGCAGGATCTCAATTACGTGCCGCTGGTTGTGAGGAAATATTCCCAGCGGAACGATTGTCCGTCATGGGCATTTCCGAAGTACTAAAGCGATTGCCTGAATTATTATGCTTACGTAAACAATTAATCCAAACCTGCTTGCAAGATCCCCCCGATGTATTTATTGGCATTGATGCGCCGGATTTTAATCTGGCTGTAGAACAAGCCTTAAAGTCGCGGGGAATAAAAACAGTGCATTATGTCAGTCCATCTGTTTGGGCTTGGCGGAAAAAACGTATTTTTAAAATTGCGCGCGCCACCGATTTGGTATTAACTTTATTTCCTTTTGAGTTGGAAATTTATAAACAACATCAAGTTCCTGCTCAATGTGTTGGACATACATTGGCCGATCAAATTGATCTGCAAGAAGCGGATCTTCGTGTGATTAAAAAACAATTAAATATCGATCCAACCGTGCCGGTATTAACCATTTTACCTGGTAGCCGACACATGGAAATTGAACAATTGGCGCAGTTGTTTTTTCAATCCGCAATACAATTTGCAAAAACCTGTCCAAATTTACAAGTGATAGTCCCCATTGCGACACCACAATTAAAACCAATGCTTGAAGCCTTATGGCAGCCCTATGCGGCACAAGTGCCTATCCTTTGGTTGGAAGGTCAAGCACAGTTAGCCATGAAAGCTGCCGATTGGGTATTGATCACATCAGGCACGGCAACCTTGGAAGCCATGTTGTTAAAAAAACCAATGGTGGTTGCATATCGCATGACTGGATTGAATTGGTGGATTGCCAAGCATTTTATCAAGGTGCCTTTTTTTGCATTACCTAATTTATTGGCCAATGCACGTTTGGTTCCAGAGCTAATACAAGATCAAGTAACGGTAGAAAATTTGACGCAAGCACTGCAAGCCTGGCGTGATGATCCTGCGCGTGTCACCCAAGTAAAAGAGAAATTTTTAACATTGCATCAGTCATTGCGTCAAAACGCATCGGCACAAGCGGCAAAGGCAATACTCACATTGCTTGCGCCTAATCCTTAATAAAGCAGGCCATGTAGTTTACGCTCACATCATGACTACGATAATATTTTTTTGAAATGGGTTGATAGCCAATCCCTTCTTGCGCAATTAAACGCAAGCCATGTTCTCTTGCGCAACGCGCTAACTCAGCGGGGGTAATAAATTTATCATAATCATGGGTGCCTTGTGGCAATAACTTAAGCAGATATTCAGCACCGACAATGGCGTATAAAAATGATTTTAAGTTTCGATTCAGTGTGGAAAAAAATAATATTCCGCCTGGTTTTAATAAGTTTGCACAGGCACCAACAATGCTTTCTGGTTCAGGAACATGTTCTAGCATTTCCATACAAGTGATCACATCAAACGCATTCGCATTATTTTCAGTCAATGATTCAATGGGTTGACATAAATAGTGAATGTTAAGGTTTTGTTCCAGCTGATGCAGTTGTGCCATTTGGATTAAATCATAAGCCAGATCAATACCGGTGACTTGCGCGCCTGCCTGTGCCAAGCTTTCACTTAAGATACCACCACCGCAACCCACATCTAAAACAGATCGTGTTGATAAAACACAATGCGCTTGAATAAATGCCAAGCGCAACGGATTAATCTCATGTAACGTATGCAATGGTCCTTGTGGATCCCACCAATAATGTGCGTGCTCGTTAAATTTTTCGATCTCTTGTTGATTTGTGTTCACATCCAACCATTCCGTTGTAAAGCCAAACATAGTTTTTGTTGCAAATGCGTATCCTGCTGCCAATTGGCCAGCAAACGTTGTATATCTTTCTTGAATTTGCGTTGTAGAATATATTGAAACGATACATGATGCATGCCATCTAAGTCAATGAGATAGACTTTTCGACTTATTTTTTCAACCAAAAAATTGGTGGCTTTTAAATCACGATGTACCAAGTGAGCCGCTCTTAACTTTTTTAATATATCAATGAGCTGAGAAATTAAGTTATCTTGTTCGACCTCTGACGCCAACGGCAGTACATGGAGTAAAGGCTCTGCATCAATAGCGAGTGTCACCAAATATGCCTGTTTTCTTAAAAAACCAAATCGTTTCTCTATAAAAGTCACCGGCGTGAGTGTGGAGATATTTAATTGTATGAGCCAGTGTATATAATACCAATTCCGACTGGCGCGAGAAGGTTGCCATAAACGAAGGAAGGCATGCCATGGATTTTTAAGGTTATAACGCTTGATCACCACATCCAGTGTTCCAATGTGTGTTTGAATTAAAGTGGATGAATCGCCTTTTTTTAAGTAATGAACCGCATCATTAAAATAAATATCAGGATGATTTAAAAACGTTAACCATTGGTTTTTAAACTCGCCTTGTAGAGTATCTCGATAAATCGCATAAGCCAATGTTAAACGCTGTTTCCACACAATACTACTGCAGTTTCTATAAATTTTGCGCAAATTAAAATGCTCAATGCGATGTGCTTTTTTTTCTTCAATGTCTTTGTATAAATGCTTTTTATCGACATGCCAATGCAAGGCTTGTTCATAGCGTACAAGGTCATTTTCTATCGCGGTTTCATTTTTTGGTGTTAGCATTTGTGCATAAAACAAAGCCAAATTATTGAGCAAATGTTTTTTCTTAAAAAAATAAATTTTTTTAATTTTTGCAGTATCAATAATATAAATATTATTTTTTGCGATAAGAAAGTTACCGCGGTGACAGTCTGGTTGAATAAAGCTATTTTGATGCCACTTAATGAGCGTATCCAAGAGTAGAACGGCGTCAATTTCTTGGGTTTCGGTTTGAATGTATTCAAATATTAAAACATAGGCCTGTTGATCTTGAATTTTGTCATAAGCATATAGTTGCGGCACAAGCATATTAATTTTTAGCATATTGTCATGACCGATCTGCTCGCGTCTGGCGTGCAAATAAGCTTTATAAGGGTGGATAAAAATTTTTGCCACCACTTCCTTATTTTGCCATCGCGCTTTCACGACATATCGACTGCGCGGGATATAACGCAAAATCGATTCAATGTGCAGCGTCCCATCTTTTTTCAAAACCAAGTCGGTGTTAGGGTAAATATCCATATTCTTTTAATGCCAAACGTTGAGCGCGAAAAACGACTTTTTTAAGTAAAGGACTATGTTGTTTTAAAATATCGCGCAAGGGTTGTTGATAATATTGTTTTAAAAAACGGAAGTAATCACGTTGTTTTAAACCGAGCAGAAGACTAGAAAAATATAAACCGGCTAAATCTTTTATTTTCCAGCGATTTTCCATCCATGTGTGTTTTGATGTGCGATGCAAATCAATTAAATATAAACGATCTAGCGAGTTTTGCTGCCATAAAAAATGACATAAATATAAGTCACGATGATATAAGTGCGCAGCATGCAGTTGACGGCTCATGGTGGCTACTTTATCCAGCAATGCAAAACGGAATGCGGGGGCGGGTGGTTTAGTCGGCCAATCATGACATAGATCTTCCAATGGAGTCATGTTTTCTAACGCACGTGTGACAAGAAATGATTGTTGCAATAATGGCATACAAGACGTTTGACCAAATGCAACCCATTGCATGGTGTCAATACTTAAATGTGACAATATGTTTAAAGCTTCAAATTCAGTTTGAGCGCCGATGATGGGTTTGCGCAGAAACAGCCAATTTTTTAATATTTCATGAATAGACGTTGAACCATGTTTTTTAATGAAAAACTGAGTTCCCTGGTATTCAAATGCCAAGGTTTGTCTGTTTTTTACTTTACGATATACGTCTCCGGTTAACGCCATAAAACGCGCAAAAGGCCATTCTTCTTTTTTAAAGAGATGTTGATATTCTGGATTGATGATTAACGTTGACATAACCATTGCGCCGTTTGTTGATGTTGCTGATATAAGTGAGGATCTTGCCCATAGGCTAAGCCGTGGTTATGCATGGTTTGCCATTGTTGCGGGTTGTTTAATGATTGTAATAGTGCCTGGTTAAATGCTTCTTGCTGAAAGGGTAAGGGCAGCACGATACCTGTTTGGGTTTCTTTTAATATCTCCGCATAGCCGCACTCAGCGGAAGTAATCACCGGTAGCCCGCTTGCCGCGGCTTCAATCAGCACCAAACCACCTGCTTCTTGACGGGCAGGGTGCAATAAAAGATGTGCTTGTTGCATTAAAACAGGGATATCTGAACGAGACCCCAAACATTCAATATGCAAATTTTTGGTGTGTGGCATAAAAACTGGCCATTTTAACATGGCGGGATCACTGCCAACGACTTTCAATTCACATTGTTTTTTTAATGTGTCAGGCAAGGCTTGCAAAGCCAACAATACGCGATCCAAACCTTTGACATAAGGTGCCGTTGCTATAAAAAGCAAGCAATATTTGTCCTGCCTTCTTGTTTGAGTCGTTGGATGTTGAAACTGGGGATCGATATGGACAGGTAAAGTTCGATAAGGGTAGGCTTTGCCATAATGCTTTTGATAAATAGATGCTTGTTGCTCATTGAGAAATAAGATCTGTGTCTGTCCGTTAAATACAGCTTTTTCTAATTGTATGTATGTGCGGGCACGGGAACCTGGGATAAAACGTTTGAGTGTATGCGCATATTTTTCTGCTGCACAATTATCGGCAGCAAAATAAACATCCAGCCCTGAAATTTTATTAAAACCGATGACGCTATCGAAATGATTTTTTTTTGTTACTTGAGCGACGGCTTGAGCATAATGTTGCATTTGGGTGTGATTTCTATGACCTTTTTTCGCGACCAGGTGCAGTTGAAACTCAGGCGGAATTTCACCTTGCCAGTGGGTAGTTATCACATGGATCTGTGCCCCTTGTGCTTGGCAAGCCTTTGCCAAGGCCAGACATTCACGCTGTAACCCGCCATAAGGGAAATAATGAAATAAACAAAATGCTAACTGCATGATGTTATATTTTTTGCCAGTTGTTGCCAGACGATTTCCGGCGTGAGCTCAAATAAACAAGGAGGGAAATTAATGTGTGTCATGTCAGGCAAAAGTCGACAGGTATCTTGTAAACAAGGCGAGCAGGGCAGAGCGCTGGTCAGATGTTTTTGTTCAAGACCATAAGCGCCGGTGCGTTTTGGATCGGTGGGACCATAGAGGGCAACCGTTGGTTTTTGCAAAGCCGCGGCCAAATGCCCCAATCCACTGTCGACAGTGACGATACCTTGTGCGTGTTGTAATAAAATGGCCAATTGAGTCAGTGTGGCTTTGGGGAAAATCATGATATTGACGTTTTGTTTTGCAATTTTTTGCGCACGTTCATGTTCAGCTGCATTACCCCAAGGCAAAATGACTTTTAAGCCCTGTTGCACAATAATATCCGCCAATTGTTCCCAATACGGTTCAGGCCAATGCTTGGTAGGCCAAGTGGTGCCATGCAATAAAACCACATAGGGTTCTTTGGGTAATAGGTTTGAAGATTTTGGTAAGCTTAATTGAGCATTGGCGGGTGTTTGAGGCAAGGGATAATCCAATGCTTGAGCAAATAAAGCTCGCAAACGCTCGATGGCATGCGCTTCGCCCAATCCGGGTACCTGATCACACGCTTTATTGTATGCCAACGCCGCCCAAGGTTCGCGCGCGCGCGACCTGGCAAAACCGGCAATCATCTCACTTTTAGCCAATTTTGCAACGATGGCGCTTTTGATTAACCCTTGCGCATCTAGCACCATATCATAAGGTTGACTACGCAATTCCTCTAAAAACAAGCGAATTTCTGGGTTAAACAATAGTTTTAATTTATCTTTACGCCAACGTCGCCATGCCATCGGTACCACTTTTACCACCGCGGGATGCCAACTGGCGACTTCCTTGAACGGCTCCTCAACCACCCAAGTGACGCGGAGCTCTGGATACGCTTGCAACGCATCGGTTAATGCGGGCAGCGTATGGATGACATCGCCTAATGAGGATGTTTTGATCAATAAGAGTTCTTGCACAATGTGTCGATGTTGTTGGTAAAAGGGAGAATAGAGATGATTGTAGAGATATTTCAAGTGATTGGCAATGGGGCTAGCCGGCAATAAAAAAGCGTTACTTCAAAAATAAGATAGAATGAATTAATATAGAGATGATGTGATGAAACGTGCTGACTCGATTTGAGGCTTGTTGTTAATATTCGACTTGTTCCTATTTACAATAAGGCTCTCAACGTGATGACAATGCCAGTACTGGATACATATCAATGTATCAAAGAAATGACTGATGTGGGTTTTAATACGAAGCAGGCTGAAGTGTTTTTACATGTGGTTCAGTCAGCTGTAGTGGTCTCAGAAGATAGGAGACAAATAGAAATGGATGAACGTGAATGGGTTTGTTTGCCTGATTTAAAACGAACGGAATTGGAGCTAACGCTTGCAATTGAGAAGACACGCTCTGATTTGACTTTGGAGATTGGAAAAGTACGTTCTGATTTAACATTAGAGATTGGGAAAGTACGCTCTGATTTAACATTAGAGATTGAGAAAGTACGCTCTGATTTGGCATTGGAGATTGAGAAAGTACGCTCTGATTTGATGATGGAAATTGGGAAAGTTCGTGCGGAGATTGCGCAAGTACGTGCTGATTTAACGCTTGAGATAGAAAAAGTTCGCGGCGAACTGGGCATCGATATACAAAAAGCAAAAAATAGCGTTGTTGTTTGGGTTGCTGGTTTGATGATTGCACAGACCGGCGTCATGCTTGTTTTTTTTGGTAAAGCGCTGAATTTGTTTTAGTTGTGCGCGATGATCGATAGTTTTCTGCCCTTACCCTATGATATAATGCCCCTTTCCAACGGCACAAAACGGTGTGACATGACGCGTTATATTTTTATTACGGGTGGTGTGGTTTCCTCATTAGGGAAAGGCATCACATCCGCTTCATTGGCAGCAATCCTAGAAGCACGCGGATTGAAGGTCACTTTACTAAAGTTAGATCCTTACATTAATGTAGATCCAGGCACCATGAATCCGTTTCAGCATGGTGAAGTATTTGTGACGGCAGATGGTGCCGAAACGGATTTGGATTTGGGACATTATGAGCGTTTTGTGCGTGCCACGATGTCACAAAAAAATAATTTCACATCGGGTCAAGTCTATTGGACTGTCATTACACGTGAACGCCGTGGTGAATATTTGGGTGGGACCATCCAGGTGATCCCGCATATTACCGATGAAATTAAACGACGGATCGTCGAAGGTGCTCAAGGCGCCGATGTTGTTTTGGTTGAAATTGGTGGGACGGTCGGTGACATTGAATCTTTGCCTTTTTTAGAAGCCATTCGTCAATTGGGCTTAGAAGTCGGACATGATCGCGCGCTTTATATTCATTTAACACTGGTGCCGTATATTGCCACGGCGGGTGAAGTGAAAACCAAACCAACACAACACTCTGTCAAAGAATTACGATCGATTGGTATACAACCCGATATTTTAGTGTGCCGCGCGCAACGTGCGTTGTCTGCACAAGAACGCAAGAAAATTGCGATGTTTACTAATGTGGAAGAGCGTGCGGTGATCACTGCCTTGGATGTAGACACCATTTATCGTTTGCCGTTGGTTTTACATGAACAAGGCATGGATGAGATTGTTGCCAATAAATTACGTTTAACGTTGCCTGAAGCTGATTTAAGCGAGTGGGAAAAAGTGGTTCATGCCTGCACTCATTTAACACATCATGTGCGATTGGCCATGGTGGGTAAGTATGTGGGGCTCGCGGACTGTTATAAATCATTGTCAGAAGCCTTGAATCATGCAGGCTTGCACACTTCAACACGTGTTGATATTACCTATTTGGATTCAGAAGAATTAACCGATGAAAACATCAATGAACGCTTGGATGGTTTCCACGCCATTTTGGTTCCTGGTGGTTTTGGTAAACGCGGTATTGAAGGTAAAATAAAATCCATACAGTATGCGCGTACGCACCAGGTGCCTTATTTGGGCATTTGTTTAGGTATGCAAACCGCGGTGATAGAGTATGCACGTAATGTATTACATTTAACCGATGCCAATAGCACTGAGTTCAATCCACAAACACCTTATCCCGTGATTGGTTTGGTCACGGAATGGCGTGATGCACAGGGCAATGTGGAAACGCGTACCGAATCGTCTGATTTGGGTGGTACGATGCGTTTAGGTGCGCAAGAATGCCAATTGATCGAAGGCACGTTGGCACGAGAAATTTATGGCAAACCGTCTATTTTTGAACGTCATCGTCATCGTTATGAAGTGAATAATCAACATATTAAACAAATCCAGGCAGCCGGTCTGCGGGTGTCTGGTTTGTCGGCCGATGGACAGTTAGTGGAAATGATAGAACTGCCTGATCATCCTTGGTTTGTGGCATGTCAATTCCATCCTGAATTTACATCGACACCGCGTGATGGTCATCCTTTATTTCGATCTTTCATAGAAGCCGCTTTAAAACAAGTCAAAAAATAAGCCGGTTTTGTCCCCTCTCCCGCCACGCGGGAGAGGGCTAGGGTGAGGGTGCTGCGACATTAAACATGAGGAACTATTGAATGAAACTATGCGGCTTCGAAGTCGGCCTAAATCAACCATTATTTTTAATCGCTGGTCCTTGCGTGATCGAAAGTGAAGCGTTAGCCATCGAAACGGCTGGACGATTAAAAGAAATCACGACACGTTTGAACATTCCTTTTATATACAAATCTTCTTTTGATAAAGCCAATCGTTCCTCTGTCAACAGTTTTCGTGGTCCAGGTATAGAACAAGGTTTGGCTATTTTAGAAAAAGTAAAAAAACAAATTGGCGTGCCTGTTTTAACAGATGTTCACGAAGATACGCCTTTGCAAGAAGTGGCCAGCGTGGTTGATGTGCTACAAACACCGGCATTTTTATGTCGCCAAACCAATTTTATTCAAAATGTTGCCAAACAAGGCAAACCAGTGAATATCAAGAAAGGTCAATTTCTTGCGCCGTGGGACATGAAACATGTCATCGAAAAAGCACGTGCGATAGGTAACCCCAATATCATGGCTTGTGAACGTGGTGTTTCTTTTGGTTATAATAATTTAGTCACGGATTTACGAGCTTTAGCAGTGATGCGTGAGTGCGATTGTCCAGTGGTTTTTGATGCAACACATTCGGTGCAATTACCGGGTGGAAAAGGTCATGCCTCGGGTGGACAGCGTGAGTTTATTCCTGTTTTGGCACGTGGCGCCGTTGCTGCGGGTATTTCAGGTTTATTTATGGAAACACATCCGGACCCACACCGTGCATTAAGTGATGGTCCCAATGCTTGGCCATTGCATTTAATGGAAGAGTTGTTAACCACATTGCAGGCCATTGATCACTTGGTTAAA
>Ga0302309_10004659_pt1 | contig 10058 bp, 6 predicted proteins | sample III_Palsa_N1_1_FD_200453 | JGI IMG/M metagenome (GOLD analysis project Ga0302309, IMG submission 200453) | Peat permafrost microbial communities from Stordalen Mire near Abisko, Sweden - III_Palsa_N1_1 | ecosystem: Environmental > Terrestrial > Soil > Palsa > Peat permafrost | place: Sweden... | reverse complement strand
CCACCATCACCAGAGGAAGAAACAACGAAAATGTAGTTTGCATCTTTTTTTTCGTACGCACGTGCGTGTGTTGTTGTTGTTTACGGAGCTGTGGGAAAATGGTGGTGATGTGAGGTTCTTGACACGAAAGAAGAAAAAAAATGAAACAATAAGATAAAAAAGAAAAAATGAAGAGACAGAAAAAAAAGATAAACCCTTTCACCCATCTTTCCTAAAAAAATGCGACGGCAGCAAGGGGATGAAAAGAAGAAGAAGAAAAAAATTTTTTTTGTCAAGCACAACACAAGATGGGTCATAATGGGGTGGGAGGGAATGTCCAACTTTTTTTTTCTTCTTCTCTTCTCTTCTCTTCTCTATTCGAAATCATCGTTGACTTGATAAATGACGCTGGTGTAGGATGGCATGTGGGTATTTCCTGGGTACTTTGCGATCTATGTCGTAACACCAAAAGTCACAATTCAACTTTGTGGCGGTGCCCATGTCATGCAGGTGGTAAAACACTGTGGCGTCTCTGACTTCTTCATTCTCATTGTCCTCTTTCTTGGTGAAGACGTGATGGGGCTTAGGGAGCTGAATGTGTCGCTCACGAGTGATAAACGAACCAGTCCGAGAGAGCTTTGACTCATTGGCCAGATACGTTTTACCATGTCGCAAGACTTGACTATAGGCTCCTGGTCCCATCTCTAGCCAGAGAAAGTAACTGGGCACAGGGTTCTGAGAATGGTCATCCGTTGAAAGGTAACCCAATTTCATCCCGGGCGGAGACTTAGATGGGTCAGGCACAGAGGCAATGAGGAAGGTGTTGCACATGTGGTTTCTCAGGTAGGTCTCCATCTCCAAAAATCCACAGTCTGGATGACATTCAAGCCAAGCCATCATGGGTGCCATGAACGCCTCCACCCATCCGGACTTGTCCATCACCAGCAGGTTGTTGTCAGCGATGATCTTCTGTCGTACCTTGTTCCTCGTCACATCTCCTGTCATGACGGGTGCTGGTTCAATACTCACAGCCAGAGAGACCTCAGGAAATAAGTAGATTCCAATCAGATCGTTGGATGGTGGTGGTGGGGGCTGTTGCTTCTGCTGCTGCTTGGGTTCCATGATGATGGAGGTGATGACTTGGAAGAAGAAGAAAAAGAGTGGAAGGAGAAAGGGGCGGAAAAAAAGTTGGCAACAAAAAAAGAAGAAGAGGAAGAAAAAATTCTTTTTTTTCCTGATAACTTCATCACTCTTTCTCCTCCTTCCTTTTTTTCCTTCTCTTCCCTTCCATTACATCACAAATGAGTCAAAGTGGTGGTGGCGGCGACAATGTCACCCCTGTCATTATCCCCGCCCCTACCAGGATACCACGTCTCTTTCGCATTCGTGATGGCGACAGTGAAGATTTGAAGGCAGAGGGGATGGTGACTACCACAGGCAAGGTTCTCGTTGCAGCCCTTGATTTGGTGTCTGACTACTCCCCCATGTTCTGGCAGTACGACTCTCTTGACAGTCTCAACAAGGAGTCGCAGCTCATCACCCACAATGTGATTGAATTCTACGACGAGATGCCCAGCATCGTCCTCAGTCGCATCACTGACAAACCCAGGGCCTTCTTCCTCTACAGAGAGCACGACCTTATTGGTATCTCGGGTGAAGGTGTCATTGTAGAAGGGCTCTTGACCAGCAACGGTAACGTGTCTTGCTGCTGGCTCGGTCCTATGGCCTCTACCTTCCAACACCCTTGTCTGAAGAATTTGCTGGCCTTGCAATGCAACCCCAAGACGGGCATCACCCGATTTGAATATTTCAAAGAATGAGGAGAGAACACACACATTGCACACGCACACGGGGGAAAAAGAGATCACAAATAAAAAAATATATATTTACAATGATCATTCATCTCTTTTTTATTATTATTATTTTTTTTCTTTCACTTTTCTTGTTCATCATCTTCCAAACATGCAATAGAGCACAGAGAGCACGATCATCGTGCCCATGGTCGCAAAGGCCACGGCAAAGGCAGTGACAGCCATACTCCTGAGATCACTTATCTGAGACAGTAGTTCACTGTTGGGTGTGGAGGACGAGGAGGATGCCCCACTGCCTGCAATCTGAGTGACGATCGTAGTACCCGTGGACCCCACCTGATAGTCTTCTGTAGTTTGACTCAGTCCCAAGGTAGAGATCTGACCACATACGTGTACCAGGCTCACTTTGTTGGCCGCCCCTGACGTGTAATCATCCGCTGTGTTGATCCTGCTGGTGGCACAATTCAAGTTCTTTTTGATGGTGGTGGCCATATTGGTGGCAGGCACGAAAGCCAACCCAACAGGGGGGAGGTACTCATCCATCGAGTTGCCCGCATACAAATTGTTGACCTGATTGAACGTCCAATCCACACCGTTCATATCAACGTAGTTCAGGTAGGTACTGACGTTGTACTGGGTCTGAACCCTGGCGATCACCTGATCCAGGAGGGATAAGAAGGTGGTGTTGGTGGCACCCGCCAGATACGTCAAAGCCAGTGTTCTGTTGGAGGCCACCAGCATGGTAATGTCCACGGGTGCATCAAAGAACTGGGCTGGGGCCGAACAGAGATCGACAGACAAGAAAGTTTTGGGGTTGTTGACAAACACGTCCGCGTTGTAGTAGTTGACGATCGTGTAGACATCACTGGGACAGATCCTGAACCCATCTGAACATTTGAGCCCGATGGCCTTGGTGATGAAGTTGAATAGGGAGCCCGTGGGAGCCGCTTGCAACTGGGCATCTTGAGTGGTGCTGTCGAATCCAACGGCCACCTCTTCGGTGATAGAATTATTCACTCCGGCACCCTGGATGGTGATGAACCCCCAACTGTTCAAAAATTGGGCTACTCTACTGCTCGTGAGATTGGTATCCAGGAGGAGATTCACAATGTCAATGAGATCAGGCTTGGAGAGGCAGCCATCTTGATCCAAACCCAAAGTGGGATCGTTGAAGTTGGGGCTGAAGGTCTGTCCCGCATCCACCAAGTCTATTATGCTCAGGGCATCGTAAAAATCAGTGACCATCTGATTGGGACCAGAGAGGAGAGAGGCAATGTTGATGTCTATCAGGATGGTGTCCAAGATCTCCATCATGAGGGTATTGTTGACCGTGTTGTTGCTGGTGCTGAATTCTCCACCACTAGAGAAGGTTGGGAACATGGGTGATGATGCCACCAACCTGCTCCATCCTCTGCTGCCTCCACCACCTTGATTTCCACCATTGGGGTTGACGCCAGAACCCGACCCTCCTCCGCTTGCAGTGGATGGAATAGTAATGTCATTGCTTCCAGCTCCATTGATTCCAGAGGCTGGGCCAGGGTATTGCTGATTAAAGTTCACGAGTTGCATGCTCTGACGAATCGCCGCAAAGATGGTGCCCATACTGATGTTAAAGGTGGCGGTAGGGTTAGACAACGATGTAGTCGATGAGTAAATGTTGACTGTGGCTTGGGGGCTGGTGAGCCGTACATATTGGCTGATGGGAGTGGGACAGCTAAAGCTGTGGTGATTTGATTGGGCACCCATGATGTTGAGGAGGGGCACATTGTCTGTGTCAAAGACAAAGGTGTTGAGATCATCTGATAACCCATAATGTGCCATGTAAGTCATAAACTGTGTGGTGATGTTGGCAGAGTTGATGTCCACCAAGTTGTACCCTGATCCATCCGCGCGTGGCTGATACTCAAAGGACATGGTCATCTGCTGATGGGTGTTGGGATCATTGTAATCATTGTCCAGTACCCCTCCATCCCTGCCCTCCAGGTTGAGATCAATAGGACAAGGGAGACTGGCGGTGGAGCTGCATTTCGCCAGGGTGTTGATGCTCGCAATCAAGGCCTGTTGTGACGTATAGAGGGGATTGTTGATCACGGGAGGGATGACACTTCTTCCCTCCATCAGGGCCATGATCAGGGAGTTGCTCGAGATGATGCTGGATCGAATGGTCGCACCTGATCTGAGATAGGTGCTGGTGACCGTGCTGTTCGGGTTGACAGTGACAGTAAAGGTGACCGGTTCCAAGAAGATGTTGGACGAACAGCTGAGACCATATGTATTCCCATCCGCCTGACTGTAGGCAATGGAAGCTGGCAGATCTGAGCCAATGCAGTTGGTCGTATTGAAAACAGAGACCCAGGTATAACTTCCCGCTGTAGTCATCTGCAGAATCACATTCACCAGGTCAGGACCGTCTGTAGAATCGGGGAGCTGAACTGTCCCCAATACATCATCGGAGGTGGAGTTCACTCCAGAGTAGACACTGATGGTCAGGCAGGTGGAGTAAGGGATCATGACCGTGATCACACAACCGTCGGGCAGGTTAGAAGAGTCACAGTATGTGGTGATGTTGTTGAGGGCTGTGATGGCCGGGATGGAACCTGGCAAGGGGGCACCCAGTGGAAAGACACTCATCGAATCAGAAACAGAGAGGCATAGAGAGGCGATGGCCGAGTTAACACCTCTGTCGTTCACAACAGCCATGTGGGGCAAAATACCCACGATGTCAAAGCCATCCAGGTATTCCTCTGAATCCGTAATGTTGACAGTCGCAAAGGTGAAAGGGAGCTGCTGGCAGCCACACAGATAATCATAAATAGGATCACCATACGAGGCGTACCCAACTCCAGGGTTAGAGAGTCCCGGCACCTGAACCGACACAGTGTTGCTTACCAAAAAGATCTGCCTGGGGCCACTGTCATTGGTCGGGTCAGGGATGCTCACATACCCCATGTACTCAAGACAGTCGTCTGAAATTTGGTCCGAGGTCATGGAGGTCAGGTTGGACAGCCTCACTGTGTTGCGATAAGCGATCAGACAATAGCCAGTGGGTGGGGAAATCTGAACCAGATCCACCCAGTGATCAGGAGCTGTGAGGGAATTGTAGTTCCCACATTCGCTGTTTTCTCTCAAAAATCCTGCCGTGGTGGTCCATGATCGGGCGGCCGCAGAGGTGATGGTCAGAAGCTGGGTTGCGTTCAAAAGAGTGGAGAAAGTGACATCGATTCTCTTGAAAGGAATGCTGGCACCCCCCGTAGAAGGTAGTCCCCTTTTGCGCGATTGTTGCTCTTCTGGTACGTACACCTCATAATCTGTGGGCGTCACCAAATCGTGAAAGAGTTGGGCCTTGCAGGCATCATTATAGGCAAACGAGATGAACGTGCTCTGGACAAAAGTGAGGTTGCTCAGTGGGAACCAAGGGTTTGCCTCCAAAAGACTGAATTGACTCATGCTGCCTGTGGCCAAAACTTTACAGCACACCAGACTTCCAGCCACAAGTTCCGTCGTACCATACTGGAAGGTAATGCCAAAGGGAGTCGAGAGAGTGGTCCATGCTGGGGTGGCTGGGTTGTAGAAAGACCCACCCACAACACAGGGACCATCAACACTGTCGGGTGTGAGCACTGTTTGAGACACCTGATCTGTCTTCCAACCCATCAGTCCTGCGATGAGGGTTCCCGAAGTAGTGTTGGAGGAAGACAGACCCGCCTGTCCAGAAGTGGGGATGATCGTGGTGGCGTTGTAGACCGTATACACATCAGGGCACTGAGTTAGTCCCTCTTCGACAATCAAAAATTCACCCGACTTGCAGGTCAGTGTGTTGTAAGTGGACAAGGTTTCAGTGGACTCTGCCGCAAAGACATGCGGAGGTTGTTTGAAGGAGATCTTGATGGCCTCTGTCTCAGACAGAAATCCCGCCAACAGCAACCATAGTGTCCCAAGTAACTTTAGTACAGTCCGTCTTGACTGAACCATTTTTCTCTTTTGCTCTCTCTCTCTCTTGTGTGGGACAATTCAAAAAACGAAATGAAAAAAGTGCGTGCCCCCAAAAACAGTCTGGCAAAAAAATGAACACTTCAAATATATTTAAAAAAATAATTATACACGATGAGTGACGATGAGTTTTGAAATTGAAATTGAAATTGAAAAAAAAATCAAAGCGAAACAGAGTAGGGGTGATGCATGGGGAAAGAGCCAGAGAGAGAAATAGGGAAGAATTAGTTGTGAATGAGATTGAGAAAAGAGAAAAAAAAGAATCAACACAAGACACCCTCTTCAACCCTTCTCCTTCCTTCCTTCTTTCTTGACACAAAAAAAGTGGAAGAAGGAAAATGAATCGCAGAAAGCTCGAGTTGCTCAACAAACAGATTGGACCCAGACGGCTGGCCATTCACTTGCACAACGTCGAACTGGGTGCCACTAAAGCCTTGAACCCCGAGTTTCGAGTTCATCATGAACCAGGCAAACCCGCCCGATGTATCATGAGCGTCTCTCTGACATCTGTTGGTGGTGGTTCCAAAGAACTCACAGAAGAGGATGGTCTTGGGGACAGGATCATGGTGCTCTCTTACAGATCGTACAAGGAAAAGTACACCATAGACCACGAACGGGCACATCTCATTTACAATCAGGCCCTGGCTGCCTTGTTCGAGAAAAATGATCGCATCATCATGAGATGTGCCGTAGCATCCAATGGCATCTTGAATATAGAGCCAGCTTCCAACAGCAATGGCAGAGGAGTGACTCCTCATCCCAAATTTCCTCTCAACGGCAGGGTGACTTTACATCATGCGGTTAGCTTGGATGCCGCACTCACCAACATTTTGGCCTACTGCAGCCTTTATGCCCCAGCCATGTTTTTCACGGGCATCATCATCCTGACCGACACAGCCCCCTTGCAGGCCATCTCTCCCAAGGCTTTGACAACCCCCACTCCTGCCATCCGAGTGGTAGGGCACTGGAGAGGGGAGACCAGTGATGCTCTCATCAATATGGTGTACCCCTTGGGTGCGTCTGCCAAGGCCCTCATCCCCCGAACCGTGTTTGAGGAGACGCTCAAGAAATGGGACAAGTCAGCGGTGGTCATTGATGGTGACTCTTTGGGGGCCAAGAGCATTACTTTTTTGCTGCGTGCCCTCCGAAACTTCCATTATATGCCCCCCAAGACGAAGGAGAAGAAGGCAGATAAGGATGATATGGACATGGATGACGAGGGAGAGAACGATGAGGATAAAGACGACAACGAAGACGAGGAAGACAATAAAATGAAGAGAATGGAGGATGCAGATGCCTCCAATACCATGATGGTCTTCACACCTCACTTGGACTGGAAGATGTCACGAGTCCCTCTTCACTTGGTGGAGCAAACAGATCCAATGGAACTCATTCACCATCACCATCGCGATGCGGGAGGCGACGATGATGAGGATGATGAGGATGATTCAGACCCACGTCTTGAGGAGTGCGAGGAACTCATCCTTAACTTGTTGTCAGAGAATTATCGTGCCATCATTGTCTTGGATCAACGATTTGCGGGGACATTGGATGCCAACAACACCAACATCAATCCACAAGTCTCTGTCATGTCCGTGGACACTCGTCTCATCTCTGACCCAGAGGAGTTAGATCACATGGACATCAAGATCCTACCTGTCTGCAAGGAGATCAAGAAGACGTTCGCTCTCAAAACTTCTACCACTGCCACAAGGGCCACACCTTCGTTGCCATCAGTGATCCAACGTCAGCAGACAAAAGCTGCTACACTCACACCCACTGGGTTCAAGAAACCCATGCCTTCATCATCATCCACTGACAAAAGCACACCACCAACTCCAGCCAAGGGCGGGGTGATTGCAAAGAAGACGACTACTGTTCCTGTGATTAAAAATAACCGAGAGATCTCTACCATGTTCAAGAAGACCACCCTCAAAGATGCCACACCCCCAATTCGATCATCATCACCGCCACCACGACAAACAGCATCACCCACTTTCACACCCGTCTTTACTCCCGTTCCCACTGTTGCCAGACCACAGATTCAACCCTCTTCATCTCTGCCACCCTTACCTCCTCGTAAGACGGTTGTCTGGCCTGCGCCCAAGCCCAATCTCTTTTCAAAAAAGCAATTGGATCAGGACATGAGCAAATAATAAAAAATGACTTTCAATTTTTTTTCTCTCTCTCTTTTGTTGCAACAAAAAATAATAATAAACATGACCACTCAGGAAGTTGGAAAGTGTCTGGCGTCTTTGGTGATCACCGTGTTGGTAGTAGTGGTAGTTCGTGATCCTCCTCCACCGCCACTGCCACCATGAAGTGAACTCAGCAAATGATTTCCCGCCCCTCCGCCTGCTAATGATCTATGTCTTGGTTGTGACCGTGAAGAAGAAGAAGAAGTACCATCCACATCCCTTGAGGCTACGGTGACGACTTTCGAAGAGGAATGAACTTCTGGATCCATCTTGGGTTTGGTGTTTTTGTTGACATTTTGATCAGAGCCAGTGAGGTTTCGGTTGAGGAGACTTGCATAGATCATGGCGGGTGGGACCACAGAGAGTAAGAAGGCAAAGAAGATGATCCATACGGTAGCGAGGGATGATTCGGCCGGGCCGTAGAACCTGAAGGTGGGGACAAAGACGGTCATTGTGGCTGACCCCACTAAAATCAAGGCATCCATGAGAACTAAGGTGCAGGCCAAGAACCCTGTCTTCCCACCTCGTGAGGACAAGCAGAGCCCTTCCCACACCACGATCCAAATCCACATGATCATCATAATGTTCCAGGCAGTGATTTCTATCCCGTCGCCTGTGATGGGAGCCAGTAGAGCCCAGTTGGCCGCAAACCCCAATTGCATGACTGGGATCAAGACACACCCTGTCTTCTTCGGCCACACCCTCAGCCATGCAATCAGTCCAATACAAATCACTGCCAACACGGGGATATGTAAAATCATGATGAGTTGCGAGACGGAGATGACACCCGTAGGCAAGTATGGATTCGTGGGGCACTCCCAGGTCACCCTGCACAATAAGCAAAACACCTTGTTGTCTTTGATCATCAGACTCCCGGCGTTCCAAAAGATCAGCGTCAGCAGGAAGAGCCAGGTGAGGGGCCATTCAATCCCTGAGGTTGAGTATTCTGTTTCTTCCGTGCTGCCAATCCATTGTGATGGGAAAAACTCAGTGTCTGAGGGTTGATAGGTGATGGGCTGACCTTTGCTCTTGAGCAACCACTCCCCCACCTCATTGAAGACCCAACAAATTTCCACCACCAAAATCATGAATCCCAACAGTCGCCTAAACAATACCTCTCCCGTGGATAAGGAGGCACACTTGAATGGGTAGATCCAGATCTCTTTGTTCAAGGCAGAGGCCGTCCAATTGCTGTACGATTCATCACCACCACTCTGGTTCCAATGACCGCCGCTGCCACTGTTGTACACTGATCTCCTGGTCCTCAAAATGGAGGGAGGTGGAATTACAGCAGCAGATTCTTCGACGTCATCATCATCAACAGGATCCATCATGAACGATCGTTTGCGAAGAAGGACTTCAGTGTCCACAAAGTCATCACTCTCATCCCCATTGTCGTCTGAACTGCCATACCCGTCAATGATCGTCCAGTTGGTTTGTTGTTCATTCAACACCGAACCCTGAGGTAAAACATAAAGGATGGGGTTGAAGGTGGCCCTAGACATCGTGACGGCCGCCTGTTGATAAAAAGCCCTTCCCAGAATCACTGTCCCATCATCCGCGTTGGTCTCATACAGGTAAGGTGGCAAGGGTAACAAGAAGGGTGTTTGAAACCCAGTCCCCTCCCTGGCCATGTAATAAGGCAGGGGGATCTGGATATGTTTTTCAGTGGGGTCCAGAAAGACCTCCAGATTACCCTCCAATTCCATCCCCACTCCCATCAGTGTAATGTAGTTGGCCTTCACTGCTCCCTGGAGTGGTCCCAGACCAAAATGAATGTAATACTGCGAGAGGGTGATGTGATCAAAGTAGCCCCACAGACTGGACAACGGGCCCAGAGGTAAGTAACCATCACACACACTGGTCTTGGTATCCCAAAAAATCAATCTCTGTTCGTTTTGGAGTGACCCCAAAGTGACGATGTCTGTCTGGTGACTGTAATCATAGGTAGTGCTCCCCTGGGCGTACGTGCGACCATTGTCCTCAAAGAGGATGAAGTCGTTGCCCATCTGAGAGATCTCCAGTCCCATATCCCTGCCTCCAATGTTGACAGACACACAACCCTTGGAGGACACCCTGG
>Ga0302309_10004658_pt1 | contig 10060 bp, 8 predicted proteins | sample III_Palsa_N1_1_FD_200453 | JGI IMG/M metagenome (GOLD analysis project Ga0302309, IMG submission 200453) | Peat permafrost microbial communities from Stordalen Mire near Abisko, Sweden - III_Palsa_N1_1 | ecosystem: Environmental > Terrestrial > Soil > Palsa > Peat permafrost | place: Sweden... | reverse complement strand
CCTTGGTTTACCCCAAAAATAAACGGGTTCCCAACCGCATTTACCTGGGTGAAATTTACAAATAAATTAATCGGGCCAAGGTCAGGGCTTAAATTTAATACTTCATATTGTATGTTTAACCCGGTCGGGCTGGCATTGCCGGCTTTTCCGCATGAAGACATATTTGTTAGTAAAAATCCGCCTGCAAACAATAAAAACACCCAAATCAATAAATTTCTATTACTTTTTGAAGTCATTTACGTGTCTTTTAATATTAATGGTTAATTACTATTCCCACATCAAACGCAGAGTTGCCCTTCCCATTTATTAAGCCTTTGGAAAATAACGTATAAATACCCTGGGGCTGAAATATAATAAGGGTATCAATTTTAGGTGTAACTGCACCCGCCTGAAAAATTTTAACTTCTTTTTGTCCGCCGCCTGTTTGTGCAAATGCAGTTGATGATCTAAAAGGCTCTGAATTAAAGCTGACAGTATCCCCTACAGTAACCGTAAGGTTCCCGGCGTCAGGCGAAACATTAACAAACCTGATTTGCGTAGTATCCGGATGTGCAGTATAACTTAACAGCACATCATTTGTAAAAAAAGTTTGGCTGGCAGATTCTCCGTAAACATATAACGAATTGTAGGTCGAGTCTGTTAAATTTAAAGGAACGCTAAATAAATCAGTAAAGCCCCCCGCTTTTTTGAACTGGTAATTTTGCTGTCCCGATGGTACGGAAAGATAGAAAGAAAAGCCCGATGGATATATGCTTGAAGTATTATTTTGCCGGGTACCATTCAGGTAAAAATTTAGTGTATCGGCAGATGCGTTAACTACATTAATATTAGCGTTTAGCACAGTTTTAAAAACTTCATCATTGTTCTTACAAGACACCAGCCCAATAATAGCGGCAATAAAAAGTAAAATCGTGCACCTGGTAATCATATTGTAAATGCTATTATAACTGCTTATAATAAATTTTGTTATAAGGATGAACAAAAAAGTCCGGCATAAACCGGACTTTTTTGAATTAGTGATTTATTGAATTAACCTGCTATGATGTAAAATTAGTTCAACACTACAACTCGCTAATTCACCAACTCATTAATTCACCAATTAAAACTTCACTAATTCACTAACTCACTAATTCACGCCTAACTACGCATAGCTGTTTAGCATTACAGGCATCACCAGCATTAATACATCTTCGTTTTCATCGCCGCCCTGTGGTAATAATAACCCGGCCCGGTTAGGGGTCGACATTTCCAGCGATACTTCTTCACAACTTAAATTCTTAAGCATTTCAATCAAAAAACGGGCGTTAAAGCCAATTTCCATATCCTCGCCTTCATACTGACAGCTTAAACGCTCATGGGCTTCATTTGCAAAATCAATATCCTCGGATGATATATTCAGTTCACTGCCGTTTATTTTCAGCCTTACCTGGTGTGTTGTTTTGTTGGCATATATGGCAACACGGCTTAATGAACCTAAAAGCGCCAAACGGTCTATACTTAATTTATTAGGATTATTCAGCGGTATAACTGCTTCATAATCAGGGTAACGTTCGTCGATTAAACGACAAACCAGGTTAATATTGCCAAACTTGAAAAATGCACTGGTACTGTTATATTCAACAGAAACATTCACATCATCAGATGGTAAGGATGATTTAAGCAAGGTAAGCGCTTTCTTAGGCAATATAAATGAGGTGGTGCTTGCGGCTTTTGCATCTAAACGGCGGTAACGCACCAGTTTGTGCGCGTCGGTAGCTACAAAAGTAAGGTATTGGCTTGATAGCTGGCAGTAAACGCCTGTCATGGCCGGGCGTAATTCATCATTGCTAACAGCAAAAATTGTTTTATTTATGGCTTCGGCTAAGACTGAGGCAGGCAAATTTACCGAGGAAGCATTTTCAACAACCGGTATTTTAGGGAAGTCCTCGCCATTTTCACCGCTCAGTTTATATTTTCCATCCCCTGCGCTTATTTCAATAGCAAAAGTTTTATCATCAACAGAGAAACTTACAGGCTGCTCTGGCAATGATTTTAAGGTCTCTAACAAAATACGCGATGGTATGGCAATACGGCCATTTTCCTTCGCCTCTACAGTTAAAGATGTGGTCATGCTTGTTTGCAGGTCAGTAGCCGAAATGGTTAAGTTTCCATCTTTTATCTCGAATAAAAAGTTCTCAAGTATGGGCAATACAGTGCTATTGCTCAATGCGCCGCTTACAGCCTGCAGCTGCCTGAGTAATGTCGATGTAGAAACAATGAATCTCATATAGTTAGAATTAATCACTCAAAAGTATAAAATTTAATGTGCATACTTTCTCTTGCGGATATAATGTTGAAAAATAGCAAATGTTAACAATAAACCCAAAGGGAGTATATTGTTGAACAATTGCCAGTATAGTTTTTCGCTGCGGACACGCACACGGTCAAGCAGGCGTAATCGTATCTCTTTTGTGCGTAAAGCAATCAGGCCGGAATCATCGGTCATGTAGTCTGCAATGTTTAGCAACAGGTTTTTATTGCCGAAATTTTGCTGTGTATAACGATCATATCCAAGCGGGTATGGAGAACCGTCAGCCCCTACCTGGTTTTTAAACACATCCCCATCGCTGATCACAATCATCTTTGTAGGCTTGCTTTGGGGAATTATAGTTACCTGTTCATGTAAACTATCAGGTACAGGGCGGTTCAAAAAATCTGATTTAAACTTTCCTTCAAGTAATACAGCAACAATTTTAGGGGTGCTCAAAAAATCTTTTGCTTTTGGCTCTTGTTCCAAAGCTTGTAAAGACAAAATATGCGGCGCGCTTAATTTTTTATTATAAGGCGATGAAGAAAGCAAAATTGTTTTCTTAACGTTTTTTATGGCAAGTGTATCAATAGTGCTCACAAACTCGCTCCGTATACCATCCAGGTTTTTTACAATCGGGTTTTTTGAGGTTGGGATAAAAATTGGATAATATAACCATGGCAACAATTGTATTTGCGCCTGTCCGCCAACATCGCCGGTACTAACCGGGATCTGGGCGCACCTCATATCAGCAATCAAATCGTAATTGATGCGTATGCCATACTCAAACAATTGATCGTCAAGGTTCAGGTCTTTTGGGAACGACATTTCCTCACCACCGTGATGATGCAAACTGTCAAGTTCGGCATTAACCTGGTCAATGGTCCAAAGCACCCTGCCGCCCCGCATAATATATTGGTCAATTTTAAACTTTTCAAGCTCGGTAAACCTTGTATCGGGTTTGGGAATTACCAGCAGCCGGATTTTCATTAGAATACTCATCGGGATTGTTTTGAGGTCTATCCTCCCTACCTCAAAACCATCTGATAACGATTTCATCGCGTCATTTAATTGCAGATCCGTAAGTTCATGATTTCCTTCGGTAAAGCCAATGATAGGTTTCCCCCCGCTTGTTATCTTTTTTATCGCCGAAGAAAAAGCATACTCCAGGTTTTGTATAGAATTATTGTAAACCTCATCATCAGAAAGCCCGATGCGTGATTGTAATAAATTAACAGCAATTTCCTTTCCGCCAAATTGAACAAGCGCCTCCGGGAATATTAACATTTGGGTAACGCCATTTTCCGTTTTTATACTATAAGGCTGCCCGGTAATCCCCCTCACCTGTAAGGAGTCGTACTCTGCTTTTTGTTCGTCATCTGGTAATTTTTTTATAGCAGCTATTAGGTCAATAAAGTCGAATTGCAATTTATCATGACTATAGGCTTGCAAGTCACTAAGCATATCACGTGTTGCGCGTTGCAGTCTTTTCATCCCACCTGGGAAATTATCTCCCTGTAAATAAACAGTAATATGGACCGGCGCTTTAAGGCTATCCATTATATTGCGGCTTACGGCAGAGATGGTAAACCGTTTATCTTTAGTAAAATCAAAACGGGTAAATGATAAGCTGGATATTACCCCCAATAAAATTAAAACCGCAATTGTTCTTAAAAGGATTTTGTTATTCAGGCTTTTTTGCCGCTGCTTTATCAGCACAAACAAGGTAAGGCAAAGGAACAAGCCTGTTAAAAGGATAAAATAAACAAGATCGCGGGTATCCAAAACACCACGGCTTACAGATTGATAATGTTCATTGATCCCCAAATTCTCTAAACTTAGGTTTTGCAGGGATAAAAGCTGGCTCAAAGAATCAAACCCGCTGTAAAAAAAGAAACACAGAAACACTGCTATTGTAAAAGCAATAACCTGGTTTTTACTTATTGAGGACGCAAACAAACCAATGGCGCAAAAGGCGCTCCCCAATAAAAACAAGCCGATGTAGGAGCCTATTACTTCGCCGGTATCGATATTCCCTTGCGGTGTACCCAATACGTATACAGAATAGTAGTAAACCAGAGTAGGTATTAATGCAAAAAACACAAGTACCAGGGATGCAAAATATTTACCCAGCACAATTTGCCAGTCGGTTAGCGGGCGGGTAAGCAACAATTCAAAAGTACCTTCCTTACGTTCCTCGGCCAATGAACGCATGGTTATAGCCGGTACCAGGAACATGAAAAGGTAAGGCGCGGTGCTAAAAAGACTATTTAAGGTTGCATAACCATAATTAAGTATGCTTGAATCCGGGAACACCCATAAAAACAATCCTGATACCAATAAAAATACGCCAATAGTAACATAAGCTACCAGTGAGCTGAGATAAGATGTAATTTCTTTTTTGAGGATAGTGAGCACAGGTATGTTTAATCTTGAGCGCCGAAATTACGATAATAATGTACTAAAGCAAAGCAGTTAAGCGTAGATTTATCTATCAAAAAAACTGAAAATTAAAAAACTTATTAAGCCTGCCGCAATTTTAGTTCAGCCTCCCCCAAACCTGTACGCAAACCTGATAGCTGTTTGCCTTAATGAATGATCGGACCAGTTTTCATACCTGATGCCTAAATCAAAGCTATGTTTTTCATTTATAGGGATGAGAAAGCCGGTGCCTATAGAAAAAGCAAAAGGGTCGTGTCTTAAATAATTGGTTTCCATTACCGTACCAAGTTCGCCTTCAATGTATACCCCTGGATTAAAATAATATTTGATCCCGGCCTTTAAGGGTACAAAACCCGCCGGGGATGGCGTTAATGATGATTGATATAAATTACTTTTATAGAAAAAAGTAGAATAACCCGCCGTAATAGTTATACAAATTCGATTTGAAGCTGGAATTTCAGCCTTACCCGAAAACCCAAGACCAATATTATAAATACTATTTGAAGGGATACCAAGCTCTGCACCTGCGCTGAATGCTTTTGCAATTGGCGAAGTATCCTGCGCAGTTGCATTTATAGCAATAAAAATGAATATGACCAGGATAATTCTTTTCATTGATTGATATTGGCAATTTTAAATAAAATTTGTTCGGGGTTTGTAATTGCATCATCACAAATTGTGATCGTATAGATTCATTACTTTGGTATGTGGTCACAAATTGTGACCACATCACTTGCCTTGCTAATAGAAGCTTTATTAGAAAATGCCGTTGTCCTACATTGAAATTTCTACAATTCATTCGTCAGCTTTATAAAAATATTTTCCAGCGTTTTTCCTTTGTTTTTATCCCTTAGTCCGGTTAACGTATCATCAGCTACAATTTTACCTTTATTAATAATGATCACGTGATCGCATACGGCCTCAACTTCCTGCATAATATGGGTGGATAAGATAACGGTCTTTGTTTTGCCAAGGTCAAGGATCAACTGCCGGATGCCGATTAGCTGGTTTGGGTCAAGGCCCGAGGTAGGTTCGTCAAGTATCAGCACTTCAGGGTTGTGCAAAATAGCCTGGGCCAGGCCTACACGCTGGCGATAGCCTTTAGACAACTGACCGATTTTTTTATGCTGCTCGGGGCCAAGCCCGGTTTGTTCAATAATTTCGCCGATACGCTTTTGAGGCGAATGCATTTGATGAATACCTGCAATAAAAGCCATCGATTCCTTTACATACATATCCAAATAAAGCGGGTTACTTTCGGGCAGGTAACCAATGTTGCGCTTAACTTCAAGCGGCTGTTTTTCAATATCATACCCGCATACCGATGCCTTGCCTTCCGTTTGCGGAATAAAGCAGGTAAGTATTTTCATGGTAGTTGATTTACCGGCCCCGTTTGGCCCTAAAAATCCTAATACACCAGGTTTGGCGCTAAAGCTGATACTGTCAACAGCTTTTTGCTTGCCGTAAATTTTTGTTAAAGATTCAACGAGGATACTCATGGTTCAAATGTAAGGGATAGATATGAGATGTGAGATGTGAGATGTGAGAAATTTCGGATTTCGTATTTACAAAAATCAACGAAATCTGTTAATCAGGGTAAATCAGCGGTTGAGGCTTTGTCACCCAAAAATCAAACAATACATAAAGTCAGGCCGGGAATAATTTAATTGTCATATTGTCAGGTAATCAATTGCGGCAAGCTATTTGAATAGTCTATATTTGTAATACAAAAATTTAAAAAAATAAAATCATGGCTTTAGAAATAACTGATGCAAACTTTGACGAACTCGTCCTTAAATCTGATAAACCGGTTCTTGTTGATTTTTGGGCAGAGTGGTGCGGACCCTGTAGAATGGTTGGCCCTGTAGTTGAAGAAATTGCAAAAGAATATGATGGCAAGGCGGTTGTGGGTAAAGTAAATGTCGACAATAACCCCGGTATATCTGTGAAATTCGGTATCCGAAATATACCAGCATTATTATTTTTCAAAAACGGCGAAATTGTAGATAAACAAATTGGCGCCGTTCCAAAATCTGTCTTAGCTGATAAATTAAACAAGCAATTGGTTTAAGCGATTACACCGATTATAATTTGATTTCACCGATTTATAAAAAAATTACACCGATGTTAGCATTAGCATCGGTGTAATTTTTTTATACAATTTTGTCAATCATAAAGTATCATTATAATCGTTCACTAACTGTGTAATCATAAAATAATCGGTGTAATCGCAATATAATCGGTGAAATCCAAATAAAATGCAATTAAATGATGATCAGCAGATAAGGCAGCTGGCCAACCTGGAGTTACTAGCCCGGCAGGTAGTGGAAGGCTTTATAACAGGTTTACACCAAAGCCCATTTCACGGCTTCTCTGTTGAGTTTGCGGAACACCGTTTATACAATAACGGGGAGTCGGTAAAAAATATCGACTGGAAATTACTGGCCCGCACTGATAAACTTTTTGTTAAACAGTTTGAAGAAGAAACCAATCTTCGCTGTTACCTGCTGCTGGATACATCATCATCAATGAATTTCCCCGATAAGGGAATAAATAAACTTCAATTTTCGGTTTATGCCATAGCATCACTTATGTACCTGTTTAAAAAGCAGCGTGACGCATTTGGTTTATGTCTTTTTTCGGATAAGATAGATTGGATAAGCCAGATAAAATCAACGTCCACTCATTTATTTTATTTATACGCCGCGCTCGAAAAGGCTTATAATCAGCCTAAAGTAAATACTGCCACTAATATTACCCAGGTATTGCACCATATTGCAGGCCAGATCCATCAGCGGTCAATGGTCATCATCTTTAGCGATATGCTGGAAAATAGCCTGAACCCCGAAAAACTGCAATCGTTATTTGCAGCTATCCAGCATTTAAAATATAACAAACATGAGGTTATAATTTTTAATGTTAACGATAAACAGAAAGAACTGGATTTTAATTTTGATAACCGTCCCCATCATTTTATCGATATTGAAAGCGGCGACCAGGTAAGGGTGCACCCAAACAAAATAAGAGAATCGTACAAAGCCTCATTACAAAAATACCGTCACGAGCTGGAATTAAAATGCGCCCAATATCACATAGATATTATAGATGCTTATATTGAGGATGGGTACCAGGATGTTTTAAAATCATACCTCATCAAAAGAAATAAGATGGTATAAAATTAATTGCTTTAAGAGTTGTAATTGTTGTAAAAGTTAAAAATATTTTAACTTTCAATAGCAATAACTCGTATAACGTTTATAACTTTTACATTGTTTGTATCCCGAATTAAATAAAAGGTTTGTAAAATTGCCGCAATCAATTTCAATGTATTTCTGTTAATAAATAAACGTATTTCTATATATGAGACTTTCCATCGAGCGCAAGCCAATAAGAATAAACCCCGATCCGAAACGTGTAATTGCAAGATTCTTTTTTAATGGGAATGACCGTGCTAAAGAAGTAATTAAAAGGGTATTGGACATAGATGAAGACATTGCATTTGGTATAATTTCTCCCTTGCTGCAGGAATATTCAAAACGGCACAGAAATATTACGCGCGTGTTACTGCGTCACTGCACTAAATTAAAACCTCTTTTTGCCGAACTTAAAGTTGATTATAAGACTTTAACCGAATACCGCAAGCTGCTTTTAGGTTCATATTTTACTCACGAGTACTCCATAGAATCAGCTGCATTTTTTAATCCTTCGATAGTTGAAGACCCCGATCAAACTGAATTGCAGGAAGGCAACAAAAGGGTGATCATCAGTTTCAGGGCGGTTGGCGAAGGACATATTTCATCAATAACTTTCAGGCGTGCTTTAATCGACCAGAATAACACCATTACCGTTTTACCGGCCGGTAGTTATATTGATGAGGCTGAAATTGTAAGGACCGCTGTTTATAATAAAAAGTTGTTTTTTGACAAGGCCGCCGTTACCCAAATCAATATTGATGTATTGAAAGAACTGGAAGAAAAACTGGACAATCATTTTGAATATTCAAACCTGCGCAGGATAATCATCGATTCACAGAATTTACAAGAAAGTGCAATTAAAAAGCTGGAATACGATAAAGTATTATGGCTGGCAGACTCTTATTATGAAATAGTTTTTTCGTTAGATACGGATATATCTGACCGGGTAATATTCCCCATATCCGAATATGAGCGAAAAGGCATTGAAGATGCAAGGTTTGTACATTTTAAAAATGAAGATGACAGCCATGTTTACTACGCCACTTATACTGCTTATGATGGGGCGTTGATTATGCCAAAGCTGCTGCAAACAAACGATTTTTATAACTTTAAAATGATGCCGCTTTACGGGGCCGGGGCACAAAACAAAAATCTGGCTTTATTTCCGCGAAAGATTAACGGCAAATTTGCGATGATTTCGCGAATTGATGGCTGCAATAATTACATTATGTATTCGGATAAAATAAATATATGGGAAAAGCCGATGTTATTGCAGCAACCTAAGTTTACGTGGGAATTTATACAAATTGGTAATTGCGGTTCGCCTATTGAAACCAAACACGGCTGGATTGTGATAACTCACGGCGTTGGCCCAATGCGCAGGTACGTACTTGGCGCAAGCTTACTAAAACTTGATGACCCGACTATTGAAATTGGGCGTTTAAAAGAACCTTTGCTGATCCCAAACAGCGATGAACGGGAAGGCTATGTGCCAAACGTATTGTACTCCTGCGGTTCTATTATTATTAACGGCAAGCTCATTATCCCTTACGGCATTTCCGATTCATCAACTGGTTTTGCGGCAGTTGACCTGGAAGAACTGATCACTAAACTTAAAGAGGATGAAAAAGAATAAGAATAGTTAGAGTAATTGAAAATAACAAAATTAATTCACAGGGATAATATCTGTTCATAAAGCTTCAAATAATCACTTACCACTTTATCACTTGAAAATTGTGAAACGGCCCAATTATAACAGTTGAGCCGTTTTATATTTTTAAGCCACCCTATTGCTTCGACCGCTTCGTCAACATTGTCAACTAAAAATCCAGTTTGTTCGTGTTTTATCAATTCGGGCATCGCACCCTTGTTAAATGCTATTACGGGTGTACCGCAAAGCATTGCTTCGGCTACGCTCATACCAAAAGGCTCATTAAAATTAATAGGGTGCAGCAATGCAAATGCTTTACCTAACAGATCATTCCTGCGTTCAGGCCCGACCGGGCCAATATATTCTATTTGCAGATTTAATTGCGGTTTTATCTTTTCGTTAAAATAGTTTTCATCCTGTATAATGCCTGCTATCACTAACTTCCGCTTACTTTTTTGGGCGATTTCTATTGCTTCGGCTGTTCCC
>Ga0302309_10004655_pt1 | contig 10061 bp, 9 predicted proteins | sample III_Palsa_N1_1_FD_200453 | JGI IMG/M metagenome (GOLD analysis project Ga0302309, IMG submission 200453) | Peat permafrost microbial communities from Stordalen Mire near Abisko, Sweden - III_Palsa_N1_1 | ecosystem: Environmental > Terrestrial > Soil > Palsa > Peat permafrost | place: Sweden... | reverse complement strand
CACCGTATCCTCCAAAACTTCCTGGTGTTCCGGGTAATCCGTAGTATAATGCAACCCCCTGCTTTCCTTTCGCATCATGGCCGATTTTACTACAATATACGATACCTGTATCAGGTTGCTCAGTTCGCAAAGTTTGACGGATAGTTTGGTGCGTTTATAAAATGCTTCGGTTTCTTCATACAATAAGCCCAGGCGGCGCATGGCCCTTTCCAGCCTGAAGTCAGACCGTACAATACCCACGTAATCGTTCATCAGCTTTTGCATTTCGCGTACGTTGTGCGTTACCAGGATGTCTTCATTTGATAATTGCACGCCTTTTTCATCCCAGTCGGGAATGTTTTGAGGAATAGTTATTTTATCTATCTGAGCTATCGCATTCTCATAAATCCGATGCGCAAACACCAATGCTTCCAGTAACGAATTTGATGCTAACCTGTTTGCGCCGTGCAACCCGGTTGACGAACATTCGCCACAGGCATATAACCGCAATATAGATGACCGCCCTGAATGATCAACCTTAATACCACCGCACATATAATGACAGGCAGGGGCAACAGGTATCATATCAGTCGTCATATCAATGCCAATATCTAAGCACTTGGCATATATATTAGGAAAATGGGTTAAAATATCGCTCTTTTTACGATGACGTATATCGAGGTAAACGAAATCCTCGCCTGATTTTTTTATCTCTGCATCTATAGCCCTGGCCACAATATCCCGCGGTGCCAATGACTTACGTTCATCATACTCCTGCATAAACTCCTCGCCATTGGTACGTCTTAAAATACCTCCAAAACCACGCACTGCTTCTGAAATGAGAAATGACGGATATTCCCCCGGATTATACAAAGCCGTTGGATGAAACTGGATAAACTCCATATTTCTTACTTTTCCCTTTGCACGGTATACCATTGCAACTCCGTCGCCGGTAGCGATTGTTGGGTTAGTAGTTATCGAATAAATGTGCCCTGCACCGCCCGAAGCCATTACTGTAACTTTCGATATTATTTTTTCTACTTCTTTTGTATTGGTGTTAAAAGCGTAAATTCCGTAACAGGTAATATCATCTGATGACTTGTCTACAAACGTTCCAAGATGATGTTGGGTTATCAGATCAACCGCGAAATAATGGGTCAATATTTCAATATTTGAATTTTTATGTATCTGCTCTAATAACGATCTTTCAATTTCAAAACCGGTAATATCTTTATAGTGCAGTACCCTAAATTCTGAATGGCCGCCCTCTTTTGCCAGGTCATAAATACCTTCATTTGTTTTGTCGAAATTGGTTCCGTAATCAATAATTTCCCTAATTCTTTCAGGGCCTTCTTTAACTACAATTTCAACAACTTCCTTATCGCATAGATCATCACCTGCAATAAGCGTATCATTTATATGTTTTTCAAAAGAATCTTCTTTTTTATCAACAACTACCGCGACACCCCCCTGGGCATACTTAGTGTTTGATTCATCCTCATTTGACTTGGTAACTATCAGTACCTTACCATGCTTTGCAGCCTTTAGTGCAAAACTTAATCCGGCTATACCCGAACCTACTACCAGGAAATCAACAGTTCTGGTCATAAATTATATATAATAAGTGTAAAAATTTTAGTTATGTTAATAATAGGCACCAAAGATGTTAAATTAGTGTAAGCAAAAAACCAATAACTTGTAAAGAAGTTGATAACCTTACTTTTTAATGATTTTACCTACAACTTTTAAGCGATTTATAAGTTGTATTTTTGCCAAAACTAACATTTTATAAAGCAATAAAATATTAACAAATAAGTTTTAAAAATAAAAAGTGGTTATTAAATAACTTTGATAATCAACCTTATAAAACTGTCAAAATGTAAATATCCTGTTAATAAAAAGTTAAAAACAACTTTTACTATACTTTGTGTAACAACTTTTAAACATAACTAACACACCAATAACAATAGCTTCTTTTTATATATAAAACTAATTGTTATTAATTGAATTGTTGAAATGAATATCTTCGAAGAAATAAACCTGAAAGGATTTGCGGAGGAAGAAATTGACCCCACGCTTGATCTTTTTGCTGAAATAGAAAAATTAAAAAAGGAAAAAAATGCGGTTATATTGGCACACTATTACCAGGAACCTGATATACAGGATATTGCAGATTATATCGGCGATAGTTTGGGATTATCGCAGCAAGCCGCCAAAACCAATGCCGATATTATTGTTTTTGCCGGTGTACACTTCATGGCCGAAACCGCAAAAATATTATCGCCCTCAAAAAAAGTCCTACTACCCGACATAAAAGCCGGCTGCTCATTAGCCGATAGCTGCCCGCCGCATTTGTTTAAAAAGTTTAAAGAGCAATACCCTGATCACCTGGTGATTACTTACGTGAATTGCACGGCAGAGTTAAAAGCTTTAAGCGATATAGTTTGTACATCAAGCAACGCGGTAGCAATAGTTGAAAGTTTGCCTAAAGACCAAAAGATCATATTCGGCCCGGATAAAAATTTAGGCGCTTATGTGGCTAAAAAGACCGGCAGGGATTTGGTTTTATGGAACGGCGCCTGTATGGTGCACGAGATATTTTCGAGGGAGAAAATAACCAAACTAAAAGAGAGGTATCCAAAAGCTAAATTATTGGCCCACCCTGAATGTGAGGAAGTTATTTTGCAAATGGCAGATTATATTGGCTCGACAACCGGTATTTTAAAATATGCAAGTAAACATGATGATAAGGAATTTATAGTAGCCACCGAGGCAGGTATATTACATCAGATGCAGAAAGAAAATCCGGATAAGGATTTTATACCTGCACCACCAAATAATAGCTGCGCCTGTAATGATTGCCCGCATATGAAAAGAAATACTTTAGAGAAGCTTTATTTATGCCTTAAAAATGAAATGCCGGAGATATACGTACCCCAGCATATTATTGAAAAAGCGGTAAAGCCTATTGAAAGGATGCTGGAAATATCGGCGAGACTGGGATTGTAGTTTAAGCCCCCTCTAAATCTCCCCCGGTAGGGGAGACTTTTGATTGGGGAAAGTAAATATGTTTTGTAAAAGTAAAAGGCAGTTTTATTGTTTATACATGAAATTATATAATATTAAAAATTATAAAGTCTCCCCTACGGGGGGAGATTTAGGGGGGGCTAAATATGTTTGATAATAAAGAGAAAACCAATATAGAGGCGTTAGGCGAGTTTGGCTTAATAAACCACCTTACCAAAAATATAAAGCTGGTACAAAAAAGCAGTATAAAAGGAGTTGGTGATGATGCCGCGGTACTTGACTTTGCCGGTAAAAAGGTATTGGTATCAACAGATATGCTGTTAGAAGGTATCCACTTTGATTTGGCCTATACCCCATTAAAACATTTGGGCTACAAAGCGGTACAGGTAAACCTGAGCGATATATACGCCATGAATGGGATGGCTTCGCAGGTTACGGTGTCCATCGGCATGAGCAGTAAGTTTCCAATCGAAGCAATTGAAGAATTATACGAAGGCATTTATATAGCCTGCGAAAAATATGGGGTTGATTTAATAGGCGGTGATACCACTTCATCCAAACAAGGGCTGGTGATCAGCGTAACATCAATAGGTTATGCCGATGAAAAGGATATTGTATACCGTAATGGTGCGCAGGAGGGTGATCTGATCTGTGTATCCGGCGATTTGGGCGGGGCTTATACCGGCCTGCAATTATTGGAACGGGAAAAACTTATCTATTTAGAAAACCCGAATATCCAACCCGACCTGGAGGGCAAAGATTATATTGTGGAGCGCCAGTTAAAACCCGAGGCTCGTAAGGATATTATTGAAATGCTGAAAGATATTGATGTTAAACCAACGGCGATGATTGATATATCCGACGGGTTGGCATCCGAAATTATGCACATCTGCAAGCAAAGCAATAAGGGCTGTAATATCCACGAAGATAAAATACCGCTCGACCCCATGACCTTTGAAACCGCCCGCGAGTTTAACCTCGACCCAACCATCTGTGCCCTAAGCGGCGGCGAGGATTATGAACTGCTGTTTACCGTTAAACAAGCCGATTACGATAAGATAAAATTTAAAATGGATATTACTATTATCGGGTATATAACCGAAGCGGCTGTGGGTTGTAATTTGATATCGAAAAGCGGGGTGGTGCATCCGCTAAAGGCGCAGGGATGGAATGCATTTAGCCCCCCTGCCCCCTAAAGGGGGAGAAATAGCGGCTAAACGTCTTCAAGAATTCCCCCTTTAGGGCGCTGGGGGGCCTCGCCGTCTTCCAAATACTTCTGATCCAATTGCTTATTAGCTTTAGCCCCCAAACTCTTAATTTTCTCCGCAGTTTTGGTCAAATTTCCGTTGCCCTCGGTTAGTTTACTGATAGCATTATCATAAGCGCCCTGGCTTTGTTTGATGTTTTTGCCAATACTTTCCATATCGGTTACAAAGCCCACAAATTTATCATACATGGCGCCGCTAAGCCGGGCAATTTCAAGCACGTTGCGGTTTTGGCGTTCCTGTTTCCAGATACTGGCAATGGTGCGCAGGGTGGCCAACAGCGTTGACGGACTAACAATCACCACCCGCTTATCCCAGGCATCACTAAACAGTTCTGAATCTATCTGCACGGCAAAGCTAAATGACGATTCAATAGGGATAAACAACAACACAAAATCGGGCGAGTTGATCTGGTACAGGTCGTGGTAATTTTTTGAGGATAGGCCCTGCACGTGCGCACGGATAGACTCGACATGCGCTTTTGAAAATAGTTTGCGTTCATCTTCTGTTTCGCAGTTTACCAGGCGCTCGTAAGCTATCAGGGATACCTTTGAGTCGATGATGAGGTGTTTTTCATCCGGCAGGTCAATGATAACATCGGGTTGCAGGCGGGTGCCGTCAATGCCGGTTAAACTGGCTTGCAGGCGGTACTCCTGGTCTTTTACCAAACCCGAACGCTCCAATACCCGCTCCAAAATTACTTCGCCCCAGTTACCCTGCTTTTTATTGTCGCCTTTCAGGGCTTTGGTCAGGCTGCTGGCTTCTTCGCTAATGAGTTTATTTAGGGCCATTAACTGCGTTAGCTCGCCCCGCAATAAATTGCGCTCATCCGATTCAACTTTATAAACCTTTTCAACCTTATCCTCAAAAGCTTTAATGTTTTCTTTTAGCGGGTTGAGGATAATATCCAAATTGGCGCGGTTTACATCAATAAACTCCTTTGATTTTTCCTTGAGCAGCTTTTCGGCAATATTTTCAAATTCCTTTTGGAATTTTTCCTGTATATCCTGTATGGTTTTTTCCTGTTCGGCCAGGCGCTGGCGCTGCGCCACAAACGATTCTTCGGCTTTGGCCATCCGGTTTTTTTCGGTGATGAGTTCCTGGTTTAACAGGGTGTTGGCATTTTCATAGCGAATGCGCTCGTCCTGCAATTGTTTGTCGGCTTTATCGCGTTCCAAACCCAGGCCTAACGCGCGTTCTTCTGCTTTGGCTAACGAGATATTAATGGCATCGCGTTCATTTTTTAAACGCTCAAATTCATCTGCGGGAATGCCGCCTGCAGCGGTTGGCCGCTTTAGAAAAAGTGCAACGGCAACTAAAAGGATAACAACAGAAACAATTAAAGGAATAGCACCCATTTTGATAAAAATATTAGCAAAACGAAGGTAGGAAAAATATGGAAAGGATGGATAGAGATTTAAAAATTACCAGCTTTCCAGGAGGATATTATTAATTTCCCCAAAATGCTTATCACGGGATATTAGTTTAAGGTCATATTGCTTTACCGTTGCTGCAATCCATATATCATTTGTTGGTATTGGTTTACCCTTTTTATATAAACCAGCAGTAATTTCTCCATAAATCTCTGCGGTTGTTTTATCAATATCCAATATCGTACACAACTCTAAAAAAGCAAGTAGCTTTTTCAAATGGCCTGCTTTATTAACAACACGATTGATCCCAATATACAGTTCGCCTAAAACAATAGAGGATGTGTAGAAGACAGGAAGATTGTAAATTTTTTCGGCGAGTACTTCGTCGCCCTGAAAAACGTCGATTATGATATTAGTATCAAGAAAAATGCTATTTCCAGTCATTCATATCAATATTTTCACAAGCTTCAGCAATAGCCTGCTTCATTTCATTAGCTTCTTTCTTTGAGATGATTCCTACAAAATCATAAATACTTGGTTTTTTCCCGTTTTTTGAATTATAGGTGTTCAGAACCGTTTCCAACTTGAGCAGAACCGCCTCATTTTCTACTTTGCTTACCTCTTCAATCAAATGTATTTTTCTTTCTTCGGAATACATAACAGATAGCTATAAATTATTGATAATGTAAAGTTACAAAATAAAAAGGCAAATAAAAGCACCCTGCCCGCCATTCGTTCCCCCTTTGTCCAAAGGGCTCCCATGGAGGGGTTAGGGGGCTTTCTCCACCCGCAACCCCACATCACTAACTTCTCTCAACGGGTTATCCCGCATGTTCTGTTCGATCTCCACCTGGTAAACCCCCTTTGCCGGGAATTTATAATTAGTGCGGAACGGGATTTGGTAGCTATAGATATTGCCCGACCCTTCGCCCAGCCATTCGCCGTCTTTGTCGGCCAGTTTAAATTCAAAGCGGGTAAGGTGCTCTTTTTTATCCGGGCTGGTTTGATTGATCAATACGAACAGGTTTGAATATTTATAATCGGCGGTTACGCGTAAATTCAGGTATAAATTATATGGAATGGAAGCATCATCAATTTTAACTTCGCACTTAATTTTATTGGTATAAGCCCAATTGTTGTTAGTGATCTCGATATTCTGATCAATAACAGCGTTTTTATCTGTACAGGCCGACAGAGATAACGCAACCAATAGCACCAGTGTAAAGCCAATATTTAAAACCCGTGTCATTATTTATTAATTTTCAGATGGTCCATTTTTTGGCGGCCCGTCCGACCCGGACGGGCGGTTTGGCCTGTTGTTTTTATTCCGGTTTGAGCGGTTACGGTTACGGTCGTTCCTGTTGTCGCCTTCGGGTTTTGGACCTTGCGGTTTGGCCTGGTTGGCCGGTGCCGGGCGATTTGCATCTACCGCGCTTGCAGCAGCAGCCTGGCCTTGCGGCTTTTTATTTTTATTCCGGTTTTTGTTTTTATTCTTGCTGCGGTTGCGGTCGTCCAAACGGGTAAGGCTGTCTTGGCCAACTACGTTTTCGTAATCCAGTATTTTAACCGGCTTGGTTTCCAATTCAACAATTTCGCCCAAATCCTCGGGCAGTTTGCCCTCTTTATTCATGGCCTGTATCTCTTTTACACGTTTGATAGGGATGGGTATCCATGATTCTTCCCGCGGATAGCTAAACCACATCAGCTTTTTAAAGATATCAGTTTTTTGTAAACGCGCGTCGCCCTTTTCAGTTTTCAGGTAGTTTACATTATCGGGAATATGCTTTAGCGCATCCATATACGTATCCAACTCGTAGTTTAAGCAACATTTCAGCTTACCGCATTGCCCGGCGAGCTTTAAGGTGTTAAGCGAAAGGTTTTGATACCGCGCTGCCGAAGTAGAAACTGTTTTAAAATCTGTCAGCCAGGTAGAGCAGCAAAGTTCACGGCCGCATGAGCCGATACCGCCTAAACGGCTTGCTTCCTGTCGCATACCTATTTGGCGCATCTCGATACGGATACGGAATGTTTCGGCCATTTTTTTGATGAGTTCGCGGAAATCTACGCGGCCCTCGGCGGTATAATAAAAAGTAGCTTTGGTTTTATCGGCCTGGTAATCCACATCGCTTAACTTCATGGAGAGGTTAAGGCTTAGCGCAAGCTTGCGCGCGGCATGCATGGTTTCCCACTCCATATCCTTGGCGGCTTTCCACTTCTCTACATCAGGAACCGTAGCCTTGCGGTATATCTTTTTAACAACATCCTCCTGTTTAACGCGGCGTTTGGTCATCTGCATCCTTACCAGTTCGCCGGTAATGGATACATGCCCTATGTCGTAACCACCTGTGGTTGTTTCAACCACAACCAGTTCGCCCGCTTCCAGGTAAATGCTATCATTATTTAAGAAAAACTCTTTTCGCGATCCTTTGAATTTTACTTCAATTACCGGAAAGGGCTTATAGTTAGTTGGCATGTCCATATGCGACAGCCAATCGTAAACATCTAATTTGCTGCATCCGTTAGTAAGGCATGAGCCATTACTTTTGCAGCCGGCAGGGGCGCAACCGCCACCTGTTGAACAACTTCCACATCCCATGGTTAATTCTATATATGATGATTCCCTTGCGGGATTGACTGGGGTTTTATAAACCCGATAATTTGTAAAGATACATCTAAAAACAAAATTTTAGGGTTTGCATTTCGTTCCACATGATAATGCGCTTTTTCCAGTTCGCCGCTAATGGCATTTGCCATTGAAATGGTCATTACCCTGGCCATTTTTTGCGCCGTTTCCAACTCGGCGGCAGGCAGGTGTACCAGGCTTCCCGCTTCGGCCATTAACAGGCAGCATTCCCTAATAAAACTTATTCCGTAACGTATAAAATTCTTTTGATTTTCGCGCCCCATTTTTGCTAATTGGTCAACAAAAGCGACCAATTCTATTCCCTTATTTGCAAAACAATAGCGCAGCCATTGTACGAAGAGATTATGGTAACTTTTATTATCCTGCCCTAACATTGCCAGCGCCCCGGTTAAATTGCCATCGCTCAAATAAGCAATTTCGGCAGCGGCATGTTCTGTTTGATTGTGTTGCGTAACCAGGTGCTCTTTTATTTCATCGTATGTTAGCGCCGGTATTTTAACCAATTGTGTTCGCGACAGGATGGTGTTTAAAATCTGGTCCTGGTTTTGGGCCACCAGCAAAAACAGCGTATTGGGTTGCGGCTCTTCAATAATTTTAAGCAGGGCATTACCTTCTTTGTCCAAATATTCAGGCAGCCAAAGTATGATTACCTTATAAGCCGATTCAAAAGGCTTAAAGCTTAGTTTTTTGATGATTTGGTGGCATTCGGCGATGTTAATGTTTGCCTGTTTGTTTTCGGCATCCAAATAATCGCGCCAAATATCAAGGCTTAAATAAGGATTAGTCAAAAACGCCTCGCGCCATTGTTCAATAAATGTAAGGGCGTTATCATCCTTATGTTTGGCAAAGAACGGGTACGAGAAATGCAGGTCGGGGTGCATTAACTTCTGATACTTTCGGCATGATGAGCAAACACCGCATGAATCATCCGGCTGCTTATCCTCGCACGACAAGTATTGCGCATAAGCAACCGCCAGTGCCAAACTTCCCGACCCCTCCGGCCCCAAAAACAACTGCGCGTGACTAACACGGTTTTCTATAACCGTGTTAATTAAACGTTGCTTGATGGCTGCCTGGCCTACTATTTGGTTAAACTGCATTGGTGCAAATATAGAGATTAGTGGTTGGAGATTAGTGATTAGAGAGCGATTTGTGATGCGATGTTTTGACAAATGGAAGAAGCGGAAGTTAATAGCATATAAGCACGCTATTAACGCACAATAAGCGTATTGTTTTTGTATTATAAGTGTACGCTTTTTGTATAATAACATGCAAGGTTTAAGTGTATCATCTTATCTTTGTTAAATGGCGGGTCTAATCTCTAATCTCCAATCTCTAATCTCTACCAACAAGCCATGCGCGTAATGGCCTTCGATTACGGCACCAAACGCATCGGCATTGCGGTTACCGATCCGTTGCAGATCATTGCTACGGGATTGGATACCGTTCATCCTTTGCACATCATAGATTACCTGAAGAAGTATATGCAGGCCGAACAGGTTGAACGCTTTGTAGTTGGCGAACCGAAACAGATGGACAATACCCCGTCGCAGTCGGCCATTCATGTTAGGGGATTTGTCAACCTGCTTAAGAAGACATTCCCGGATATCCCTATAGAAATGCTGGACGAGCGCTTTACCTCAAAAATGGCCTCGGCAACCATCGCCCAAAGCGGTATGGGTAAAAAAGCGAGGCAGAATAAAGAGTTGGTGGATACGATATCGGCCACTATATTACTCCAATCATGGATGCAGCAAAACCATTAATTTCAAA
>Ga0302309_10004652_pt1 | contig 10074 bp, 8 predicted proteins | sample III_Palsa_N1_1_FD_200453 | JGI IMG/M metagenome (GOLD analysis project Ga0302309, IMG submission 200453) | Peat permafrost microbial communities from Stordalen Mire near Abisko, Sweden - III_Palsa_N1_1 | ecosystem: Environmental > Terrestrial > Soil > Palsa > Peat permafrost | place: Sweden... | reverse complement strand
TTGAGGGCATCGAATTCACCATGCAGGACAAAGGTGTCTTGCTGTTCAAACGTGGTTCTTTGATCGCGTCAGCCGCTGCATCAAATCAAGAATTCATGGGATTCAGCTTGGAGAAAGACACCAAATTCAAAAACCAAATGGACCTTGCCTCTTTTTCTCCAAACGACTACCTTCATCGTGAATTCTTGCTCGTGCCTGCCGAAAATGCTCAACGTCTCATCCAATATCTTGTCAAACTTATTAAACAAAAACGCATGACCGACGCCACCAAGTTGGCGTTTGAATTCGTTCCTTTCCTCCCTCAAGTCAAAATTGAAGCAGCTTCCCGCAACGGCGCTGCTCTCTTCCTTCCGCACTTCACTGGCGACAGTCAACGTGTTGAACTGCGCAGACCGCGAACAGCGCGCGTTGGACTGAAATTCAAATACGTCATGTTTTGAGCACAGTCGCACGCGTGTCAATGTCGTTATCATTTGTGATCCGAGTTTTTTATTAGTTGTTGTCAAGAAAAACAAAAGTTTAGTTGTTGTAAAATCCCACGTATAAAGGAAAAAGCAGTTTTGAACTTGATTTTTCAAATTGATCTCCCAAAGTGTGTGTCCCTCTCAGTGAACTGCGCGAGAGGAGACGAAAAAAAAATGTTTGTCGAAACTGACGAAACGGAATTCGATGCTGATGATTTGGAATTTTTGTATGGTGCTACATCAGGAAAATCATCGGCATCAGCTGCTCCAGTTGTGTCTTCAAAATTATCACTTCCGTCGAAACCATCAGCTCGTGTTGAAACAACTGTTGTAAAAGCACGCGATGGAGTTGGAGAGATAAGTGATATCAGTGATATCGATGCGTCTGATGGTGAGATGGACACATCGTCTGTATTGAAGAAGAAGAGTCGAAAACGCGAACGAGAGGAGCGTAAATCAAAAACGCAAAGCAAAAGGAGGCGAGTTGATGTTGATGTGAAGGAACGCGTTGACGGAAACGAATGGGTGCATAAGCACCAAGGTTTTGAAGTACATGAGACGGTTCGTCTTGTCCAAGATGACGAAACGGTTGAGAACGACGATGATGTTGTCGGACCAGAGTCAAAAACTTCAAAAAGTGCCACAGACGGTGATGAAGAGTTGGGCGAATGTGAAGAAGATGTTTTACTTCGTCCTGGTCAAGAATCCGAGTATTGCTTCGGGTGCGAGTATGGAACTCCTGGAGAAGAAGAAAGTTCTGTGCGTTTTGATGCGGCGTCGACTGGTCTATCCATTCAAAATATCGGGCAAACTGAAACCAAAACTGCATATCACTCGGTGTTTGCTACGATTGCCAATAATCGAGCAGAACTGCCGCACAAATTGCTGGTACCACTGGTTAAAAAATGCTACAACCAACATGCCAGACCTCTACTAGTTGATCATCAGACATTTGTTTATGGCATACCAGCCCCATGTCCTGAATGGACAGACAGGTCGATTAGCAATCATATTTTGGGCGTGGGTGGTCATCGTAAAAATAATCGTTCACGTCGGCAAAGCAAGTTGGAGATGTTTGACAATGCATTCGCTAGTTTGCGTAGAAAAGGAGTATTCCGCAAAGACGGAGGCATAAACGACGACAAATTAAAAATCGCCATTGGTCTGAGTAAACACCAAGAACAAATCATGCGAGAACAAGAAAGAGGGTCTAAAGTTGGATCATGAATGTAATTGTAATTGTCATAATGTTCTATTAAAAGTTCTGTTGTTCTTTGAAACAAAAAAAAATCTCCCCCTTTCCCGATGAGTAGCAAACGCGTGCTCGTGCGCAAATTTGATGTACCAGATACTCCAGCAAGTCTAGCATTTTGGGTTCTGTTCAACAACACTGACTTCAGCCGACAATGGGGTGCCATGATATTCAGAAAAAATGGAACCATTGATCTGGAGAAGTTGAAATTTATTCTAGATGCGTCCAAAAAAATGGCAATGATTAGCCGTGGACTCCGAACCGCTAGCGATTGAAAATAGTTTTGATCTATTGTTGTATAAAGCAGGATTTACAAAAAAAATACTTTTTCAACAGATCTCTTCTAAAAACAAGTCTCTTTTCCTCAAAAGAAATCATGCAGCAATTACTAGCTCCAATTGGTGGAGATACACCTGTGCCAACCCAACCATTGCGAGTGCCAGGGATGCCTACCTTTGGCGGCCCGCCTGACACGGCAGGCACGTTGTCTATTCCACCCATGCCCACAGCAAGCTATGCGCCTAAAATGGCGCCCAAGAGCAATGAGTTTGTTCATGCTTGGTATACTATGATTTCAACCGGCGCTGACCACGAAAAAACGTTTTTGCCTGGTCAGATATTGTTTAAGATGCGATCTTTGAACCCTGCCGAACGTGGCTTGTCTCGCATTATCAATTTGCAGACATTGGCACACTGGCTTGAAATGGGCACTGTTCCAGGAGAGAAAGTGCGCCGCCCATGGGATATTATCACCATCTTTAAGCACTGGAATTTCATTGGAATTTGGCACGCTGAGGGAGCAGGAGGTCAATTGAAAACCGGTCAGCAAGGCGGAGGGCGCATTTGCACCGTTGTGGCACAAGGATTCACAGATCGTTTACAAAATGCGTTTGGTGACAACATCCGCCCAGGCACACGCTGCTTTGTTATTTTCAAAAAGGTCAAACTTGCACGCGAACAGGCCGAAGTGATTGCACCTAACGGCACTATGGTCAAACGCCGACGAATTGAAGAACTTTCGGTGTGGCAGCCAATTCCCTATGCAGATTTCCGCTACTCGGTGCCACCGATGGTCGAACGAAGTTACATCGAGGATGACCCAACCGACCCCGAAGTTGGCTGTGAAAAGTTCGGCCCTTGGATTAGCATCTGCACTGCCGGCACTGACATTCCGGACTACACCAATCCGATTTTCTTGAAAATGGCGCACCGCAACACCACTGTTAATCTGCGTATGATGGAGGCATACATGCGCCGCTGACCGCTCTTCTTGTTGTTGTTTTTTCGTGAAATTTTTGTGAAATTAGTTTGGATTTAATTTAGTACATTTAATCCAAACTACTCTAATCTCCCCTCAAAAAAAACTCGGAATTGCATTTTGTTATTGCTTTTACTACAGCTATGATTCACGAAATGTATCTTGGAAAAGGTTTGCAAAGATCTACTGACAGATGGGGTTATTATTCTCCCATCGAACTGGGTTCGCTCGCACGAGTAATCCAACCAGTGCAGTCAACCTTTGTTTGGTCTACACCTACTGACATTCCTGAACCTGATCCGATTCCGTCCGGATTATTTGAATATTTGCTTGTACCCAAACCGATGTGCGAACCGCGAGAAGACTTCATCGTACCGTTTGAAGCGCCAAATTTTGACAAAACTGACTTTGAATGCTCTGCGGTCTTGCCATCTTTGCCTGAAGAAGAAGACGAAGAAGAAAAAGTAAAAAGGGATCACCCCCAACGCGAACGACGTTCCACGAAGCGGAGATTAGAATCAGATAAAGCAGAATCAGAAGCTAAGCGCACACGACTCGAAAAACAAGTGGTCAAACCCAAGGTTGTCGACAAATACATTTTAGCCAAGCGCACTGTCTACCGGCAGAAAATTACGGCTGTCCGCAGGCGACTAAATGGGAGATTTGTAAAAGGAACAGTCAAAGAATGTCGAAGGGCCATTAAGCTCGCGCTAGATGTCGCCAACTATATCGTCGCGGAGTCCATATGAATTTTTTTTTGTAAACTTTCAGTTTTCTGATTCACTTGTCATTCACGATCAATTTTGGAATGAAAAAAACGATTTTCTCTCAAAACGCTCTGAGTTATTTTTTAAATGTTTGCGTCGGTAACTATCCAGTATATAACATTTCGACGTATTTTCTTTGTTTTTCAAATCAGCCTTTTCGCTTAGGATATGTCTTCTCGAAGCGATGAAGTAACTGGGGGGGTGGTAGTTGAACCGGCCATTAATTTGGCCGGTATTAACTTGGCAGCGTTCATTGATATCAACGATAATGTGGCTCGCGGAGTCAAAGAGAATCCATTGTATGGTGGAGGTGACGTCGAGGGCATTCACAATGTGATTGGAAATGATCTCGTTTTTTGCGACAAAAATAACATCGCTCAACGCAGTTCGGCACTGCCACGCAAGGGTGCGCCTATATTCAGAGCGTTCAACGGCTTGGGTACACTGAATCTCGCCAGCATCGATCAGGAAAATCGCGATCGCGCAGCATATCAAGTTTTGCGCGCCAAGGCCCAACTTGAACAGAATGTATTTTTTTTCGGTGTGGCCGTACAAATGGTTGCTGGCAAAAAGTACGATTCGCGCAGCGCATTGTCCGTCACCGTTTCTGGGTTAACCACAATTGTCGCACGTCAAACAGCTCTGCATGCAGGAGATGTCATCATGTGGCGTATGCCTCGCCAATCTACCGCTGAAGGTCGTACTGGTGGACAACCTGCCGTCGCAGACATCCTTCCTCTCAACCGCGAATACATGGCAGACAGAGCCATGTATCTGCGCAAATCATTCGTTTATAACAGAACGTCGCTTGAATTCTATCGCGAAGACCGCATGAACGGCAGCGCAGACGGACACTACAACGATGAACTCGAAGCAATGATTCGCTTGGAGGACGCGATGTGGCACTCAGGCATGCCATTAGTCGGCACATTCATTAGAATCATGTTGGCATCCACCCGAGATAAGGAATTGCAAACAGATGACGCGAAAGCAATTGCGGACATGTTTGCGGCATCATTTGCCGCAGTGCAAGCTCCGCCCAAGGACGCGGTCGATGCTGTCGGAAAAGTGATTGAAGATCAAGTTAATCTCTTGACCAAGTGGTTTGCTCAACGCTTTGCCATGAACACTGCTCTTCAATCTGGCGACGACTTGCAAAAACGCGCGCGACATGTGCAAAGTACAAGCATGATTTACCCGGAAGCTCTGCGAACTGCAGATTACGGCGAAACACCCATGAACTCAATGCCCGCGCAAAGTGGGGGCAGACAAAAATTGAAAGTTCATCAATGGCTTGGTTTTCTCACACTCGATCAATTCAAAATTCATGCAAACATGCGGCTCTATTTAGGCACTGACTACTTGGGCAAAACACAGCGCAACTCCTTCCCGCAAATGGTGGCAGCAATGCATCAATTTTTCGAACACATGATGTCCCACGAAATTGGCGTCATGACAACAAGCGCGGAACCGAATTTCCAAGGCAACGTTCTTTTGAAAGTGCGAAGCTGAAACCCCCTCCCCCCTAACGAAAGGCGAAGTAACAAAAAAAAGGCTTTGTTGTTGTTTGTATGTGGTGTTTTTTAAAAAGAAAGAACAAACCAAAAAAAATGTTACACTACTCTTTGCCGCTTGCCACTGGGTTCCTCGTCAGGGTCTCGCTCATGCTGTTCAGATTCCGAAAACTTGCGTGTTTGTTCGACTTTGATCATTTGATCGCAAATCTCGCTGTAGGAAGGCAAGACTTGTTCGCCGGGTAATAATGGGCACACAACACAACGAGTTGCGTCGGCTGGCAAACTTCGGAGGCATTTAGAGCAGATCTCCTCATGTCCTTTGAAAAATGTAGGAAGAGACGGCACTTCTTTGACTTCTTTGACACCGACATCACGTGCAATACATTCGACACAATAATTGGTCCCTGGGCGGTAAGGAATGTCGCATTTAGCGCAAACAGTCTTGATGCGTTTTTCTTTTTGTTCCGTGTCTTGTGGTTTACGCAGCATTTTTATAATATTACCAAGCGTAGGCGGTCGAACTTCTCCAGGCAAGAGAGGACAATTGATGCAACGTCCACATCCAGGCGGGACGGATGCTTCACATTGAACACAACACCCATTGCGAACGCCGAGATTTGGCACAGGTTTTAATTTCTTGAGAACAGCGACGCGAATGGTTTTAGTTGGCATCCAAGGTTTGCCCTTGTAAGTGATGCTTGACACGGTTTCGCTCTTTAAGTGAGGTTGAATAATCCAACAGTTGTCTGTAGGATAACGCGTAAAAGCATCCGGCGTGTCCCTTTGACTCCAAAACGGAATTTTGTTTATACGAGGAGATGCATGAAGTAACCACTTCACTCCCGGAGTCGAACGAGGAGGCGACCCAATCACATAGCATTTACCATCTAGCCAGCGACGCATCGGTTCCAAATCGGTATATTTAGGTTCGATCTCGACATTTTCAGTTTCCTCATCCTTCCCAGTATCTGCAGGTTTCACGCAATCACAAATCATAGAATCGAAGAAGACTGCGGTTATTAAAATGAAATTTTTATCAGGTTTCTTAATTCCAAACTGTTGAAATTTTTTTTAATTGGATTTAAAAACCCCAGAATGGGCGTGCGGCCTTCTCACCACAAAGAAGAAGAGTTCTCACTGGCAGCCATCACTCGTTCTGCGCAGCACGAATTTCTCAAAAAAGACACTTTATTGGGAGAATTGAAACGAAGACGAGACGGTGCTAACACCACTGGTTGTTTGGCGACTTTGCCTCTGAAATCTCCTCGCGGCGCATCTGCTCTTTCAGAATTGAACAAGCAAATTGACGATACTACTGCATTGCGCGATAGTTATTCCAAAATCGTCGACGCACTCAGCAATTGCCCTTCATCGCAGATCATCGCTTCACTTCGCAAAAACAACCACAACTTTCAGCGTCTCATTGCAGGTACGCATATGTTAACAGACAAAATCAAATAATGGAGGAAAAGAGGAGAAGGGGAGGGGGCAAGGGGGAGGAAACAAGGGGAGGGGCAAAAAATTGACGAGTAGTTCTATTCCCTTCTGTAATGGGGACTGGGTTAAAGTTGTACTGAAATTGAATGAGTTACCTCGGGGAGTCCCTGAACCACTTTCTTCCTCCGAAAATATAGTTTTTTGTATCTTTTTGGGGGAAAAGGGTCGAAAAAATATTGACTTATGGGACTGTTTGTTATCACGTGTGTGTGTGTGTGTGTGTGTGTGTGTGTGTGTGTAGAGTATGCAACAAGCCAAAATCTACACACATCTGGTGGACGGGTGTCTCGTAACCAATCTCAATCTCCAAGATCAAAGCCAAGATTGCCTAACCCAAGCCGTTCCGGAATGCATTCAAAAACCACTGGATCTTCGTGCAATAGCCGGCGTCTCGTGGTTGGACAACCCAAATTTATCGCTCCATCTTAATTCTGCAGCCGACACCAGCTCAAGCCTCCTTTTAAATTTGGAACACGATTATATCGTCTGCTGGCCGAAGCTGCACTTTTCTACAAAAATTAATCGCGTTGAAGTGATTGCTGCACAAGCATCAGCGCGAAACTTGCTCTTAGGCATTATTAGTGATTCAACTGGGCTTGGTAAAGATTCAGCTAATCGAATTCTGTCATTCGGAGTCATGTTCAATTAGAATAAATTCATTTTTTTCAAACAAACAAATCAAACAAATCAAAACCAAACATTGACAAAAAATCAACCACGTGAGCCACCAGTCTTTTTTACAGTATCCGATTCTTTACGATCCACTAAAGCCAATTCGACTCGAAGTCTTTCTTCTTGTTGATTTCTTTTGCGAGCTTCATAAATGTTACGAGCCAGTGGTTGAACAAACGCCTGATTATTCGACAGCATGCGATTTTTCACTGGAATCAACATGTGGTAGAGTTCTCGGCGAAATTTGACAAACAGGTCGCGCTTGAGGTCTTGCGTCGCATCTTCAATCAATTTAACGCATTTATTTCTGATTTCGCCAAAGACATTGAGTTCAGCAATAGCTCCAGGGACCAGATGAGAAGCCTTTATTTTAATCGCGCGCGCTCTAACTTCTTTGCGACAAGCGTCGGCGTAATTTGTCTGAGACTTTTCAAACTCCCGAAGCAACTCCTTCCGACGATAATCCATGAATGTCATGCTATCGAGTTTCTCTTCGGCAATGACCATGTCGCATTTGGCCTTAATCGTATTATGTGTCGCTTCCAACATATTGTAAGTTAGTTGGAACATTTCTGCTTTGATTTTGACTATGTCATCTTTTGCCTCTTCTGCTTTTGCCTCTTCCATATTAGCAGGACGTTTATCCCCACCACACCAATATCGATTGTATTTGCCCCTGAATCTGCGTTCATTACGGGACATTTTTGCCTTGTCCATATCATCTTTTGCCTTGGCCACTTCAGTGATGATTATTTTCACATCTTTCTGTAAGTGATCATTGTCGAATCTGGTCCACATCAAATCGTACGCGCGGAAGGATTGCAATCCAGTGATCATTTCCGGGACAAACATTTCGGTCGCCATGTCAAAAGCCAATTGCCCAGATTGTTCCGTTTCGAGAAACGTTTCTGGTTGAAGATTGATTAGTTCCAGCACAATTAATCGACCCTTGTCATCTTTGAACACATTCTTGGGAGTGACGAACAACGATTTGAATTTGAACCACCAGCGATCTCGTTTGTTGATGTCGCCCTTGTAAGCTCTAACTATAACGTCCAGAGGAGGCTTGACAGGATCTTTGTCCATGTCTTTGTCTCGAACTTTGTGTTTATTCCCTCGTGCCGTTTCGAGTTTGCTTTCATTGGCTATGACAATGACTTGAGTCTCTTTACTGTCATTTGCAGATGTCTGCGACTGATTACTCTCGTCTGACGAGGATTCGTCTTCATCAACTCGTCCGATGAACCCATTGAAGTAATCGATCAATTCCTTCTTAAGAATTGTTTTCCAAGTTTCTTCTGGTAGTAGCCGTTCGCCAGCCTCGATGTCGCCTTTGTTTTCATTGCTCTTTGGTTCGTCGCCAACTCGGCGATTGCTTGACCAAGTCATGCTTTGTTGGTCGCTATTTTTACTCGCCCCAAACAAGCGCGCAAATCCAGCGTTCTTCGAGTTGTTGAATGTAAGCGTAAAAGTGATGAAGGTAGGCATCATCACCGATCCAATGAAAATGTTCATGGCATTGCAGATGTAGAAGAAGTTGACCCAATTAAAAGACCCATCGGTGAAGTCATTTGTCCAATTTGTCGACCAACCAGACCAAATGATTAATGCGACAACGCTAATAACATCTCCATTGATGAACGCTAATTCTCCACGAATAAAGAGCTTTTCTTTCATGCGATGGAGAATGAGTTGTAGGACAAACAGAATAAAGCAGGTAAGGCCCAGGAACGAAGTAGACAGATTATTCATCGCTGGATCAGAAGGATACACGACGACCGATGCAAAATGTGGTGAGTATGGAGAATACCCATTGGGGTTGTATACTGATGGCGCAAATACTTGTGTAATGTTCACACCCTTTGATTCCAAGAAGATAGTAACTTCTTTAGCTCCAATGTCCCACCATAAGACCCTGGCTGTTCCAAAAACAGATGGATTGTTTTGGAAGTTTTGAGGGAACAATTGATAATTGCGACCAAGCTCAGCCATGGGGATAATGTAATAGAACGTCATCCATAATGGGAAAGCGTATCGGCTGACCACCCATTTCCATTTGATAAAAAACAGTTTCCTTTCGTTAAATCCGCCAGTAAATGGATTCATCATTGGCGTATTAACCAGCATCCACATGTATATGAAATGAACTGCGAGATGAGTGAAGGACCCGGTTGTCAATGGGGCGCTGAAGTATTGAGCGAATGCGAAAATTGCAACTGGAAAAGCCAAACCATAAACAATAACTCCAAAGGGAATGATTGAATTGCACAAACTCGAACTGAATCGAATGAATGTCATGACCAAGTCGCGTGATTTGAGAGGTTGTAAATGACGCCGTGGTACGGTAATGAAGAAAAAGAAACCAAATTGAAACATGATAAAGAAGAAGCCCACTTTAGCCTCCCCAATGTTGTATTTGGGATTTAAGAGACTGAATCCAAAACATTCATTGTCAGTTAAATTATAAATGGTCTGAAACGGCACATCTGGCCGTGCAACCAGTTGTGGACACACAGTTCCGTAGAGAGTGAACAAGAGATCATTGTTTGTCAGATTGGATGAGCACCCAAATTCGTAGAACAATACTCCCAGTTCCACGAAATCGAGTTCAGCTGGTGTAGGGGTAGGTGTAGGTGCTGGTAAGAAT
>Ga0302309_10004648_pt1 | contig 10080 bp, 8 predicted proteins | sample III_Palsa_N1_1_FD_200453 | JGI IMG/M metagenome (GOLD analysis project Ga0302309, IMG submission 200453) | Peat permafrost microbial communities from Stordalen Mire near Abisko, Sweden - III_Palsa_N1_1 | ecosystem: Environmental > Terrestrial > Soil > Palsa > Peat permafrost | place: Sweden... | reverse complement strand
TTGCGCGCGGTGGCTGCAACTTTGTCGCCGCGCTCCAGCGCAGCTTTCGTCCATTCACGCCCGAAACCTCGGGATGTCCCGGTAATAAACCATACTTTCATTGTGTTTCACCCTTTCTCGATATTGTTCTGGTGTGTTTTGATATATCCATTAACATAACAGGAGAATGCGAAACTTAGTGCGCTCTAAGTCAAGGCCTGGGGAATTTGATGTCATAATATTCTGTATGCTTGAAGAGTAACCGTTTCGCCGGTGTATGTGTTTTCTTGAAAGGAACAAGAAATGTCATTTCCTCGACGTATCAAGCCTTCTACCCAGGCAGCTCTTGCATCCGTCCTTCTCGCGCTGGGACTCTGGTCGGTCTGTTCATTGCAAGCCGCAGCCGCTCCCAAGGACAAGGCCCCGGACCTGGTTGGTGCGCAATACGATACTACGCACGTCTATGTGACGCCGGACAAGATCGATGCCCTGGTGGCCTGTTTCGTGGCCACCTTTGGCGGTCAGGCTACCAAACGGATTGTAACCAATGTCCTTCCGGAGCCGAGCAGCACGGAATCGCAGGCCATACTTACCCCCTCCGGCAATCTGTCTGTCTTCGCATTTCTAACACCCGTGCCTTACCCGTTCGGGCAGGAGAGGAACGGATTTTTAGTCTTTGATATGGACCGAGCCGTCCAAGACGCCAAAGCGGCGGGCGCCGAAGTTATCGTGCAGCCATTCCCCGATCCCATCGGACGCGATGCGGTTATCCAATGGCCGGGCGGCGTCAAGATGCAGCTTTACTGGCATACGAAAGCCCCGTCTTATGCGCCGCTTTCGGCCGTTCCCGAAAACCGAGTTTATCTTTCGCCCGATACAGCCGACGAATTTGTACGCGACCTGACCAGGTTCAGTCATGGCAAGGTGGTGGCGGACGACAATAACGCAGACGCGGGTGAAATAGGCCGGCCAGGAGAAACCTACAGGCGAATACTGATCGAATCGGACTTCGGCAAGACGGTTGTTTTGGTGACGGATGGACATCTGCCGTATCCCTTTGGTTACGAGCGCACAGGGTATCAGGTAAGCAACTTAGCTGATACGCTCGCGAAGGCGACCGCGGCAGGCGCACTTGTACTTTCCGCGGCCTACCGTGCGGGAGGGCGTGAAACGGCGATTATAGAGTTTCCCGGCGGATACATCGCTGAGATTCATGCGCCGGTGTCTTGAATGGGCACAGCATTTGTGGCCGATTCGACTTTCGAAGGTTGGGCTACGAAGTCGATCGGCCTACGGAATGGGTATGGGAACAGGCGCTGCCCGCCAATCATCGAGCTCTACCTGCTCCTAAATTCACCTGGTCCTAAAATGTGGTCGTCGTAGTCGCCCCAAATGGTCTGAACATAGGACATTTGGTGGGTGTGGCCTTCCATATGCTTGCCGGCGAAACTCATCCACCATGAAAACGGGAGGGGGCCAACCGGACTCACAGGCGACGTGTCCAGATCTTCCGGTTTCACATTATCAAGAGCCGAAAGAACCTGCGCAACCGTATCCTCAATCATGCGAACGGCAACTTCGCGGGACGTTACCTCGCTTCCGGCTTTCCGAATCATCGCCGCGGCCTCTGCCGGGTTGCTTGGCAGTTCAAGTTTCTCGCCGCGGATCGTTCGGGCGAAAGCGTCGTTTGCGGCTCCACAGTGCGATACGATCTGCACCGGCGTTCTAGACTCGGGCGATGGCGACCAGTTTAGTTTGTCGTCCGGAACGAACTCGAACACAGTCAGGAGCCGGGTTTTGGCGCCCTCGACTATCCCTTTCGATCCAGCGATCATTTCCGATATATCTGGTCTCGTTGCTGTTTGCATGGTATTTGTTCCTCTCTATCCGTTATATATCTACAAACTCTAGTCGAATTCAACATCGAAAATTCGACAACCCCTCAAAAATTAATTAGGGCGGAATCTGTCCTCCAATTGTCGGTAGAATACATAAGTAACATTGATTTGAGGCTTAGCCCAGACAACCGGAGCGATCAATTTCGAATGGATATACTAAAATCAGCCACAATCGTAAGTTCGCCCGCAAATACGCACGGAATAGGCGTGCACCCCGACGGACTGCCAGACATCGCGTGGCGCCCTGTTCCAGAGGGAGACTTTGTGTTCGGACGAGGCATTCAACAATGCCGGCTTCCGACTGATTCGCCCTAATAACTAAAAGGATTATCAAAATGACAACCTCACGACACACGCTTCTGAAAGTCAGGCTCGCCGCTATACGCCGCGACCTCGACGAAATCCTAACGCGCCTCACACCAGAAATTCTGGCGTGGGCGCCCGCTCCGGGAATGAGAACCGTTTCAGGTCAAATAGTTGAGATTGTTGCAACAGAGATGCAGCTGATTGCATGTCTCAAAGATCAACCTTGGATCGACGACGACGAAGCGGTCGAAATCATCGGAGATTGCAACAACGTGGACAACCTGCGTAAGGCTGTAGTTGAGTTTCGCCGCCAAACTTTGGAATACCTTGACTCGTTTACAGAGACCCAACTAGCAGAAGAAGTGCCCTACGGTGCAGGCTGGTTTGGTTCGCTCGGTCTTCCAGCGATCCCGCGTGCCGAAGTCTTCCTAAATATCGCAGATCACGAATGGTATCACACGGGACAACTGACATCGTATCTCTGGTCTCGCGGTGACAACCCCTATGAGTGGTGACCGGACAGAGTCTGTATCTCGCTTGTAGCTGGGTATACTCCATCCAGAATCCATATCTTATGACAGTTTGAAGGGTAGGGGGAGCCAACGTGGAAGTTATTGCTGGAGTAGACCTGGGCGGGACGTCCGTGAATTATACGCTTGTGAATCGACAGGAAAAGTTTCTGATCGAGGGGCTGTGCGAACATCCCGCGCTGGCGAAGCAGGGACCGGATGTCTGTCTTAAGCAGATCACGGACGGACTTGATATTGCCGTGAAGCAGGCTGGGATATCGCTGTCCGATATTGTTGCCGTGGGACTGGACACTCCGGGTCCAGCAAGCGCGTCTGGTCGGCTCAGCGCCGGCGGCGCCACGAACTTTCTGAACGCCGCGTGGGCTGGATTTGACATCCGCGAGGGGCTGGCCCATCTTCTCAGAAAGCCGGTGACGTATCTAAACGATGCCAACGCCGCGGCGATTTGGGGACACTACTCGCTCTTTGGCGCGAACGGACACGAAACGTCGATTTCGAGCGTCATCGGAACCGGCAACGGCGGCGGCATTATCCTGGAAGGCAATGTCGTGAAGGGCAAGAATGGATTCGGAGCAGAACTCGGTCATGTGTTGGTGCCCTATCAGAGCATCGAAGGCACCGAGGGACTCGATCCTAAGTGCAACTGCGGACGCACTGGAGATCTGGAATCGCTTTGCTCGCTTACGGCCATCGAACAAAATCTGCTGCCCTATTTTCTCCCTAAATATCCAGGGCACGAACTCGGTCAGATGAATATCCATGATGCTGCGAAGGTGGTGCGTGGATTTGCGGTGAGGGGGGACGCTCTCTGCCGAGATATATTCCGTGTGCAGGCCCATGCACTGGGACTGTTCTTCGACGAGATGATCAACACCTTTGACCCTGATGCGTTGATTGTTGGCGGCGGAGCGCTGGAGACACGTCCGGAGTTTCAAGAGTGGTTCGTGACTGAGATACGACGAGCCATGCCCCGTCAGCGGGAAGAGCAGGTGAACATTCCCATCCATATCATGCCAAATGGGGACACGGCCGGAGCTCGGGGCGCTGCCATTGAAGCGCTGAAGGTGGCTCGGCATGGTGGGCTGGCTTAATCCTCTCCTCTCCCCCATTCTGATGGTGGGAGAGGTTTGGGTGAGGGGGTTATCCGGATAAAATTACAGCTTAAATCTTGTTAACGCAACGTTCCAGAAGGACCCCTCATCTCAATCTTCTCCCACAGGATGGGGAGAAGAGGCCGGAGCCGGACGAGACCCTGTTAGCACGGCCATCCGCGCTCATGCAACCTTTCTACCGCTACCGGGTCTTAAGAGGTGGAAAGGTCTACTATGAATAGTCAAAATATACTGTACTGGGACAGCCTTGTAGAGATAACCGGCGATGCTATTGCCTTTAAGAACTACTACTACCCTGCAGGCTCCAAGCGTGTTTATTTTTCGGATATAGACAGTATCCGAGTCGAGAAGCCAACTTTGCTCAATGGTAAGTGGCGCCTTTGGGGTACCGGCAACCTGACGACATGGTTTCCGAAAGACTGGCAGCGTCCCTCAAGATCGGATATATTCTTTGTCCGTCAGCGCAATTCCTGGCTTACCATTGGCTTTACCGTCGAAAACTCCCCAGCAGTCATTAAAATCCTCGAAGATAAAAAGTTAATCGCCGTTACCTCCGTCAGTCAAGGGTGATCGTTTCTTCGGGTACGGACACCTCGATGCGGTAGATCGATCCCGTGCGGAGGAAGATTTCCGCGCTCGTGGTAGCGTTTAGGGAATTTCCAGGCAATGTTTGCCGTGTGCCGTCTGCGTAAAATGTGGTTATGCGTGCCGGCTCGTCGGTCAGTCGATAGACCACGGGTGTTTGGCAGAGCGTAAAGCCCAATGATCTCGCCGGAAGAGTTATGGTTTGTTGTTCGTCTGATAAGTCGATGTACTGCCACGATGCGGACTCTGCCAGAAATTCGCTGCGGCGTAAGAGCGACGGATGCAGCGTGAGCTGGCCGTCTTTAGCGACTATTCCTAATTCTCCAAATCGCGATAGAATGTCTTCCTTGGCCTGGCCGGTCATGCCGGGCTGCCGTGCTCCGGAGTGGCCTGGAGTGTGGGAGTAGGGGTCAGGCGGAAACGCCCCGTACTCATGAGCCGTCTTGTTGAATCCCAGTCCTTCCCGAATTCGGTAATAGGCGTGGGCCAATCTGGCGGCGGCAGTATCATCGTTGCGGAGCGCCTGTGCGTGGCATTCCTGAACCGCAAGCGCGAGTTTGGCGACCATGTGCCAGTAAATGCAGCCCAACCCCTCGTAGCTGTAAATTGCACCCGAACGTCCGGTAAAGGAACGGTGGTTGAAGGTTGATTCGTAAGCCTCCATCACCCCAAGTCTGCATGCGCCAAGCAGTCCACTAAACTTATTGTTGCCGGCGAGCCGGTCCAGGGCTGCGCTCAGGTCTGAACTGTTGCGGAAATCTCCGCAGAACCTAAAATGTCCCCTGGCATCCTGCACGAGAATCGTCCGGTCGCAGGCGGCAATTAGGCTGGTGAGCAGTCGGTTTTCTTCAACGGTCTGTGTGGGCACGATATTCTTGTCCAGAAATCCCGGGAGTTCCCGGGCGGGGTAGAGGAGGAAGCTGTGCTGGTCGGCTCGATAAAGTGGGCTTGCATAGAGGGAATCGACAAGCTGAGCGGCTTCGTCCGATGTCAATATGTCTGCGGAAAGGACCGCAACTTGACCTTCGAGCATAACCGGGAGACGGTCGAGACGCGCATCTACAGTCAAATCCAGAAGATTGTAGGAATGGTACATGCCGTCTTGTCGCTGGTTGGATCTTATTGTGTGGTCCAGCCATTCTATTCCCAGCTCACAGAGACGGCGGCATGCTCCGAACGATATAGGAGCGGCGCCTGTTAGCCCGTCTCGATAGACACGCTCCCGATAGTCGGAGAAAACGGCGCCAAGGGCGTCCATAGTCTCGCGGACTTCGCTGCCGGTTAGCTCACTCTCGGAAAGCATGGCTCGGTTTGTATGCAGGACGGTGGCTATTCCATGCATCCAGTCTGCAACTTCCTGGGAAAATAGAACGCTCTCATCGTGGCGTGTTGCAAACAGCTCCATGCAAAAGGCGAGGTGACGGCGCAGATAACAGAGGGTGACTACCGAAACGCCGTTGCCGACTAGAGCGTTGTTCGCATCGTTCCATTCCGGGCGCTGCGTGTTCATCCAGATGCCGCCGCCTGGGATAAAGTTCGACAGTTTGGACAGAATGGAGACCATGAGCTTTTCTGTGAGCGTGCTGTGGTAGATTTGTCCGTTTCCATCTGTAAGCAGCTTGCCGTCTGCTCCAACCGTTCGGATCCTTTCCTGGATCCGCGCCTCAAGCGCTTTATCGAAGACTATCGTGTTCTTGCTGTCCTGTAAGATTTCGCAGTAAGGCTTCAGCCGGTAAGGGACATTGGCGTAGGTGAATCCCGGTGTGGTTAAGAGCTCCTCCAGTACGTTAGGATGGTACCGATGAGAGGATTCCAGCAGTTTTAGCAGATAGATAATCTGGTGATCGCCCCAATATCCAATATTGCTCCATGGATCTTCAGGGTTTAGAGCTTCCCAGTCGATGCCGTCTCTCGTCACACGGTAGGGATTAAATCCATCGACTGTTGAGGCGTTGACGAATTTGGCAATAATGCTTTCAGTAAATCCAGGAAAGCTGGCGCACAGCGCCTCCCAGTTTTGGAAAATATCGCGCCAATTGCCTTGATAGTTCAAAATTGGCCGGCCATCTGCCCGCTTTACGCGGATATCAAAGCGGTTCCACGGGCGACTGGGATCGCCGTGGCGCCTGCTGAACGTCAACGGCAGATACTCGTAGACAAGGCGAATTAGATCTCGGCTATTCAGTTCAGAACGGGCATCACGCAGCAGTTCGACGTAGTTGATCGTGTCCGGAAGATTCGAAAGAAAGGCTGCGTTGGCTCGCGCAGTCTGTCGATTGCGGGCCTGGACGAACTCTCGGAAGTCAGTAGACACTACCTCATAATTGTCTGAAAATATTCCTCCGCGCATGATGTTAAACAGCGTGCAGGCGGCGTGGTGAGATGTTGCAAGCGTATCGCCGGTGAGCTGGTTTCCGTCGGCTGCCGCGACGTAGCGTTCGAGGGTCTCCCTGCCTGATTTTGCGCTTTTTTGGACACGCGCTATAGGCGACGCATCATTTCGAAGCACGGCGCAGAGATTCTCCACCTGAGTCTGATCCCGGCTTGCGTCGGCTGCGATATCCCAGGAGACATTTGCACCCCCTGGGAGTGTCAACGATGACGTCACGAGAAATGCTCCGCGCCTCCCGGTCAGCAGAAACTCGTTGTCCACGCGCTGCCCCCTGAGGAATACTGGGATCTGGTCGGTACTGAGGAGATGCCTGGGCCGCGGCAGTCCGCGGCTCCAAACGACGTTGGCGCTCAGGGATTCGGCCGGCTCCGCATGGTCTACAATCTGGCTCGTCATTGCGAACAGGCCAAGCCCCGTCTCAGGATCGATCTCACAGCGTGTGTATCCGTCGACCAGGCAGCTGTACCGCTGCTGCGTAGCCAGACCTACTCCGGCTGGGAGGAGATTTACCAGGCCGTCGAGGATATCGATGTGAGCGACGTGAGCCTCTGGATGGCTTTCAAGCGTTGCCGTTCGAACAAATCCAAACTCTTCGCTTGTAGTCCAACGGTAGCGGAAGGCCATTGCCAGTCCCTGATGAACTTCTTCGAAGATGATGACATTGCTGAGAATGCTCTTGTAGACGTTGCGTTCCAGTTGCTCTCCGGCAGGAAAGCGGGAGAATGGCTCCCATACGACTGGCTGCAGCCCAGGGCGGTCTACACGAATTATGGTGATGGGGCCTGTCTGGCCGACACCTCTGTGGAGGACATCATCCGTGACATACGGAAACAGGCAGTGGTCTTCATTAACCCGGCCCGCGGTGAGTGGGCCATAACTCGAGCAGTACATCCAGAGATCCGTATCGCTGACGAGGGTCATCAGGAATGGATCCATGGAATCGAATCTGTTAATTCGGTACACGTCTTCGCCATCGAGCGTAACAAAGGCATCCGAATCGGGCGTGGATTCATAGATTGCATTGATCGCAAGATCAGCCGTTAAACCGTTCCCGTTCGAGCTGCCCGTACTTCGCGTAGCTGTCGTTTCCATCCTGATCTCCCTGTCGCCAGCAGCGCCATCCGAGGACTGCTCTGGTTTGAGCATACGAATGTGCAACCTGTAATGTTGAATTATAGCACGCTTTTGAGAAGATCTACGACATAAAGAGAACTATTGAAGCGCCAAATATTGCGCAGACTGTTCTTTAATCCTATGATTCAGACAAATCTGTAAATAGAGCTCGCCTATGAAGAACGTGCCGAAGATCCCAAATCTCCTTAGATGTGGGGAAGTACGCTCAAGGACCCGGTTCAGCGCAGCTCGAAACTTGAAGGTCATAACCCACCAGTATATCGACGATGCAAAACCAAGCGCGGTAAGGACGTCCGAAACAAGTCCTGTAGTAACGGTTGAAGGGAGATGCGTGGCGAAGGCCAGTATAACAAAAGACGATAAAAGGTTAAACGCTTCGAGTCCGAGTAATGTCCAGATCATACCGTCGGGAATCGTACGCTCAGGGACCATTCTGTTCACAACCTTTGCAACCCTGATCATCCAAAACGGTCCGTAGAGGCCCAGGGTTACGGTCATAAGCAGAAACATCAACCAACTGTTTTGGACCTGAAACAGCCGAATGTCTAAGATTACCCTTTCCTCATCTGGAGAAGACACTCCAGTGGGCGGCGGTGGCCAAACAGTCGATTCAGGAATGGGATTTGGCGGAGGAATAAATTGATCGGTCAAGGTAGTTCTTCTTTTGGCACAATTCTAAAGTTTGCCTTTGGGAGTATTCGGTTCGGTAATCACTATACCTGAACGATAGACGTGGGCACCTGCTACAAAAGGTTGAGATTATACACGCTCGGGTAACAGGATTCCAGAATTCGCAGCAAGTCGATCTCGGGAGACGCTAAAATGAACGATCCACAAGTATTGATTGTCGGTGCCGGACCAACAGGTTTGGCTCTGGCCCTGTTTCTGGCGCATAGCGGCGTTAGGTCCCGAATTATCGAGAAGAACAGTGGTCCTGGTCAGACGTCGCGAGCCATGGTTGTGCAAGCACGCACCCTTGAGTTCTACCGACAAGTCGGCATTGCCGAAGACGTTGTAAGCAGCGGTATCAAGATGGGAGCTGCACACGTCTGGAAAGACAGTCATGAGATTGCCGAGATTAAGTTTGGCGACATGGGCCATGGACTGAGTCCTTATCCATTCGTTCTTAGCTATCCCCAGGACGATCACGAACGATTTTTAGGCAGTCGACTCAAGGCATCCGGAATAGAAGTAGAGTGGGGGACGGAGTTAGTTTCGTTTGCCGAAACTACGGACGGGATTCACGCAACCCTCCGGAGAGACGGCACAGAAGAAAATTGTTCTGCTTCCTACATTTGTGGATGTGACGGAGCGCACAGCATAGTTCGCCAGACCCTCGGGCTGAAATTCCCTGGCGGCACGTACGATCAGAGATTCTTTGTTGCCGACGTAGATACGGATGGTGCAGCGGCTGTGAAAGACGGATTTAGCATGTGCCTTGGCGCGCACGAGCTATGTCTGATCTTCCCAATCCGAAGCACAGGCATGCATAGATTGATCGGTCTTGTACCGGTCGATCTGAATGACCGTGACAATATTACGTTTGAAGACATCCAACCCTACGTTGAAAAAATTGTTGGGATACACGTAGGCCGCGTGAACTGGTTCTCGACATATCGAGTCCATCATCGCGTCAGCGATCGCTTCCGATCCGGAAGAGCTTTCATCCTGGGCGATGCAGGCCACGTACACAGTCCGGCAGGTGGACAGGGAATGAACACCGGAATTGGTGACGCCGTAAACCTGGCCTGGAAACTAGCAGCGGTTCTGCAATCTCATACTGACCTTTCCATCCTCGATACGTACGAAGAAGAGCGGATCGCGTTCGCAAAATCACTCGTGGCGACGACTGATCGAGTCTTCAAACTAGTAGTTGGTACGGGAGCCGCGGGAGAAGTCATTCGCGAAACGCTGGTTCCACACCTAGCGCCGTTCCTATTGGGCTTTTCTGGAGTCCGCGAAGCGGCATTTCGGTTTGTCTCGCAAACCAGGATCAGTTACAGAGATAGTACGTTGAGCGAAGGATCATCTGGGGATATTCAAGGCGGGGATCGTCTTCCGTGGGTACAGCTCGGCGACAGCCATGACAACTATGAACCGCTGAAATCACTGGCCTGGCAAATACACATCTACGGCACGGCAGC
>Ga0302309_10004647_pt1 | contig 10084 bp, 10 predicted proteins | sample III_Palsa_N1_1_FD_200453 | JGI IMG/M metagenome (GOLD analysis project Ga0302309, IMG submission 200453) | Peat permafrost microbial communities from Stordalen Mire near Abisko, Sweden - III_Palsa_N1_1 | ecosystem: Environmental > Terrestrial > Soil > Palsa > Peat permafrost | place: Sweden... | reverse complement strand
TTCGGCCCTGCGTACCGGAGATCTTTAGCAGCTGTCCGAACAGGAAGGGATAGGTAAGGATGGCCAGCAGCATACCCGCCAGCATAATCCATTTCCGGCCGATCCGGTCGCTCCAGCGGCCAAACAGGATAAAAAATGGCGTTGCCAGGACGATGGCAATGAGCATCATGGTGCCTGACTGGTCAAAATCGATCATACACACATTCCCGAGAAAGGACCGGGTATAAAACTGACCGGTATAAAAAATGACCCCCTGGCCCATAGCGGCGCCAAAAAGCGCCACCAGGACTATTTTCAAATTGTCTTTTCGGCCAAAGCTCTCGATCAGCGGATTCGCGGACAGCCGGCCCTCCGTCTTCAGCTGGCTGAACAACGGGGATTCCTGCATCTTCAGGCGGATATAGGCAGAAATCGCCACGAGTACAAAGGACAAAAGGAAGGGTATCCGCCAGCCCCAGGCATTGAACTTTTCTATGCTGGTGGCATGATCCGCATCCAGTGCATACCGGGTCGCCAGGATGACGCCCAGGCTCAGCAACAAACCCATGGCAGTGCTGGCCTGGATCCAGGAGGTGAAATAGCCGCGGCGATCCGCGGGAGCATATTCGGCGACGTAAGTGGCGGCGCCACCGTATTCGCCACCGACTGCCAGACCCTGCAGCAGACGAAGCGCCAGCAGCAGCAGCGGCGCCGCAATGCCGATGCGTTCATAGCCGGGGATAATGCCGATGGCAAAAGTCGAAATGCCCATGATGGTCAGGGTCATTACGAATGTGGGTTTGCGGCCAACGCTGTCTCCCAGCCTGCCGAAGACCAGGGCTCCGATAGGGCGCATCAGGATGCCGGCGCCAAAAAGGGCGATGGTATAGAGGAGGGCTGCACCAGGATATGTTTTTGGGAAGAATGATGTAGACATGACGGTGGCCAGGCTTCCGAAAAGGTAAAGATCATACCATTCGAGAATGGTGCCTGCCGATGAGACCGCAATGATCTTGGTGAGGCTTGTCGCTGGGCTGGTTGATGTCATGCCGGTAGCAGACTTGATTGATGTCATGGAGTAAAATTATTCAATCCTGCTTGCGGAAACAAATTTGCAATCGGTTGTGGGCGAATTCTCACAAAAAGGTTTAAAATTGTATCATTAAGTCACTTAAACTAACTAACGATTATGACCCCTCCTGTTGAAACAGCTAGCAAGGACGGCATTGCCAATCCTGCACCCCTGGGCCTTTGCGCCTTTGGTACCACCACCGTATTGTTGAATTTCCATAATGCCGGATTTTTTGAGCTCAACTCCACGATCCTGGCGATGGGGATTTTTTATGGCGGTCTTGCCCAGATGATTGCCGGTATCATCGAAGCCAAAAAGAACAATTCGTTCGGATTGACTGCATTTACCTCTTATGGATTTTTCTGGCTGTCCCTGGTCGCCCTGATCGTCATGCCGAAATTGGGTTGGATAGCCGGCCCCTCGGAAGGCGCCATGGCTGCCTACCTGGCCATCTGGGGTTTGTTCACCTTATTGCTTTTTTTCGGAACTTTGAAGATAAGCCGCGCACTTCAGTTTGTGTTTGCGTCTTTGACCATTCTGTTCATCCTCTTGTCGCTTGGTGATGCTACCGGGAATGGCGGCATCAAACATCTCGCCGGTTATGAAGGTATCATTTGCGGGGCATCGGCGATCTATGCGGGTGTTGCCGGATTGCTCAACGAGATGTATGGAAAAACGGTGCTCCCGATCGGAAGAGTCTAAAATGCGCTATTTTTGCTAAGAGAGCATTTCCCGCATATTTTATCCCAAATTATATTGTCAGATGAGTTACCCTTATCAGATCCGTTCGCTCGAACAGTATAGGTCCGAATATAAAAAAAGCGTAGATGATCCGGAAGGATTCTGGGCTGATATCGCCGGCCATTTCCAGTGGCGCCGTCCCTGGGATAAAGTGCTGAGCTGGAACTTCACCGAGCCCCGCGTCCGGTGGTTCGAAGGGGCGCAGCTGAATATCACGGAAAATTGCCTGGACCGCCACCTCGCCGAAAGAGGCGATCAGCCGGCCATCATCTGGGAGCCGAACGATCCCGGCGAGCACCATCGTATCCTGACCTATAAGGAGCTGCATTTTAAGGTATGCCAGTTTGCCCGGGTGCTGAAGAACAATGGGGCGAAGAAAGGGGACAGGGTCTGTATCTATATGCCGATGGTGCCCGAGCTGGCTATAGCCGTCCTCGCCTGCGCCCGGATCGGCGTCATCCATTCCGTCGTATTCGGTGGTTTTTCCGCCCAGAGCATTGCCGACCGGATCCAGGATGCCGGTTGCACCCTGGTCATTACAGCGGACGGAGCCTATCGTGGCAACAAGGACATCCCGCTCAAATCGGTGATCGACGATGCATTGGTGCAATGCCCGACCATCAAGCGGGTCATCGTACTGACGCGGACGCGCGTCCCCGTTAGCATGATCAAAGGACGCGACACCTGGTGGGAAGACGAGATCCGCAAAGTGGAAACCCAGGGCAATCCGCCCTGTCCGGCCGAGGTCATGGATGCGGAAGACATGCTGTTCATCCTCTATACGTCCGGATCGACAGGGAAGCCCAAAGGGGTGGTCCACACCTGCGGCGGATATATGGTCTTCGCCAACTACAGCTTTGTGAATGTATTCCAGTATCAACCCGGCGACGTGTTTTTCTGTACGGCCGATATCGGCTGGATAACAGGGCACAGCTATATTGTCTATGGCCCGCTGAGCGCCGGGGCGACGACGCTCCTATTCGAAGGGATCCCCACCTGGCCCGATGCAGGCCGGTTTTGGGACATCGTGGATAAATTCAAGGTGAATATCCTCTATACGGCGCCCACCGCCATCCGCAGCCTGATGGGCTTTGGCCTCGATTTCGTAAAGAATAAAGACCTGGGCAGCCTGAAGGTGCTGGGTACCGTGGGTGAACCCATCAATGAGGAGGCCTGGCACTGGTATTATGACCATATCGGAAAGGGCCGCTGTCCTATCGTCGACACCTGGTGGCAGACGGAGACCGGCGGTATCCTCATTTCGAATCTCGCAGGGATCACACCAGGCAAGCCGGCTCATGCCACGCTGCCACTCCCGGGCGTACAGCCATTACTGGTAGATGAGAAGGGAGAAGAACTGCATGGGAATAATGTCAGCGGCAACCTTTGCATCAAATTTCCCTGGCCTTCCATTATCCGCACAACTTATGGCGATCACGACCGTTGCCGCCAGACCTATTTCGCCACCTATCCCGGGCTGTATTTCACGGGAGATGGCGCATTGCGGGATGAAGAAGGTAATTATCGCATCACCGGCCGGGTAGATGATGTATTGAATGTCAGCGGTCACCGCATCGGTACGGCGGAGGTAGAGAATGCCATCAATATGCACACGGGCGTCGTAGAGAGCGCCGTAGTCGGATATCCCCATGATATAAAAGGGCAGGGCATTTATGCTTATGTCATCTTTAATGGGAATAAGAGCGACGAGGGTTCCATCCGTAAGGATATCACCCAGACGGTGGCTCGCATCATCGGCCCGATCGCAAAACCGGATAAGATCCAGTTGGTTAACGGTCTGCCAAAAACGCGCAGCGGCAAAATCATGCGCCGCATCCTGCGGAAAATAGCGGAAGGGGAATTGCAGAACCTGGGGGATACAACCACTTTACTCGATCCGGCAGTGGTCGAAGAGATCAAGGGTGGGAGGCTATAGCCCGCTGGAAGCCCGCCGGCCGAAGGCCCATCATAAGCCTAATGCTGAATAATCACCCTGGTCCCTACCGGCACGATCCTGTACACTTCGTCCATGTCCTCATTCTTCAGTGAAACGCATCCGTTGGTCCACATCTGGTAGGCATCCACTGCGTGCTCATCATGGGGCCAGGTCCCATGGATGGCGATGCCGTCGCCGATCCGGGCCGATGAAGGGATCAACCCCTGTGCTTTTCTGTCATTGAACTTAGCCTTGTCCGCCGCAGTGGGATAATCCAGGTCCATGATCTTATTCCATTTTTCGTGTGGTCGCTTTGAAAGGATGTGATAAGTGCCTTCCGGGGTCTTTCTGTCTCCCATGATCATTTTATCGTCCAGGTCTTTACTGCCGAAGACGGCGGGATAGGTGGCATACCAGCCATTCTTGTCGTACAATTGCAGCTCAAAATTGGATTTGATAACCATGATGTAGATTTCTCCCTCGGGAGCCGAATGAAAAAAGCGTCTGAATGCAGTCCGGTGATGGGCGTCACGGAATGATAATAGAGTGATGGCCAACAAGCTGCAAAGGATCAGTTTTCGCGAAGTCATAATTGGCGGATTTGACCTCTTTTAACGGCAGCAGTTTAACGAATATTTTTGGTGTTGATAAATTTAACAATTTACCAGTTACCAAAGCGTATTCCTACCGTATAGGGTATTTGGTCCAATCCTTTGTTGAACATGTTCCGCGTCGCGTAGGAGCCATAGAATTTTATCCAGCCCAGCTGCAATTCCCCGATCCAGGAAATCTTCCAGGTTTCCATGTCGAAATCGTTGAATGTCTTTTGTTTGCCGAACTCATCGCTCTTGAATTTCTGCCGCGAAGAATATTTGTACCCGACGCTGGCGCCGGCGCTGAAGCCGAACCCGTTACGCCGGTGCGGAGCGAAATTGAAATTCAGCATGAGGGGAACGGTAAAATAATCCGCCGCCAGTTTATCCTTTTTGTAATTGATGGTGTCCATGATCACCTTCGTCGGGTTGATTTCATAGCGGATGTTTTCCTGATAGCGGTAATTGTTCAGTTCAATGCCGAATCCATATTTCAGGTTGACGACGTTTTTGATCAGGCTGAACCGCTGCATGAACAGCCAGATATTGACATCCACGGATTTCCCGGTTTTCAGTCCGAACCAATCACTTGTAGACCCCGGTGCGAATTTTTGGGCGGCGGCCGAGGAATAGTTCGTCCGGTCATTATAGTTCGCAAAGCCTATGTCGAAGATCAGCCAGTTGGTGCTGACCTTAGAGGGCTTGTAATCGTTATGGCGCTTATGGATCCTTATCAACTCCGGGTTGTCCCAATCCTGCCTGCCGTTGCGGATGATCAGCAGGTTGCCGACGCGGAGGGTGTCGTCCGCATGGGCCTGACCGCCGGGGGTATTGATGTGTGTCGTGTCGTTGACATGCGTGGTATCGTTCTGCGCCCAGCCCGTCAGGGCAAGGCATAATCCTGCTGCCAGTAGAAATAACCGGTTCATAGTCCTTGTGTTTTTTCTTATTTGAGTGCAATTTGGAAGGCGCCGACCAGTACCTCCCGTTGTCCATCATCGTCCCGGTCTGCGGTCTTTCCGAAGGTGCGGGTCACTTTCCGTAACAGCCCGCGTAGTTTGCCTTTACCCGGGGCCGGCGATTCGGCCGAAACTAAAATATTGTTCTCCGGATCATGGTTTTCATTTTCCTGCTGCAATGCCTGTGTGGCAAAAGACGACTCTTCCCGCGGAATGCCTCTCTGTAAGGCCGCTGCTGCATCGCCACTGCGGACGTTGGCTGTCGTGACGGCCGCTCTCGCTGCGGTGATATCGGCCGCCCGCGTGGCAGTGATGTCGGTCGGCCTCGCCGGCGCCACATCGTGAACCGGATTGTGAACCGCATCGTGAGACTCCGTCTGCTGCGCCAGGTCCTGGCTGACGGGCGCCTCTTCCCGAAAATCCTGCCCGCTTATTTTCCCCTTCCTCTTTTCTTTCATCGGTTTGTTGGCCGCCAGGCTGGTCGCCTCTTTCGTCGGTTTGTCGGTTGCCGGGCGGGTCACCGACGCCACCCGGGTCACCGTTGCCGGACTGTCCGTCGTCCTGTCGGCCGCAGGTCTTGCTGTCCCGCCCCCTCCAGAATATAACGTGCCAGTGGCAGCAGGAGTTACAGGCGAGACATTTTTATTGTTTTTTGCTATCGGCGGTGCGACTGAGGAGGCAGGAGTGTGACGGCCGGACAGCAGTACCAGCAGTGCGACGATCCCTACAATGGCCGCAGCAGCGCCAATGCGCAACCACGGCAGCCAAACGATCCTTTTATCTTCTTCCTGTTTGTATAGGCTGGCTTTGTCGGGGAAAACGATGGAGAGGTCGGGAGAAAAACGGGGAAGGTCATCGTCTTCTTCTGCCCCGGTGCTATAGAGCATATCTCTGTCCCGAAATACAAGTTGCTCATCGGACAGCAGCCTGCAATGTAATAATGCCTTCCAAATTTGCTGCAGATCGGGATGATGAGCGACAAACTGTTCTACAGCCTCCCTGTCTGCTACCGACAATTCGTTGTCGATATACAGCAGAAAGAACTCTTCATAATTATCTCGCGTAATCATAATAATCTTTAAATTAAGTTTTCCAGGCTGACCAGGTAATTCTTCAATTGGAGCCGGGCCCGATGCAGGTATACCTTGACCTGGCTTTCGTTCAGGCTCATGATCTGCCCGATCTCTGTATAAGAATACCCTTCATAATCCTTCAACAGCACCAGGCTGCGCTGGGTGTCATTGAGCCGGGCCAGCGCCACTTCCAGTGCAGCCTTTAACTGGCTGACCGGCTTGTCGCTGATCTTTGCTTCTTCCCGGAATTCCGCTCTGAGATCCACTCTTTTTATTTTCCGCAGATGATCGATCATCTGGTGATAGGCAATGGTAAAGAGATAGGATTTGCTTTTGCCTGCCTCTATCCCACTGCGATTTTTCCACAGCTTTTCATAGGCGGACTGCACTACGTCACGCGTGTCTTCTTCGTGACGCAGGTTCTTGAGGATAAAACGATAAACGTTATCCGCATATAAGGTTACACATTCATTGTATTCTTTTTCCGTCATAAGCCAATCGATATCTCAGGAGCCGCTGGAAGCGGCGGATGGTCAATCACATTTACGATGGGGTATAAAGAAAAGTTACAATGAACCGGAAAATTATTCAATAAAATAAGTGGGGAGAGAGGGAACAGCGCCAAAATAGCCTGATTAAGGCTTGACGTTCAATAAAGTATGAACTAATGATTCCCAAAGCATGAATTCGGTATGGCTCTTTCCGGAGGAGGGACATTTCCCGGTTTCGCAGGTGGGATCTTCTTCCCGGGAGGTCTTTGCGCGAACATAAGAGAAAAGCATAACGCTTACGGCGATCACCAGGATCCCAATAAACAACCGTATGGTCAGACTGCGTTTCATATATAATCTTTCTCTATAGGACGAAGGTAGCAATTTTTTTGTTACAGGTAGGGAAAAATTCCGGCCCTGCCTAACAGATGATGTCTCAACTACTTACCTTTGGCATCTCAAAAAACGTCTTAAAAAACAGAAGCTATGAACACCTCTTTTGAGCAGCGTATCGCCGTGGAGCTGGACGACATAAAAGCCGCTGGCCTGTTTAAAACGGAGCGTATTATATCCAGCGCCCAGGGGGCTGAAATGCTGGTGAACGGTAAAAAAGTGCTGAACTTCTGCGCCAATAATTACCTTGGGCTTTCCTCCCATCCTAAGGTCATCGCGGCTGCAAAAAAGACTGTGGATTCGCGGGGATACGGAATGAGCAGTGTCCGCTTTATCTGCGGCACGCAGGATATCCACAAGGAGCTCGAACAGAAGATTGCTGCCTTTCTGGGCACGGAGGATACGATACTCTATGCGGCTGCTTTCGATGCGAACGGTGGTGTTTTCGAACCGTTGTTCGGTGAGCAGGATGCTATCATCTCCGATGAGCTGAATCATGCCAGCATTATCGACGGCGTCAGGTTGTGCAAGGCACAACGGTACCGTTACAAACATAACACGATGGCCGACCTCGAAACGCAGCTGCAGGCGGCGCAGGGCGCCCGTAGCCGGATCATTGTCACCGATGGATCGTTCAGCATGGACGGCACGATCGCGCAGCTGGACAAGATATGTGATCTCGCTGACCGGTATGACGCCATTGTGATGATCGATGAATCCCATTCCTCGGGCTTCCTGGGCAAGACAGGCCGCGGCACGCACGAACATTGCGGGGTCATGGGCCGTATCGATATCATTACGGGCACTCTCGGCAAGGCGTTAGGCGGCGCCAGCGGCGGATTCACCAGCGGGAAAAAGGCGGTCATCGAAATGTTGCGCCAGCGGAGCCGGCCCTATCTTTTCTCCAACAGCCTGGCCCCTTCCATTACCGGCGCCAGCATTGCCGTGCTGGACATGCTGAGCGAAACAACCGAATTGAGGGACAAACTGGAGTACAATACGAAATACTTCAGGTCCAACATGACAGCGGCCGGCTTTGATATCCGGCCAGGGGAACATCCCATCGTTCCCATCATGTTATATGATGCAGTTGTGGCCCAAAATTTCGCCGCCAGGCTGCTCGAAGAAGACATCTATGTCATCGGGTTCTTCTATCCCGTCGTCGCCAAAGGGCAGGCCCGGATCCGGGTACAACTCAGCGCGGCGCATGAACAGGCGCATCTGGACAAGGCGATCGCTGCCTTCACGAAGATTGGGAAGGAACTCGGCGTGCTGAAGTAGAGTTGGGTTTCCCGCGAAGCTCCAGGCCTTTACACCGCCGCGATCATGCTGATCTCCACGTTGACATTCTTCGGCAGGGTCTTTACTGCATATGTTTCACGCGCAGGAAAGTCTCCCGTGAAATATTTGCCATAGACTTCATTGACTTCGGCAAAAGAGGACATATCGCTCAGCAGGATCGTCGTCTTCACCACATGACCGAAATCCAGGCTTGCCGCGGAAAGGATGGCTTTGAGATTATGCATCACCTGATGCGTTTCGCCGACGATATCGGAGGCCTCTACCTTATTGGTGGCGGGATCGATGGGGATCTGGCCGGAGATGAACAGCAGGTTGCCGGTTTGTACGGCCTGACTATAGGGCCCGATAGGGGCAGGAGCGTTCGGGGTATTGATGATTTTTTTTTCCATGCGCCAAAGATCGATATTTGCCACCAATGAAAATTGTCATCGTTAGCGGGACAGCGGCGCCGCCCCTTTTTCCGGAACATGCAGCGGATTGTATCACCGTCCGGACAGTGGAAGAACTGCAAGGACATCGGGATGCAGACCTTTTCATCGACCTTGACTTCGAGGGGCATGATGGCAGCGCTCCCGATGATGCCCGGATCACGGCGCTCGGCGAACTGCTGCCGACACCCATCATGATCAATGCAGTCATTTCTACATTGGCTGACATAGGGCGCCCTTTCAGCCGTATCAACGGCTGGCCCGGTTTTATGGAAGGGGCTATCCATGAGTTGGTAACGCCTGACATGGATGTCGCGGGGCAAATGGGGGAATTCTTTGCCCTGCTCGGCCGTGGCTGCCGTCATGTTCCCGATACCCCGGGAATGGTCACTGCCAGGATATTGGCGACGATCATCAACGAAGCCTGGTATACCTGGGAGGCAGGCGTCAGTACGAAAGAGGAGATCGATATGGCCATGAAGCTGGGGACTAATTATCCCTATGGCCCTTTCGAGTGGGGTCATCGGATCGGGCTTGCGCGGATTGTCTCTTTACTGAATGTCCTGAGTCTGACCAATGCCCGGTATACGCCTGCGAACAGCCTGCAGCAGGCTGTAACGGAATTAAAATGTGATTAAAAATCAATGGGATGGAGAGTAAAATATTATTTGTAAAAAATAGGCTTTCATGGCTTTGATTTTGAACATCGACACGTCGACGGAAAAGGCCGGCGTTTGCCTGTCGGAGAAGGGCAGGATGTTGCTCATGGCAGAGAATCACGATCAGAAAGATCATTCATCCTGGCTGCATCCGGCTGTTCGTCAACTGCTGGAAGACAGTGGTCACCGGCTGCAGGATCTGCAGGCGGTTGCCGTTACCGCGGGCCCGGGTTCATATACGGGCCTGCGCGTTGGAATGGCCGCTGCCAAAGGGTTTTGCTATGCTTTGGGTATTCCGTTAATTGCCGAAAATACGCTGTCTGTGATGGCTTTTGCCGCCAGTGAACAACTGCCGGCCATCGACCTTTTATGCCCTATGCTCGATGCGAGACGCATGGAAGTATTCACCGCCATCTACAAAAAGGACCTTAGCATCGTGCTTCCTGCGACGGCGATGA
>Ga0302309_10004636_pt1 | contig 10095 bp, 8 predicted proteins | sample III_Palsa_N1_1_FD_200453 | JGI IMG/M metagenome (GOLD analysis project Ga0302309, IMG submission 200453) | Peat permafrost microbial communities from Stordalen Mire near Abisko, Sweden - III_Palsa_N1_1 | ecosystem: Environmental > Terrestrial > Soil > Palsa > Peat permafrost | place: Sweden... | reverse complement strand
CACTACAAATTTTTGGTATGAGACTATGTAAAAATGGTGTGTGGTCAGCGGCTCGGCCCAAGCCGCTGACTGCCACAGTTCTCAACATATTTTTATACAACTTGGTTATACAATGTTGTTACCACACCCTCATCACCTCTGAATCACAAAGTTCCTTAGTATAAGAAATATTGTTATTACCTTCTCATACATGCGCACCCACACACACACGCACACGCTCACACAGACAAACAGAACTGTTGTATTTGTAGTCATTACAGAAAAGCCATCAACTCTAGCTTGTGTCCTAACTATAACTTAGATTGTTAGGAGCTACTATTGGGGTGCCCACAATGTGTTGTAACCGTGGGATATAACAGTCCATCATCCTGTAAACAAGAAGACACAATAACAAAGTAGCATATACTGGATGTTATCTGTGTATACTATAATTTAGAGACACAACGAGCACAGATAACATCCACTAACAGTGTTGTTGTAGTCCATGATAGATGGCCGAGATAAAACAAGGTTTTATACCAAAACCAACACTAACTTCCTTGTTAAATCCTGATTCCCATCTGTAAATTAAATTAAAATAATACTTAAAATGGTCATCAGGTATATCAGCTTCATCTCGGGTGTGACTATCAATCAAGCTGAGCTGATCAGTCTGCTCAACTACGAGCTGGAGCTTGAACATTCGGCTTTGCTGTCCGATCTAAAGTCTCGTCGACTGCTGACTAATGTAAGCGATCCAGTGACTGAGGCCAAAGCTCTAGTAGCAGAAGTGGTCGAGTACTGCTATAATAACTACACTGAACATAAAATTATCAGCCATAACAACAAGTATGCATATACTGAGTTCTTTGACTTGCTCATTAAGCACCTGCTGGGAGTGCTGACGACAGCCGACTATGAGCTGGCGATCACCACCAATGCGCCTCAGGGCTACCATAGTTTTCAGGGATGGTCAATCGTCCTTGGTAAGGTCATTAAGACCGTTCATAACACGGCTAACTGGTGTGACAACGAGGGTTACAACAATGTCGCTTTGGGAAAGTTACCTACTGTCCAGACAGACAAGCTACTCTCACTGTTGCAGTCGATCTTTGGTGCCAATCAAGCCCAGATCATGATGCGCACCAACTATGGTTGCTACCAGCTGATTGTTCGTGATAACTTTGTTCTCTACTAATGAGGATTGTTGCTAGTAGTAGTAGTAGTAGTAGTAGTAGTAGTAGTAATAGTAATTATTCCTTTTACTGCTGTTGTTATATTACTGAATCCAAAGTTTCTAGCTGACAGAAAGATATGACTGTTACTTTGTTCATTGAACAAAGAAAGGTTAGAGTAGACAACTCACGACTTCAGAACTCAGAACTGGTTAAAAATGTAGTGACCGACTTGGGTCAGCAAGATGTTGACATCACTGTTCCATCAAGGTACTTACCTGTCATTGATTACTACCTTGATTTCATAGACAAAGTCTCTTATGACGAGAAGGGAGAAGTTGTTTATCCCGATGATCTACTAATCATTGACGATGTCAATGACCTCTTTCTGTGCTTCTCCATGGAGACCTTCTTTGGGGATAATGCTTTCTTTGTCTATCTTATGGACCAGGCCTACAGTATCTGGAATGAGTTCTATCCTATTATTAGCTTGCTGCCAGATGAAAGACTAATCTACCTCTACACCCCTTATGAGTTTGTACCAGAGAAATACATGGACAGAGAAAGCTTCTTCAAGGAGTGGCTTCATGTCAACGCTAATAAGAATATCGTATTGAACAGTAATGAGATCTATCACACAGATGTCAAATACTATGACAACGGAAGGATTAAGGAGTTAAAAATCTATCTAACTATTGATGGACAGAAAGTTGGTTTCTCTCACGAGAAGACCTGGTATGACAGTCCCTCCTCAAAGGAAGGGCAACCTAGGTACCAGTGTAACTACAAAGACGGTCAGCTGGATGGTCTGCTGGAAATTTGGTATGAGGACGCCGAAGGGCAACTTGAATATCGAGAAAACTACAAAGATGGTAAGCGTGATGGTCTGTCGGAAAATTGGTATGAGAATGGACAACCTAAGTACCGATGGATCTACAAAGATGGCGAACATGATGGTCTGCACGAAAGGTGGTACAGAAATGGACAACTTCAATACCAAGAGAACTACAAAGATGGCAAGGAAGATGGTCTATGGGAGGGTTGGCGTGAGAGTGGACAACTTAGCTACCAGGAAGTCTATGACATGGGTGAACTTATCTCGGAGGAAGACTTCTAAGTTTAAATCTTTTACTTCATTGTGAAGTAAGATGGTACTATTACACCTCTTATTAAGCAGCAAGCAGTGACTGTTGGTGGCGGTAGTAGAGACTCATATCATAAGTGTTGTGGTGGTGTCACTATCCTTATTAGCTTTAAGTTTCCACTATTAGATAGTGGAAATACTAATCTTACAGTAAGTGTCGGTCAGTACGCCAAATACACTCTATCTATAAAGTACTAAAACCTCTTTACTGAGAGGTACTCTACATATAGACAGTGTGCTTATCCTGTTTATAGACAGAATAACTTGTAAGTTGTAAGCTTGTCTAATAATAGTAACTACTCTTGTTACTAACAATAGTAGTTGCAACTGAATGCTAGTACAACTTACAGTTATCAGAGTAACAACTTGGTTGTTATTAATAATAAATATGAGTGTCACCAGTACCCAGTAACTGGTGAATGGTAAGCAATCACTAGTCACCAGTCATTACCCATTAGTCGAGACCAGCAGAGACCTCAACTTGCAGCTTCTTCATGGCAGGTGACACGGCATCGAACTCCTTGTTCACATGACACCACTGGTCCTCAATACGCTTGCGAATAGTGTCGAAGTCATCGGTAAAAGCAGTAATAGGCGCAGGCTGTTTTGGATTCAGACCATCGTAGACCACCCGTAGCAGGTTAATCTCTTCCGACACCTCTCGGTGTCTGGAACCAGCAGCAAGCTTGCTCTTAGGCACCACCAGAGGATAACCTGTGAACAGGCTACCAATGGTAGCCGGCCTAGGTAGCGAGCGACCCTCAGCGTCAACCAGCTTAACCGCCAGCTCACCAGGTAGTGAACGCTTGTTGACGTTAGACTTGGGATCCTTCATGACATTGCGAGATTCACCATCACTAGTTTCCACATAGGACAGCTTGGTGGCGAAGTTCATGGTATTGCTACTGACCTTCTGCAACAAACCAGCACCCATACCAAAGGCCACACCGGCAGGCGAGTAGGCCACCGTCTCTCAAGCAGTTGAGCTATTGACAAACATATCTGCCAGTAGTTCAACTATTGCAACTCTGATAAGAATTGAGCCATATAGTGAATGTTTCAAAGCTGCAACAGTAGTCTCAAAACTACAGCTGAGACACATGAGCTTAAAGATGTTTAGGCGCTTCAATTCTAAGCTGAGTAGCAAGAACTCCGAAATCGAACTCGAGTTACCCGAGTACTCTGCTGAAGAGCGTGAGGGCGTACTAAGATCAGCTCAGCACTTGATTGACTACAGGTCGGGCTTCCTATACTACTACTACCCTAACGAAGAAGTGGTGTTGCAGTTCAACAGCAAGAAAGTCGTAATCAACAATCTCAAGCTGTCACACTCTGACCCGATCTCAGATGTAATTTTTGATGTTATGACGAGGATCGACGAGAGTAGGATTAGTAAAGATTTCATGCCAAAGCCAACAGCCTGTATCAAGAACTACGCGACTCGAGGCACTAATGTCTCTCCTAATACTTCACTCAAGAGTTTATATATACTGCAACAGGCTCTCAATAACTACTTGGATACTTATCTTGACATTGAGACTTACGATTACAACTGCGCTGTAATGGCCCAGTTTGGTGTTTTCAAGAATGTTGATATTAAAGCGCACTTGACATTCGAGCAGCTGTTGGTTAACGCAGGTATTCGCTCGTACCCAACTGTTCTCATTGACGCCTACTTGTACTTGGGACAACATCATCTGAGGGGTTGGAACAGTGATGAGCATGAGTATAGCAGTGATTTGTTGTCGTCTGATGCCAGTAGCCACAGTAGTTTGCAGCTTGATACTGTCATCAAACAGCAGCGACGATCCTCATCGTCCTCACTAGTAAAGTCCATTTTCTTCTCGAGATTACAGTAGCTTAAACTGTCAGCTGTCGCGACAGCTGATGCCATGCCACACGTAAGCTTATGTTAACAAGCTTATGTTAACAAGGTTAACATAACATTTGTAAAATCCGATATGGTTTAAATTACAGTCTAAACTGGTGATGGTAATTATAAGTTATAACTACTATAACGTTTGTTACTGTACTCATAGTTTGTAACCATTACAAAATGTTACTACTCAGAGTTGTAACCAGTTGTAACTACTACAAAAACCTTGTGAGCTACTACAAAGACCTTGTAAACTACTACAAAAACCTTGTAAACCACTACAAAATGTTACTACTTAGAGTTGTAACCAGTTGTAACTACTACAGAAACCTTGTAAACTACTACAGAAACCTTGTAAACTACTACAGAAACCTTGTAAACTACTACAAAAACCTTGTAAACTACTACAAAAACCTTACAGACTACTACAAAATGCTACTACTTAGAGTTGTAACTACTTAGAGTTGTAACTACTTGTAACTAGTAAAAACCTTGTAAACTACTACAAAAACCTTACAAACTACTACAAAAGCCTTGTAAACTACTACAAAACCCTGTAGCTAAGTTGGAATGTGACCGAGGGAAGCTAAAATCTGCTGACTACTATCGACTAGACAGCACCCATATCATCACTAAAGTCAGTCGAGGTAGCGGAACACTTCGTAGTAGTATTGTCTCTCTAGCCTACTATAATAGTCAGGGTAAGCTTGAGCGACAGATCACTTATCCTATTTCTACAATAGATATTAAGCATGACGTCCATTACGACGATAGCGGTGACATAGTTCAAGATCAGACCATTGATAAGTTCCTTGTTTACAACCTTGACACTGACACATGGTCTATCTGAACCTGAACTAGATGCATTTCGTTAGTTAAGTACTGTAAGAGGCTGAGTTGACTGACAACTGTTAACTGTCAACTGTCAACTGTCAACTGTCAACTGTCAACTGTCAATATACCTATAATTATCACAGCAACTAAGTTACCGTAATTCTATCTACTAACCACCAACTAGCAAGCTATAGTAGTGGTGGTGGTAGTAGTAACCCTCTTGATGTTATTAACTATAAGAATATAGAGCATGTCTTTCCAGAGAAGAGGATGATAAGTGAAATACCAGATAAGTTACTAAAGCTTTCGATAACTTATCTGGTACTTATAATAAAAGATGGAGCTGCAGAATCGTGTGCCAAATATAACCAGCTACAAGCAGCTCTGTGATTGGGTAGCTGACTCACTAACGATTAAGCGGTTGTACTGGCCACTCTACTTCTCAGATGAACTTGGTAGTGACTCAACTGGTGGCACAACACCAGCACCATATGTGGAGTTGTGTTATAGGGGCTATCTGACTGTTGACAGTCAGGATGGTTTCTCAGATGAGTATGAGCTTCAGTACTCCTATGTAAGCGTGTTAGTGCCACAACGACGACTGCAAGAGTTAGTTGCTCGACTAGCTACTATCCTAGATGAGGTAGATGTCTATCTTAACCACAGTCAGCAACTGAAAAGGTCGATGTCGGGAGAAGTTAACTGGCTACCCTTACTTGAGGCTCGTGCTCTGACTCTTGGGAAGGACGACGTCACGAGTGAATTCCACATCCACTCTCGTATCGCTGGTAGCCAGGAGTTTAATGAGGCTGACATCTTGATCTCAGCCATCGAGGTCGACCACTGGCGATCAGCTACTGGCTATGAGTTTCCACCTGCCCTAGTCGCTGATCTTCGGCGTCAGGAGCTGCAGACTCTCATAGTTGTTATGCGCAGGTGGGGAACCTACATGGCTGATGGCTCAGGCACTGCTGCTGTGGCTGTGTTATCAGTGATTGATTGATTGATTGAGCTTTTTTTTATTGTTAACTTTCTAACAATTAATTACTAACTTGGTTAGTAGTTGTAGTAGTTGTAACATCTTCTCGAAACAGTCAGTCGCAATTGAGATTGAAATTACTATTTTTTACTTCAAAATACAACTGTCATGACGGAGCAGTCGCAGCAAGAATCAGTCAAGCTTGAGACTGAGGTAGATGACAAAGTTGTCAGCAGGTCAGTGCCTTACACTGCTCTCAAGGATGTGGAGTTCTACTCTGGTTACACAGAGTTGCTATCTAATCCCTATAGGAGGGCTGCTGCCACGGCTCAGGAGCCAGTCTTCCCTTTTCCTCCTAGCTATGCTGGAGGTTTTGACTACTACACATCCTATCTAATTACCAAGGCCAAGCTGTCAACTAGGGCACTAGTTGAAGGCCTCAAGCTAGCTCATCACCTGGGTGATGACGATTACTTAAAATATTTAATTACCAACGTACTGTTGTCAGACTGGAAGTTCTACTCGCCAGTTCTGCAACAGCTGCCTACTGAACTACAAGCGGACATCTACCACCACTTACCCTACAGTCTAATACCAGCTGAACTAGCCAACCAGTATAGCTTCTTCCAAGAGTGGGTTGAGATCAATGGTGAAAGCGCAAGCTTCTCGGTCACATATGACGCCTCTGATGAAGTGCCAGCTGAGAGCCTTACTTGCACTGTCAGCTTCAAAAGTGTTGATGGAAGAAGATTCATGTTCCAGTTAGAGGAGTATCTGAATTATGAACAATATCCGTACTTTGTCTACCGTTGGTATGACATACCACAACTAGGTAATCCAATCAAATCTCGATATGAATCTCCCCAACACGGAGAACGTGGTGAGATCTTGGATACTCAGACAGAATGGTATGAGACAGGAGAGATTAGTAAAGAGAAAATAAGTACTAGGTTAAATACTACCGAAACTTCTTACCTTGAGAACGGGAACAAAAGTTGGACGTTGGTGACTGATATAAAGACGGATAAGAAGGTATTGACAACTTACTACAATAACGAAGCTAACACTATACGCTCCGTATCTGGTGAGATCATACATAGCGGTGAAGGTTATCGTCATGGTGATTACGAGGAGTGGTCGTCTGATGGTCGGGTCGTAGCTAAAGGACGATACAGTCTTGGAGAGAAAGTTGGCTCTTGGCAAGAGCTGCAGAATGGTGTAGTTATGCTCAATCTTTATGAGAATGATATTCTTGTTAAGAGTCAACCTTTAGCCTATCCTCTAAACTTTGACGGCGACGACATGTAACTATCATAAAGGTTACTGTTGCTATACATTAAACTCTTCTCTGAGAAGAGTTGTTATGAAGTTATTAGTCGAGCTTGAGATTGTAGATTACTGTCAGCTAGTCAATCTAGGTTTGAATAAATAACTATAAAATGTCTCTGATAGACGAAGCAGAGAGGTTACTATCAAAGACTAAGAATTATATTGGTAGAGATTTCTACCAACAGAGGTAACGTTCATTTTGTTTGACCAAGGAACTTATCTGCAGCTTACCATCTTTACCAAGTTTGAGTACCCAGCATCTGTCATCGACGTTCACAACAACTTTGATCTTAGCTGATACTGAAATTATTATTGACTTCAAAAGCCTATCAGTATGACCGAGCAACCACAACAGGAGTTAGTCAAGCTTGAGACTAAGGCAGCTGGCAAAGTTATTAGTAGGTTAGTACCCTACTCATCGCTTAAAGATGTGGAGTTCTACTCTGGTTACACAGAGTTGCTGTCTAACCCTTATAGCAGGGTTGCCACTACTGCTATCGCTAGTGAAGAGTTGGTTTTCCCCTTCCCTCCTAACTATGCTAGAGGTTTTGATCGCTACGCATCTTACTTGATAACCAAGTCTAAGATGTCAACTGACGAGCTAGCCGAGGCTTTCAGGTTAGCTCATCACTTGGGTGATGATGACTATCTTAGCGACCTGATTACTGATGGACTCCTGTCAGACTGGAAGCTCTACTCATCAGTTCTGCGACAGCTGCCTGTTGATCTACAAGTAGATATTTATCACCACTTACCCTACAGTCTGATACCAGCCGAACTAGCCAACCAATATAGCTTCTTCCAAGAGTGGGTTAGGATTAATGGTGAGAAGCCAAGCTTCTCAGTCATATATGATGCTGTTGAGAACCCACAGCCTGAGATCCACACTTGTGGCGTCGCTTCTAGAGATACTGGAGAAAGGGTATTCATATACCAAATAAAGGAAGTCGTCTCTGACAAGAACCAACTAGTACCCCAAATAGAAGAAGAGATCTATGAAGATAACCAGTCAGTGCTCATCTACAATTGGTATGATGACCAACAACTAGGTAATCCAATTGAGCTTAAGTATGAGTCTTTCCAACATGGGGAGCGTGGTGATATTCTAGATATTTGGATCGAATGGTACAAAACAGGGCAAGTCAGTAGAGAGACGGTAAATACTGAAATAAATACTACCGAGATCGGTTATCACATGAACGGTAACAAGTATATGAAGTCAGTGTTTGACATGAAGACAGGCAGGAGTATAACAACAAAGTACTATGACAACCAAGGTAACACCATACACGCTATATCTGATATAGGCACACGCGGAGATGACCGTCTTGCCAGTCACAAAGAGTGGTCGTCAGACGGTCAGCTTATAGCTGAGGGGCACTACAAGTCTGGAAAGAAGGTTGGTGTCTGGCAAGAGTTGCAGGATGGTGAAGTCGTATACAATCTCTATGATAACAATGTGCTTGTCAGGAGCAGTTCATCTCCATGGTCCTCAGACCACGATCTTGATAGTTGAAATATCTGATGTGTAGACTACTAAACTCTTCTCTAAGAAGAGTTATTACGTAATAGTTTTACTATCGAAGTTATCGAGCAAAGATAAGTTTATGAGCCACTGTCAGATGGTCAGTCAAGCTAAAAATGATCAAATGACTATAGATTCCGTCTGATAGATTCCGTCTGATAGACGGAATGGAGAAGCTGCCATCAAAAGTTAGGGATTGTATCGGTAGAAATCTCTACCAACAGAAGCAGCATCCACTTTGCCTGATCAAGGACTTCATCTACAGCTACCCGAAGTTTGCTCACTTCACCAAGTTTGACGATCTAGAGCCCGTTGTTGATGTCTACAACAACTTTGATGCGTTGTTGATTCCAGCCGATCATCCGTCACGTTCTAAGTCCGATACCTATTATGTGGATGATACCCACGTCATGAGGACACAGACATCGGCCCACCAGAATCAACTACTCAAGGCTGGACATAAGCAGTTCTTAGTCACCGGCGATGTCTATCGCAAGGATGAGGTTGATCGTACCCACTACCCTGTTTTCCACCAGATGGAAGGGGTCTGTGTTTTGGATGATGAGGACGATGAGGATGGTGATGAGGTTGATGGTAGCAATAACAAGATCTACTGTAGTAGTAGTAGTAGTAGTAGTAGTGGTAGTAATAAGACTGAAAACGCCCTAAAAGCAACACTGGCAGGTCTAGTTGAGTATCTGTTCCCCGGCTGCCAGTATCGCTTCAACAATGACTACTTCCCCTTCACTAACCCTAGTTTCGAGGTGGAGGTTGAGTTCACTATCAGTGGTAAGAAGCGTTGGCTGGAAGTCTTGGGATGTGGTGTAGTACAGCCTCAAATTATGAGCAATTGCGGTTTGCATAATAAGAAGGCTTGGGCTTTCGGTCTAGGTCTAGAGCGCTTGGCTATGATTGCCTTCAACATCCAGGATATTCGACTCTTCTGGATTCGCAATGACAAGTTCGACAAGCAGTTCGCGGCTGTCAACAATAGCAACATTCTTACAACCAAGTTCAAACCCTTCAGTGTGCTACCCAACCTCAGCCGAGACGTTAGCTTCTGGCTGCCGATGGACGGTAGTTACGTTGAGAACGACTTCTATGAACAGGCTAGAGACTACCTCAATGACGTGGTTGAGTCGATCTGTCTGATAGACAAGTTCACTCACCCCAAAACACAGCGACAATCAGTAACTTACCGCTTTGTACTGTCATCCTACGATGACAACTTGACTGATCCTGCCCAGTTCACAC
>Ga0302309_10004629_pt1 | contig 10108 bp, 7 predicted proteins | sample III_Palsa_N1_1_FD_200453 | JGI IMG/M metagenome (GOLD analysis project Ga0302309, IMG submission 200453) | Peat permafrost microbial communities from Stordalen Mire near Abisko, Sweden - III_Palsa_N1_1 | ecosystem: Environmental > Terrestrial > Soil > Palsa > Peat permafrost | place: Sweden... | reverse complement strand
TTCTTTTCTGCCTTTACTAAGTGAAACACTGTCCAACGGTTTACCATTGTCCAATATGGCAACGCGTATTGAATCAAAATCCATGTTTCTTAAGTATAATCTGGCGCTATCATTGGTTTTACTGAATTCAACAATTTTTTGATTATCTAAAGCAGGAGGATAGATCACTTTTAACGAAGGTTTGGTAAGTTGTTTGTCGAACACAAAGAATATTTTACCATCCTGATCGAATTTACGTTCAAGTAATCTGAATTTTTCAGCATCCTGTTTAAACATAGTTAATTGTATGCCCGATGTATCGCTATACAGATTTATGGGTTTCTTTAAAAAACCGATCAGCTCAGTTTCATTATCATATACCTTATTGTTGTTGGTTTCTTTAAGTGCATATATTCGGTAACTGCCATCGTGCAGGTTATTTAAAGAGAAATTTCCTGCGGTGTCGGTAGTGGTATATATTGACGGTTTCTTTTTACCAAAATAAAGAGAATCCTTATCAGCAGGGTAAAGCAATACAGTAACATCCTTTTCATGTTTTTGCGATACAGAACTGGTTACAGTTCCTGATATACTAAGTGAATCAATATGCGGGCCGGTAGAAAACACGTAGGTAAAGTTTTTTAAAATGTTCCCTTCGTTTACATCTTGTATAGCCTTACCAAAATTGATTACATAGGTTGTGTTTTTTTGTAACGTATCTTTTAAAGCTATCACCAAACTTTTTGTCCGTATTTTAAATTCCGGTTGTTTGTCTTGTGTCGGGGTCATTGTTATTTCGGTGTACTGATTTGATAGTTTAAAATATTCATCAAAATCAAGCTGGATCACCTTGGCCGAAAAATTACGGGTGCTGTTTGGCGGGTTGGCTTTCAACAATCGGGGCGGGGTAACATCTTTTGGGCCGCCATGTGGTTTTTGTTGGCTTGCGCATCCAATAATGAAAAAAAAGACAGTTGAAAAAAGTAAATTTTTATAAAAAAGCAGCTCCTTTTTGTTTAACATGGTTTTTATGGGCTATAATCGATTTTTGCTTTTTGATGAACGCTGATATTCGAAATTTAAAAAAATGGCTTTAATGAGAGATTTTTATAAAGTGTTGATATTTAATTATTTATAACATTATCTCGACATGTGAACCATTAAAACTGAAATATCCGACGGTGATACGCCCGAAATCCGCGATGCCTGGCCTAAAGTCCGTGGTTTTATTTTCATTAATTTTTCTCTCGCCTCTTTTGAAAGTGATTGAAGGCTATGATAATTGAAGGCTGTATTTATTTCACGGTCTTCCATTTTTTTCATGCGTTCAACAATGTCCATTTCCTTTTCAAAATAACTCTCATATTTGATTTTTATTTCAGCCTGCTCAACAGTTTCTTTATCATATTTTGATAACAGCTCATTAAGCGTATCATCAGCCTTGCGCAGGTCCTCAAATGAAACTTGTGGTCGCGTAAGCAAATTAAACATTTTAGTGTTTTGTGAAAGCGGACTTGTTTCCAATGAGTCCAATAATGTATTGATGCTTGATGGCTCAACCGTACGGGCTTTGGTGTAAGCTACAATATCGTCGGAGTTTTTTATTTTGTTATTTACCTTTTCTAAGCGTTGGTCATTTATCAAACCAAGCTCATGGCCTATTGGACTTAATCTAATGTCGGCATTATCCTGGCGTAATAATAAACGGTGTTCAGCCCTTGATGTAAACATGCGGTAAGGCTCTTCGGTTCCTTTTGTAACCAGGTCGTCAATTAATACACCAATGTATGACTCTGACCTTTTCAGGATTAGTTCATGCTTATCATTAACTTTTTGATGTGCATTGATGCCAGCCATAAACCCCTGTGAGGCTGCTTCTTCATAACCTGTTGTACCATTAATTTGACCTGCAAAAAACAGGTTGCTTATTAATTTGGTTTCAAGCGTAAGATCAAGTTGTGTAGGGGGGAAGAAATCATATTCTATAGCATATCCAGGACGGAACATCTTTACAGTTTCAAAACCCGGAATCTGTGTTAACGCTTTATATTGTATTTCCTCTGGCAACGACGTAGAGAATCCATTTACATAGATCTCAACTGTGTTCCAGCCTTCTGGCTCAACAAATATTTGGTGACGTTCGCGTTCGGCAAAACGATTGATCTTATCTTCAATTGATGGGCAATAACGCGGACCTAAACCCTTAATTCGGCCGGTAAACATTGGCGATCTTTCGAAGCCTTCCTTTAACGTTTCATGAACTTTACTGTTGGTATAGGTTATCCAGCAGCAGCGCTGATCGTTCGCTAATTCAACATCAGTATAGGAAAAACGGCCTCGTTCTTCATCTCCCCATTGCTCTTCCATTAAGGAATAATTCAAACTACGACCATCTACACGGGGAGGTGTTCCTGTTTTCATTCTGCCCGATTCGAAGCCTAATTCTACCAGTTGCTCAGTTAAACCTGTTGCTGCTTTCTCTCCGGTGCGACCGCCGCCAAAACGTTTTTCGCCAATATGGATCACCCCATTTAAAAAAGTGCCATTAGTTAATACAACAGAATCGGCCTCTATCTCTATGCCTATAGATGTTTTAACGCCACAAATGGTATTGTTTTTAACCAATAATGAGGTTACAGTATCCTGCCAAAAATCAACATTTGGAGTTCTTTCTAACGCCAGGCGCCATTCTTCCGCAAATCGCGCACGGTCGCTTTGCGCACGCGGGCTCCACATGGCAGGGCCCTTTGATTTATTCAACATACGGAATTGTAACGATGTTTTATCAGTTATAATTCCAGAATACCCACCCATTGCATCTATTTCACGAACTATTTGCCCTTTGGCAACACCACCCATAGCCGGATTACAGCTCATTTGCGCTATGGTTCCCATATTCATGGTGATTAATAAAACAGATGAACCGAGGTTGGCCGCCGCTGCTGCTGCTTCACAACCAGCATGCCCAGCGCCTACAACAATAACATTATACTTCTTAAACATGACTATTTAAATTACATTCCAATGGAATGATATTCTTTTTTTGTTGATGTTCCACGTGAAACATCAAGGCTTATTAATATTGAAACCAATGTTCCACGTGAAACATTGTAAATTATTCATTGTCTGCCGTTGTTCCACGTGGAGCTTTTAATAATGATGCCAAAGCAAATAACGCCCAAATCGACTCTAAAACCACAAACGGATAGAAGTGTATTAGGTATGACGAAAACCCGCAAATAGTAGCGCCTAAAAAGTTCAGGAAGGTGTATGTTTTACTTGTTGCCGGCAATTTCTTGTATAAATTCAGCAAGAAAGCAATCAAAAGAATAATAACACCAATAGATTTTATCTAATAGGCTATTCAGGGTGCTATTGTCAATGCCGACAACATCAAGCTGTTTATTACAGTCTTTTATCTGATCTTCAATTTTCTTTATTTCCTGTTCAATGCCTTCAAGTTCTTTGGTTTCTTTAAAACTAAGTTTGTTTTTTTTGGCTTGAACGGGCTGTGCTGCAGCAATAGGTGCCGCTTTCTTTTGTATTCTTTCTTCTTCCTGCTCTATTCTGTACGAAGAATAATTACCATTATAGATCTTTACATGGCCCTTTTCCTCCACGATAAATAACTGATCGGTTAGCTTGTCTAATAAATACCTGTCGTGAGATACCATCATTAATACACCTGAATAATTAGTCAAAAATTCTTCCAATACGTTCAGTGTATCAATATCCAGGTCGTTCGTAGGCTCATCCAGTATCAGGAAGTTTGGATTTTTCATCAGGATGTTCATTAACTGCAAGCGTTTTTTTTCACCACCGCTCAAATTGGCTATAAAACCGTATTGTTTAGCAGGTGGAAATAAAAATAATGTAAGCAGGGCAGAGGCTGAAATGGTTTTGCCGTCGGCCATAGTAATAAACTCCGCAACGTTTTTAACCACATCAATTACCCGGTCGTCATCCTTAAAAACAATCCCAGATTGATGAAAATAACCCATAACGGTAGTTTCACCAGTTTCAATGGTTCCTTTGTCTGGTTGTAGTGCTCCGGTTATCATATTTAACAGGGTCGACTTGCCGCTTCCGTTCTTGCCAGCTAAGCCAATACGGTCACCCTTTTTAAACACATAGCTAAAGTTGTCGGTAAAAGTTTGTCCTCTAAAACCTTTGCTAATATGGTGCAATTCCATAATCTTATTGCCTTGGCGCGCAGTTTTTACACTTAACTCAACCTTTTCTTTTATTCCGGTATTCTTGGTTTTGTCTTCCAGTTCATAAAAAGCATCAATGCGCGCTTTTGATTTTGTTCCCCTGGCTTGTGGTTGCCTGCGCATCCATTCGAGTTCCTTCTTCAGCAAATTGCTGTTTTTCTGAAATTGAGCTTCATCTGCACTTTCGCGTTCTGCTTTTTTCTCCAGGTAATAGCCGTAGTTGCCAACGTAAGGAACCATTTTGCCGCGATCTATCTCCAATATCTCGTTACAAACATTATCCAGGAAATACCTGTCGTGCGTAACCATCAAAATGGTTTTTGAACCTTCGGTTAGCAGTTTCTCCAGCCATTCAATCGTGTCAATGTCCAAATGGTTTGTAGGCTCATCTAAAATATAAATATCAGGGTCTTCAATAAGCAACCTGGCCAAAGCCAAACGCTTCTTTTGTCCGCCAGATAGGGTATCAATATGTTGATTAAGATGATGAATATCTAACCGGCCCAAAATAGTTTTTATTTTGTACTCATATTCCCAGGCATCCACATCGCCTAAATCTTCCATTGCTTTATCTATTGCTTTGGCATTGTCCGGGTCGTTTTCCAATAATTCCTCATATCTCCTTATCGCCTGCTGCTGCACGTTATCAGCATGGAAAATATAATCGCTGATAGTAACCGCATTTTTAAAGTGCGGATCCTGCTCAAGGTAGCCCAATCTCAAATCACGACTGCGAACTACCTTGCCCTCAGTAGGAGAAAATTCACCGGCCAATAGTTTTAAAAGGGTTGATTTCCCGGCGCCATTAATACCTACCAGCGCAACCCTGCGTCCGCGGTTGATACCAATGGTTACATTTTTAAATAACCACTTGTCATGAAATGAATGGCCAAGATTCTCGGCTGAAATATAAGTACTCACGCTAATTGTTTTATATGATCAGAAGGGTGTGTAAACACACCTTCTTCGTTTTTTATTGATTGTTTAAACATGGCCATTGCAACTGTTTGCGCTGGTATGCTCCTGTATTTTTTTAAACTTCCTATTAATAATGGGCCGATCGCTTTCATTACACCTGTTGCAATCTTTTCCATTAATCCTCGGTATTCTTTCCTGTCGCCGGTTAATAAAGATGGCTGATAAATATGCAGCGACTTTACACCAACTTGTTTAATATTTTCCTCTGTCTCGCCCTTTAGTTTTAAATAAAAAGTTGATGACTTGGTATTAGCCCCTAAAGAAGAAACGAAATGATATTGATCAACTCCATTTTGTTTAGCTAATTGTGCCAGCTTTACCGGGTAATCATGATCTATCTTACGATAAATTTTCAGATCCGGCGTTTGCTTCTGTGTTGTTCCCAGGCAGCAAAAAATTGCATGGCCTGTAATCTTATCCGCATAATCATCAAGCTTATCAAAGTCGGTAACTAACTCCGTTAACTTTTCGTTTTTTATCCCTGTTTTTTTTCTAACCAAAATCACAACTTCGTCATACTCCGGTTGTGTTAGCAGTATGTTTAATAAATTACTGCCAATTAGTCCGGTTGCTCCTGCAATTATAGCCTTGTATGCCATATATTATAAAAATAGTGATGCAAAAATACGCATAATTAATTTGTGGAATAAAAATTGCATGTTTAAACATATAAATTAGTTATCATGGAAAAAATATATTATTCCGCAACTGAACGCGGGCATAACGACATAGGTTGGCTAAAGGCTAATTTTTCATTCAGCTTTGGCCCATACTATAACCCCGACAAGGTACATTTTGGTGTATTAAGAGTATTAAATGACGATATTATTGCAGGCGGAAAAGGATTCGGCACCCATCCGCACGATAATATGGAAATTATTACCATTCCATTGTCTGGCGCATTAGAGCATAAAGACAGTATGGGCAATATTGGTGTGATCCAGTCAGGCGAAGTGCAGGTGATGTCGGCAGGTACAGGGGTTACCCACTCTGAGTATAATCACTCTAAAACTGAAGCGGCTAATACATTGCAAATTTGGTTATTCCCGAAAGAGAGAAACATCAAACCAAGATATGACCAAAAGAACTTTTCAGATATTTTAAAGCTGAACCAATTAACTACATTAATATCGCCGGAAAAAAACAATGATACACTGTGGATAAACCAGGATGCAACATTTTCAATGGGTGATTTTGAGCCAGGGCAAACAATTAAATATGATATCAAGATCCCAGGAAACGGCGTTTATGTATTTGTAATTGACGGCGCTGTATCGATAGATAATACCAGCCTAAACAAAAAGGATGCTTTAGGTGTTTATAATACGAATTCAATCATAATTGAAACCGAAGCGAAATCTCGTTTGCTTTTGATGGAAGTACCAATGTTATAAGCCGCTACGTTAAGCCAAGGTTAAGTTTTTTTGAATGATTAAGAAAACAAATAGATAGTTATTTGTTGTAACAGTCAATTATTACAACCTATGGATGCAGTACAGGAACAAGAATTAACCGGGTGGAGAAAATGGGCGGCAAGCGTTGGCGACCAGTGTATTTTTTTCTCTCGTTTTTTCAAAAATATTTTTGCCGGCGGTTTTGAATGGTCGGAATTTGTGCGTCAGTGTTATGAGATCGGTTACCGGTCGATGATGCTGGTTGGCATTACCTCATTTATAATGGGGGCCGTGCTTATCTTACAATTAAGGCCTTCGCTGGTAGCATTTGGCGAAGAGAGCATGTTGCCTATTACGCTAACCGTATCGTTAGTACGCGAAATTGGCCCGGTAATAACCGCTTTAATATGCTCGGGCAAAATAGCATCAAGTATTGGTGCCGAACTGGGCAGTATGAAGGTAACCGAGCAAATTGATGCTATGGAAGTATCGGGTGCTAATCCATTACAGTATCTGGTAGTTACCCGCATATTAGCCGTTACTTTTATGGTGCCTTTGCTCACCGTTATTGGCGATGCGATAGGCCTAATAGGCGGTTTTATTGCTATGAATATTACTGATAACATTAGCTATGTACTGTATTTTCACAAGTGTGTGGCCTCTATTGATTTTTCTGATTTTTTACCCGCATTTGTTAAAACCATATTTTTTGGCTTCGCCATTGGTTTTGTAGGATGCTATAAGGGCTTCAACTCTAATAAGGGGACTGCAAGCGTTGGCATAGCGGCAAACTCAGCTGTTGTAACCGCATCGTTATGGGTTTTTGTTATTGATGCGATGGCAGTTCAAATCACCAGTATTTTATTTTATAAATAGGATGGAAGCGGTAAAAGAACAGAAGAAAGAACCAGCCAAGCCTAAAAAGGACGTGGTTATTGAGATCAACGGATTAAAAAAAGCATTTGGTAAAAAACAGGTGTTGAAAGATATCAACCTTGAGGTAGACAGAGGTGAGAATTTGGTGGTTTTAGGCAAATCGGGAGAAGGAAAATCAGTAACTATTGAATGCATTGTAGGGCTGCTTAAACCCGATGCCGGTTCATTAAAAGTATTTGGCGACGAAGTAACGAATATGAATGATAAGCAGTTAAAAGAACTGCGAATGAAGATCGGCTTCTTGTTCCAGAGCGGCGCATTATATGATTCAATGACCGTGCGCGAGAACCTTGAATTTCCGCTTACCCGCGTATTAAAATTAACTGATGAGCACGAAATTGAGGAACGGATAAAGGAAGTTTTAGATGGAGTTGGCTTGCTTGATGCAATAGACAAGCTACCGGCAGATCTTTCGGGCGGCATGCGAAAACGTATCGGTTTAGCCAGAACGCTAATCATAAAGCCTGAAATTATGCTTTATGATGAACCTACAACCGGCCTTGATCCGATAACATCAAAAGAGATAAGTGAACTGATCTTATCAATGCAAAAGAAGTATAAAACAACCTCTATCATCATTACTCATGATATGGAATGCGCGCGCATAGCAGCTGACCGTATTGTAGTAATGGACGATGGAGAATATATAGCCGAAGGCACATTTGATGCCCTTCATAAATCAAAAAACGAAATAGTAAAAGCATTTTTTAACGATATTCTATGAAAACGTCTCCTTCTCAAAAAATAAAAATTGGTTTGTTTACCGTTGTTGGTATACTGGTTTTTGTGGCTGCCATATTCCTGATCGGGAGTAAGAAGAGCCTTTTTAATTCAACATTTAACGTATACGGCATATTTAACAATGTGAGCGGTTTACAGGTTGGTAATAATGTAAGGTTTGCAGGTATAAACGTTGGCGTTGTTGATGCAATTACTATAGTAAATGATAGCTCGGTAAGGGTTGACCTTACATTGAATACCAGCGTAAAAAAATTCATAAAAACCGACTCCAAAATGAGCATTGGCAGCGATGGCTTAATGGGCGATAAATTGGTGACTGTTGCTCCCGGTGGTGTTACCAGCACACAGGAGGTAAATAATGGTGATAAACTTTTAGCAGTTAACCCGCTTGATGCAGACAGGGTAATAAAGAAACTAACCGGAATAGCGGATAACGCAGGAACACTGATCCAAAACCTATCAGACATTACCGGGAAAGTGAACGGTGGAAAAGGCAGCCTTGGCCGTTTGCTGAATGATGATAAAATGGCAAATGACCTGGATGCAACAGTTAGGCAGGCAAAAACAACAATGGCCAATGTGCACACTACAACCTCAACGCTTAATGAAGATTTGACGGCAGCACAGCATAATTTTTTACTGAAAGGGTATTTCAATAAAAAGAAAAAGGCAGAAAAAGCTAAGCAGGATTCAATTAAAAAAGCACAGGGACAGCAAACAGGTACAGCAACAGGGCAGGATAAAAAATAAAATTATTAATTACGTTTCTGCGCAAAAAGCCAATCCCATAAGCCAGGGGTCTTGCTAACCTGGTCCCAAATATTATGGTCAAGGTCTGGATACTCGGTATATTTAGGGTTTCCGCCAGCTTGTTTTATTGCCTGTATCATTTCCCGCGAGGCACTGACAGGAACATTCTTGTCTTTAGCGCCATGGAAAGCCCAAATAGCTATATGAACAGCTTTCGGGGCAAGTTTAGGATCACCGCCTCCGGAAACCGGTATTGCTGCGGCAAACATATCAGGATGAGTACATATAAATCGCCAGGCACCATATGCGCCTCTTGATACACCAGTTACATAGCGCCTGTTTACATCTATTGCTGTATCTTTTAGTGCGCTAATTGCCTCACAAGCCAATGAATCCCTGTCATGTACACCCGGGATGCCTCCCCAGCCTGTGCCTTCCAGGCAGTAGGGAACAAAAATAAATGCAGGATATGCTTTTCTGTAGATATCGGTTGACAATACCTCAGCTGCTGAGGCTTCGTAATTACCATAAGGCAGGCAGACAACCAATGGATACTTCTTTCGTGGGTCATAGTCCTGTGGCTTTATCAAAAGATAATGCAGACTATCGTTTTTGTTATCGAAAAAAACTTTGGGGCCGCCTGCTAACGTAATCAATTGCTTTGATTGTTCGGCATTGTAATTTTGCCAATATATTGTTGTGCCACATGCAGAAGCTATTATTACTCCAAATATTACCGCGCATACAGAGCCTATTATTGCAATAAAGCCTAATATGTTTTTTACAGATCTTTGTATGGGGATATGCGTTTTTTCCGTATTTAATAGTTTAATCTCGGTTATAAATTGCATAATAAATAATACAGGAATTAAGGCACCTGCAATTTGTGTCCATTGAGCAACTTTTTCTAATGTTCTATTAATTGGAGTTGTTGGGTAAAGTATATGCCAAATAAAAGGCAACAATAAAATCAGGCAAATAATAAGGCTAAATATACCCGGCATTTTTAACCAGAAACTTTTTCCGGCGTTGGAAAGTAGGAGGCTTAATGCAAATAGAATATTTGCCCCTAAATAAAAAAAGATTGCTGGCACATAGTAGGTTGCCCACACGTGT
>Ga0302309_10004625_pt1 | contig 10114 bp, 10 predicted proteins | sample III_Palsa_N1_1_FD_200453 | JGI IMG/M metagenome (GOLD analysis project Ga0302309, IMG submission 200453) | Peat permafrost microbial communities from Stordalen Mire near Abisko, Sweden - III_Palsa_N1_1 | ecosystem: Environmental > Terrestrial > Soil > Palsa > Peat permafrost | place: Sweden... | reverse complement strand
AGTGCAAGGCAAACTAAAAGACGAAAGCCATCCTCTTTCGAGGGCGGCTCGTAAATTCTTTTGATTTGAACTTTCATAAATAACCTCTAATAACTTTCATTACCTTCACACAACAACTATAGTATTTCAATTTACCAGTGATTATTCTTAGAAGAAATGAAAAATGAGGCATTTGATGTCATCTTTGCAAACAAACACAGTAACAGCAGTTGCGCCCCAACCAGCCACGACGACGCCTCAAACAACACAACCTGCATCAGCAGTCGATTCATCTGTTGAATCTTTCGAGCGGCTTCGATCGGCTATTCAAAGCGCAGCAACTTGGCTCAACGACTATCAATCTCTAGATCCTGAATCTGTCTGTATCCGAAAATGGAAGCTGCCGCAAGACACTCGCCCCTCTATCGAGGTCATCAAACTACTGCCAGATCACCAAAAACCCCACTTACCGGCAGGACACATCTGGCATAAAGATGGAAATAACTTGATGATCCTTCGACACCGCGCAACTCCTTCACAGATTTTTCAAATTTACCTATTTGGCCCAGATCATAACCAAACAACAGGTGATAGTCGGATCCAATACATCGTCTCAGAAAGGAACATGCCCATCCACGGCTTTGCTAACGCAAAAAAAGAAGGGTTCTCAAAGGACTTAAGAGATGAATATCCCATGTCCCTGGAAAGTTATAAAAAGAATAAAGAAACCTTCTGGAGAGGCCACATCATTGATTACCAAGATACACTAGGTCTTACTACAGATCTCGGAATCTCCACTCGGCTTGCACAAAATTATAAACCTGAGCCAGAGGGCACTTGGGCAAGAAACTTACGTGCTGATCTTGTAGAAAAAACAAGAGACGTTAGAGGCTCATATTCAGAACTTCAATTCTATGATTTCGACCTTGTAAGGACCGATGGAGGAACACCCATCCCCAATTCTATTTTTATGGAAACCTTTGACTATAGTAGCAAAGGTCGAGTCAAAGGTTATGATGTGCCAAAAAGCCATGCATGCCACCACTGGGAAAAAACCGGGAAAAATTTTTGTAAAAACTCCCTTCAGCTGCTTGAAAATGGTGATACATTCCCTGCTTTAGTAGTAACAAAAGATCAACTACCAGAACATAGATCCATCATTACTATGCAAGATTTCCCTGCAGAGTATGGCTCATGGACCTCTAAAATGGGGTATCAGATCAGACGAATTGCAGAACTTGAGTTTAATGCGGCCAGCTATAAGCTGCAGTACTGCCTCTTTGGGCAAGCCCACAAAGCACCAATTCATACTCTACAATTTTGGCTAGGAAGAGCAGTTTCTCTTGCCACTGCTATCGACACCGCTTATCAATCCAAAGTGCCCCCTTTTCAGCTCCACCTGACGAACGCAGTGGCTGCGTCATTCAGTGAACAACCCACTCTTCAAAAGCTTGTAGAAAAACTGATGTTGATCAGTTCAAATGTATTAAAAGCAGTCTCTGTACCTAAACAGATAGAAGCTGCATCTACCCATCTTGAATCAGATGCAGCAACAGATGCTCAAGAAACCGTGTTACAAGAAGAAGACACTGCCCATCAGGCCCCAGAAAACCAAATCGAGGAAGCCCCACCCTCTGCAGCACTCGCCTTAAACCCTGTTTCCATTACCTGTAAGGGAACAAGTACTCAAACAAGCTCTATCAATAGCCTAATGGATCGACTGACTCCCATTATGCAAGAAGGGTCTCCAATTATTCTTACCCATTTGACAACTGGGCTAGCAAAACAAATTTTACCTCGCATCAGAACATTCGCTAACGGGTCTCCAACAAAGGTATTAGAAAGAGTTGAGGTCAGCAGCCCTTGTTTTAAAAATGGGGTCACCAAACTTGTAACAGCTTCATTCGGAAATAATGTCCGCGTTGTTTAAACAAAAGAAGAAAGACTCTACCACTTTTTAACATAAAGGGTGAGAGAGGTCTTTTTTATCTCTCTAGGTTCCGAAATCACGCCATTCATCCGCGTGCACAGGAGTGAGAAGATACCCGAAGTACTGTTTGGCAACATCAAAATCGACACCCACCCCAACAAAACCAGAAACACGAAGACGAGCTTCTGATAAGGACAATCTTAATCCTTCACTGAGTAATGAATACTTTTGTTCGGCGTCGTCCAGCAACTGCTTCTGTTTAATCTTGTTTCCTTCGGCTAAAGACTTTGCGGTCCAGACTTCAATAACCTTTGCAATCACCACACACTTCGGATCAAGGCTTGCGTTTGGGATGTTAGGAAAAAGGATTTGAGGAGTAAAACTTAATAATTCGGGGATTGTTGTTCTTGTCATATGCTTTCCAAATGATTGCTTATAAGACACTAAGAGTATCTTTTTCTACTTTTTAAGACAAATCAATAACAGAAGCTGTCGCAAGGATTTTTAATCCTTATGAAAAATATAATAGATCATTGTGGCGGCTGAAATGCAGGCAGCTAGAAATAAGATCAACTTTGGAGAAACAAGCAATAAAAGGCCCCCAAGGATGCAAATGAGAGCATCTCCAAGAAATCTGAGAGACATTTGCACTCCCATCATTTCACCCTGAATGGTATCTGGCACAGCATCAGAGATTTTAACGGTAATGAGAGTCCATCCGAGGCCAATAACCAATCCGCAGAGTGTAAATAACCCCATCATCATGAGTGTCTGATTTGTCAAAACGATGCCCAGCAAAAGAAGGGCAAATCCACCTGCAGAAACAATAATGCCCCTCCGAGCTAAAAAACGGGTCGACGAAAACGGAGCCAACCACCCATTTCCCACAGCAAGGGCTACGCAAAGCAGGCTATTGTAAAGGATCAGATCGGCTGGACCAAACATCCACTTAGCTGTTAAATAAACTGGAGCAAATTCGTAAAAGACGTCGATTGCTAATGCAAAAAACGAAGAGACAATTAGCAAAGATTTAAGCTGTTTATCTTTAAATAAGTTGAATAATCGGTTAAAAAGGTTAATTCGAGACCAAATCGACACTTTTTCATCTTTAAATTCTCGTGCAGAAGAATCAATAAAAAGAAACACAGAGGCTAAAGACAAACTAAAAAATAGCACACTCATAACATAGAATGGAGTTGCACTGGTTGCCCCTGCAAAAACCTTATTGTCGGCTAAAAGCCCTCCCATGATAGGGCCAACTAGAAATGCGACCGAAGCAACAGCGTTGATTTTTCCAAATGTCTCGTGTTTTGAGATTGATTTAATATCGGCTGCCATGGCTCTTGCAATCGAGATATTACCTTCCATTAAGCCCGCAAAAAAGCGGCTTGCAATGACAAGCCAGAGCCAATGCCAATGAAGAGCAAGCCCCGTCAATAGGTTACAACAGGCCGCCATCAACAAACTGCCAACCAATAACCATTTACGGCCATAATCGTCTGAAAGACCGCCCAATATGGGCGACCCAAAAAATTGCCCTAAAGGATAGACAGCAAGCGTTGTCCCTAACAGCAACGCTTGGCTCAAGAGCTCCGAGTTTGCCGGTAATATTGAATACTCGGGATTAAGAAAAAGAGCAGGGAAAATCAAATAGGGCATAGAAATACCCAGGAAGCCAAAAAAAACAATCAGCAACAGAGTGGTAAGTTGCCTTTTAGAACCAACGATTTTTTGCGTCATTTTTTAAACATAGGTGCTTTTAGCTTTCTACATAAAGACTTAAATCATCTGTTTCCTAAAAAAGGGAGATGGAATATTTGATTGTTTGAGGGCGAATAGATGCTTTTACGCGATTTAGACCATTCGGAAACTGACCAAAACACACTCTCTTTGCTTAGGAATTGGGTCAGGCATGGCGATGAAAAAGCTATAAAGGAGTTTTTCAACAAGGCCAACCCCTATAAAATTGCAGAATGGATTGGCCACGAAAGGAAAAAAATTCAAATCGCACTGTTCAGGGCCCTTGACCTTCCGCTTGCGACAGAAGTTTTTGACTATCTCCCCCCTCGTCTACAAAAACGTTTTCTTTACTCTGTTTCTCAAGATCAAGCCGGCCGGCTACTTGCGGCTTTATCATCAGACGATCGGACAGCTTTTTTGCAAGAAATGCCCCGTTCCGTTATCAACGACCTCCTTAAATTTTTACCCGTTGATGTTAAGACAGAAACTCTCACCCTTCTAGGCTATCCCAAAGGGAGTATCGGGCGTCTAATGACTCCCAACTATCTAGCTATTAAATCTGATTGGACGGTTGAAAAAGTCATGGACCATTTGCTTGAGCATGGGCATGACAGTGAAACTTTGACTCTTCTTTACGTTGTTGATGATCAGGGAAAGTTGATCGATGATATCAGACTTAGAGACCTTCTTTTTGTACCTCGAACAGATACAGTTGAAAGTTTGATGGACCATCAATTTATTGCTCTACAGGTAGATGATGATGACGAAACAGCCATCGCAATATTTCGCCGCAATGATCGGACTGCCCTTCCTGTGGTCGATCACAACGGAATGCTCCTTGGCATTGTCACTATTGATGATGTCTTAAGGCTGTCTGACCGAGAGGCAACCGAAGACATTCAGAAAATTGGGGGTCAAGAGGCTTTAGACGAGCCCTACATGGATATTCCATTTTTAACCCTCATGAAAAAAAGGGCCGGTTGGCTTGTCGTCCTTTTTTTAGGTGAGATGCTTACAGCGACAGCCTTAAGTTATTTCGAAGTACAAATTTCTAAGGCTGTTGTTTTAGCCCTTTTTCTTCCTCTGATCATTTCTAGTGGAGGGAATGCCGGCAGCCAAGCGACCACTTTAATTATCCGCGCCATGGCCTTGGGAGAGGTTAAATTACGGGACTGGTGGAGGGTGATTCGAAGGGAACTTGCCTCCGGCCTATTTTTAGGAATTATCCTTGGCGCTGTCGGTTTTGCCAGGATTGCTCTTTGGAGCCAATTTTCAACGATTTACGGCGAACATTGGATATTGGTTGCATGGACCATTTTTTTTGCGCTGATCGGCGTCGTCCTGTGGGGAACATTATCTGGAGCGGTCTTTCCTCTCATTCTCCGTTTCTTAAAAATAGATCCAGCGACTTCTTCGGCCCCTTTTGTTGCGACGGCCGTTGACGTCACCGGGATCATCATCTATTTCCTCACCGCCATCACCATCCTGAGCGGCACCCTGCTTTAAAAAACTACTCTAGGCTTTTGAAATTGTGCCATTCATCCGCATCCGCTGGATTAAGTAAAAATCCGAAGTACTCTTTGGCAACCTCAAAACTGATACCCTTACCAACAAAAGCAGAAACACGCTGAACAGCTACTGAGAATGGCAGTTTTTTTCCTTCGTTGAGTAGTTTATACCGTAGTTTGGCGTCGTCAAGCACCTGCTGCCGTTCGACCTCGTTGCCTTCGGCTAAAAACTTGGTGACCCAAACCTCAACAACCAGCGCAATCACCACACACTTTGGATCTAGATTTGCGTTTGGGATGTGAGGAAAAAGAGCTTGAGGGGTAAAATTTAATGTATCAGGGTTTTCCGGGCTTGACATAGGTCATCCAAAATCAAATAGAGTTCGCATGCACATTGTAGCTTAGGCTTTAGCCTGAGCTCGTTTTGTGGGGTTTTAACCCCGCACCATCTTCCTCGGGTTAAAATCCGAGGCAACAAGCTCAGGCTAAAGCCTAAGCTACATTTTTAATAATGGCACCGAATTTGCAGTCCAAACGCTAAAGCGACTAATCAGCAAGCAATTGGTTGGCTAAATCTTTGGCTACCTTTCCGTCAACTGCGCTGTTGAGCTTCATGATGCTTTTCATCACCATACCAAAATCTTTTTTTGTCTTGGCGCCTGAGTCTGTGATGGCCTGTTCGACGATCTTTTTAGTTTCTTCAAGAGAAAGAGCTTTAGGTAAAAACTCCTGGATGATCTCTAGTTCGCTTCTTAATTTTTCAACGGCCTCAGGACGGTTAAGGGTCTGTGCTTGCTCTAAAGCCTCTTGAAGGTTGCCATAGTATGTTTTGAACAGTTTTAACACTTCAGCGTCTGGCAAGCCGCCTCTAGCATCTACTGCCAATATTTTTGATTTGAGCATACGCAAGGTGTCAAGCCTAAGCCTGTTTTGGCTTCGCATAGCTTCTTTAATCTCATCATTGATTCTTTCAATCATCGTCATGGCATCACCTTTTTTCTAATCTATAGGATTGGTAAGCTCTGATGCTATGAAAAAACTCTTTATTTTATCCATTTTTTTTAACCTTGCTTTTGCCTCTGAGTTGAAAATCTATGATGATCAGCATCTAGTGCTGCTAGAACAAACAACCGACCCACAAAACATCTCTGTCCTTTTAGATGAGATCAAGGTCCGTTTTGAGCAATGGGAAGCAACTCACCCACTGTCGCCCTCTTCAACAGAAAATGAGATCAAATTAGCCTATCAAAGCGGTATTGAAAGGATCATGCGCGAAGATGGTTTTGAGTTCATCGATGTGCTCCGTATGTATCCTGACCATCCAAAAAAGGTCGAATTGCGGGATAAATTTCTCAACGAGCATACCCATGATGAACCTGAAGTCCGTTTTTTTGTCGAAGGCTCGGGTCTCTTTTTTTTCCATGTTGGGAACAGGATCTACTCTGTCCTCTGCGAAAGAAGAGATTTAATGAGCATTCCTCCCAACTATCCCCACTGGTTTGACATGGGGGCTGAACCCTTTTTCACTGCCATTAGATTCTTTACTCGAACAGAAGGATGGATCCCCCATTTTACAGGAGATCCTATCGCTAAAACCTTCCTTACTGAAACAGAATCTCACTAAAACTTGTTACAGATTCATGGGGGCAATCGTCAGGTTTTGTTGTCCCTTCTCTTACCAGCATTAAAGTCTGCATGCCCGCTTCTCTTGCCGCATCTAATTCTTGGACCGTATCTGAAAGAAAGAGGATACTCTCTGGCGCAAGTTCCATCTCATCTGCAATCTTCAGGTAAGAAGCGCTCTCCCTTTTTCCACCTACTTTAGTGTCAAAGTAACCAGAAAAAAACGGGGTCAAATCTCCATCGACCGTATGGGAAAAGAGAAGTTTTTGCGCTAAAACAGAGCCTGAAGAATAGATGTAAAGAACAAGCCCTTCTTCAGTCCACTTTCTGCAGCTTTCGGCGACATCTTCATACACATGAGCCTGATAAGCAACCTGCTCATATCCATCTTGCCACATCATCCCTTGTAAAGTTTTAAGAGGGGTGATTTTCTTGTCTTGCTCTATCCATGTTATAAGTGTGTCTATAACCTCTTTTACATCTGACTTGGGAGAAAGAGCTATCTCTTTTGTCTCTTCAATCACTTTCTGTACAGCAGGGTCTTGCTGATGGCTTAAAACATACTCAGGAAGATGTTTTTTTGCGTAAGGAAAGAGAACATCGTGCACAAACGAGATCGAAGTTGTAGTTCCTTCGATGTCGGTCAATATAGCCTTAACAGGCTCACCTGCATTGCAGGTTAAATGAAATAGAAAAAGTGGAATAATCAAAAATTTTAGACTCATACTTATTTGCTCCCATGGGCGGTTCGGATTTTTAATTCACATTCAAATAGCTGCTCGAAAGCCTCGATTCGGTTTTTGACCTCTTTCATGTCTTTGCCCCAAGTATAGAAGCCATGTCCATGGATCAGAAAACCAAACGTTAGAGGATGCTCTTCCAGGTAAGTCGACACTTTTGCCGCAAGAACAGGAATGTCTTGAGTGTTTTCAAAGATGGGAGTTTCTATACGGCTCTCATGAGTGCCAATGTTCGGAAAAATTTTGTGGATTTCATACCCCTCTGTAATCAAAGAGGTGTCAAACCCAAGCAACCGGGTCAGCACAATGCCGTTGGTTGAGTGGGTATGCAAAATAGCACCAATTTCGCTATTTTGCTTGTATAACATGGTATGAAGGGCTGTTTCGGCAGACGGTTTTTTCTCACTGCCCTGCACTTTACCCTCTAGATCGGCGATGAGTATATCCTCCGCCGTCAGCTCACCTTTATGCTTACCAGAAGCTGTGACAGCAATCAGCTGCTCATCCAAGCGTTGCGAGAAGTTGCCGCTTGTCGCCGGACAGAGTTGGTGATGGTTCAAAGAAATACCAGCCTGGACAATCTCTTCGGCTGCTTTTTCAAAGCTAATTGCTTGAAATCCAAATATTGGAAAAAGAATTGCAAAAATGGTTATCAGGTTCACATATACCTCAAAAATGGATCTTCAACTCATCTTACGCTAAAGAGTAGCAAAGATATCGTCAAGCCAAAGAGGCTTTTGGTTACAGCATGAAAATAACAGGATGAACAGGATAAGCTTTGCCAAGGCAGGCGGAGCTTATCCTGTTAAATTTACAGGAAGTTTTTCCTTAGGTTAATGCAACGCTTACAGGCTCTAAAGTTTTATCGCTTTAAAAAGAGCGCGTACTTTTTTTTGTCTAATATCGTAAGCTTAGGGTCGCATCCACTTGCTATCAATTGGAGAGGTCGAGTGTTGCTGTCGTATACGCAACACTGCTTTGCTAGCTTTAGATAGGCAGGCCAAAGGGCTTTTAGCCCCTTCTTTCTTTCTAGAAAAAACTCTTCTGGAACTTGTCTGCCAGTTTCTTTTTCCCTTTCCTTTGCTCGGGAGTGCGCTTCTTCTTTAGAAACATCTAAAACATGCATGACAAGTGTATATCGATGAAGTTCGACTACCTCTTTTAAAAACAGGTATGAACTTGGCAAAGCACAGGAGCGATCATAGATGATATTTTGTCTCGCATGAATGGCCTCCATCAACATAGATTCAGCCAGTGCTCTGGCGGGCAATTCCCAATTTTGAAATGCAATAGCTGAACCTAAAGATTGCAAATCAGATTGGTACCCTTTTAAAGAATCCATGACAGCATCACAATCATGAATAAAAACCTCTTCAGGAAAAAAATTCTCCTTCATTTTTTCCTGTATAAATGAGCTTTTCCCGGAAGCAGGAATACCTGCCACTGCAAAAATGATCGGATTTGTCATCAAATTGCCATTTTTAAAAAATTATAATTCACAATCAGAAATAAAAAGGCCATGATATAACAAAATTTAAATGGGGATTTAGTGGAACTTCTTAGAAATGGTCCAAAAAAAAGTCGATCGCTTCTTGGCCTTGACTTCGTCAATTTCTTTCTGATTGACCCTCAAACAGGTATTGGATCGTTTTTACCCATTTATCTGGCGGCCAATCAATGGAATGAACAGCTGGTTGGAATAGCCCTGTCTGCCGGGAGTCTTTCAGGAATCCTTTCGCAAGCACCATCAGGAGCTATTGTAGATGCCCTTCGATGCAAAAGGGCTTTAGTGGCACTTGGCATGATCGTTCTAGCCTTCTGCTCGTTGCTGATGGCATTTTTCCCCTCCTTTTGGCCCATAGTCGCCAGCCAGGTCTTGATTGGAGGCATTTCAACTCTGATCGGCCCTGCCATTTGTGCCATTTCCCTAGGAATGGTGGGACGAAAAAATTTCGATCTCCGACAGGGAAGGAACCAAATGTTCAATTCAGCCGGTAAAGTCGCTACAGCTGTCGTGATAGGGTTATTAGGTTACTACATCTCCGACCGTAGCATTTTTTTCTTTGTCTTCTTTCTGGCCATACCAACACTCATCAGCTTATCTTTCATCAACCCAACAGAAATTGACTATCAACTTGCAAGAGGAGGAGATGATGGCCATGACCAAAAAAAGCACAGTATACGCCAGCTCTTCCGCCCACAATTTGTTATTTTTTTAACAGCCATTGTTTTATTTAATTTTGCTAATGCCGCCATACTGCCTCTTCTTGGGCAGTTGATTTCTAAAGATCATGGAAATACTTCGATGTTATTCATGTCGATGCTAGTCGTAACTACACAGTTAGTCATTACGCAGATCGCTCCTTGGTCCGGCAAAAAAGCTAGCATATGGGGCCGAAAACCCCTTCTTCTAATTGGTTTTGCAGTTTTGCCCATCAGAGCTCTTCTCTACACATTGAACCATTCGATAGAATCTCTTATCTCTCTGCAGCTTTTAGACGGACTTTCAGCAGGTATCTTCAGTGTTGTATCGGTATTGATGATCGCCGATTTAACAAAAGGAACCGGAAGATTTAATTTTGCCTTGGGCGTAA
>Ga0302309_10004608_pt1 | contig 10144 bp, 15 predicted proteins | sample III_Palsa_N1_1_FD_200453 | JGI IMG/M metagenome (GOLD analysis project Ga0302309, IMG submission 200453) | Peat permafrost microbial communities from Stordalen Mire near Abisko, Sweden - III_Palsa_N1_1 | ecosystem: Environmental > Terrestrial > Soil > Palsa > Peat permafrost | place: Sweden... | reverse complement strand
TTATTTATTTTATGAATATTTATAATTTTAATTTTTAATAGTTTAACTTTTGATCATTTTAAAATAGTTTAACTTTATGATCGTTCATTTTAATTTTATTTATTTTGATTATTTATTTTTATTTAACTAAATAATTTAAAGTTATTTATTAAAAATTAATATCCTATTTCTTTTAATCGATCATTAATATGTTTTTCTAAATTTTCAAATTTGATTTTATGTGAAATTATTAATAATTTAATACCCAATTCTTTACATTTTTTGATTTTAAAATCATCTCTTTTTTGTTGATTTATGAATTCATCATATGATTTATGAAAAAATGGTGAATATTTATCGTGTTGTATTCCATTATATTCACATGCTAAATTTAATTCTTTATTAAACATATCTAATTCTAAATTTTTTCCATTTTCTTGTTTGAGAAAATCTGGACGTATTTTTTCAAATGGTTTATTAAAATATTTTTCAATTATTTCTTTACATTTATTTTCATGTTTACCTTTCCATACCCATTTTTTCTTTTTATGATCAAAATTATTAACTCCTTCATATTTTCCATATTCCTTTTTACGATCGGTAAAAAATAAAACAATAAATACTATAATTGAAATAATAGCAAAAATCAATGTTCTATATTTTTTATAAAATTTTAAAAAATCCATATTTACTATTTAATTATAAAACTGATTTTTTTTTATTAATTATTTAATTAGTAAAAATGGAAAATAATATTATTAAATTGATTTTTAAAAATAATGGTAAATTATTTGGTGAATACATAATTGAATATTTAATTCCTAAAATAGATTATGAAAAATTGTTTTTGACAAATGTAAATCCATTTCTTTCTATAAATAAAAATTTATCAAATATTGTATGTTGTTATAATCTTCCAAAATTAAATTATAATATTAATGTTTGGTTTACACATAAAATCGATTGTGAAAATTTTATTGAAAATATTATGTTTATAACAAAACAATCACCAGATTTTAAATTTAATAATAATATTATATTATTAGGAATAATTTTATTAGATAAAATAAAATTAAATATTTATTTATCAGATGTTTATCCAGTAAATGATTTTTCTATAAATTTATTATCTTATGATGGTAAAAACTTAAAATTAGAAGAAATTTTAACAATTGATAGCAAATTATCAATTGATCAAAATACTGGAAATTATCAGATTACAATAGGAAATATGATGTTTTTCTCTAAACCTTTAGAATTTACTATTGATTCTATTATTTCACAAATTAAAAGGAAAAAATTTGTATTATTATATGATTACTTTACTATTGATGGTATTAAAATGAAAAAATTTCATGATTTAAGAAATAAAGGATTTAAAGAAGTTTATTATTTTTGGACTGAATATTAATTTATTACAATTGTTTATCGTAAGCGACTACACACAGCATATGGATTGACACAAGACTTTCCTGTAGTAGGATCATAAAATCTAGAATTTCCGTTTTCTTTTGATCCATAATTATTTTCTTTACACCATTTACTTTGTTTTTCTTTTACATCCATAACACATCTTTCATATTTAGATGGAGATTCTTTATTACCCAAAGAATGATATTTTTTATTATTTTTATTATGACCAATTTTCCCACATCGTGAACATTTATTTTTATTCGGTGATCGTTTTGGAGATTTTTTTGGCATTCTTAATATAATAATAAAGAAATTAATATTTATAAATTATATTTATTATTTATAAATATAATATGGGTGCTTTACTAACAACTGAAGAAAATTTAATTAAAAACGAAATTATCAATAAAGAAAGTGATAATAAAGACGGTATTTTAATTATCAATAATAAAGAAATTGATAATAAAGACGATATTTTAGTTGATACGACATCAATTAAAGATGATATTATAAAAGTTGAAACCTATTTAATTAGTATTGATCAAATAGGTAAATGTATTTTTGAAAATGAGAATAATGCTATCCAATATGTAATGGATTATTCAAAAAAATATATGAATGATCATTATTTAGTAGAAGTAATTAATAATGATGATAATATAACCATATATAATATAATGAAACCGTTATTTAACTTTATTATGAATTATGAAATTTTAGTTTCAAGTATTACTATCACCAAATTACCATATTATAAACATTAATTTTTTAAAATAGTTAAACTTTTGATCGTTTATAAAAAATAAGTTTAAATTATTTTATTAACATTTTTAAACTTATGATCATTTTTAATAGTTAAACTTTGATCGTTTTAAAATATTTTTAATAATTTAATTGTTAAATAGTTTAATTGTTAAAATGTTTAATTGTTAAACATTTTTAATTTTATTCATTTCTATTTTATAAAATATTTATTTTTATAAAACATTTTCTAATTTTTAATTTTTAATAGTTTAACAAACGAACGATCATTAAAGTTAAATTTTTAGAAGTTTAAAAAACGAACGATCATTAAAGTTAAATTTTTAGAAGTTTAAAAAACGAACGATCATTAAAGTTAAATTTTTTAATAGTTTAATTCTATTTTATAAAATATTTATTTTTATAAAACATTTTCTAAATTTTAATTTTTAAAAGTTTACCAAACGAACGATCATTAAATTTTTATTATTTATTATTTTAAACTTTTGATCATTTATTCTTTATGTTCTGAGATAGATTTATATAATTCTTGATTTTTCTTTATTATATTTTCATAAATTTTAATAATATCGTTCATATTATTACTATTAAAAACATTAAATAATAAATATCGATCGTAATCATTATATTGTAAATATTCATATAAAGATGGAATTGTATAATCATTATCTGTAATAAATAATAACATGAATGGATAACTTTCTAATCTAAAATTTAATCCTACGTAAACGTGAAATTCTGTATCATATCCTATTATTTTAAAATTAAAATGAAAAGCATCATTTTCTGATCCAAAATGAAGTCCTCTTGTTATATATAATTTTTCATTTTTGTTTTCAGATTTGAATTTTTTGAATAAATATTCTTCTGATATAAAAACTAAACTTCTATCTATTTCTGGTATTGATTGAGTTAATATTTGATTTAAGTTATCTTGTATTAATTTTGTATGTGATGAAAAACTCATTAAATTATAAATTTAAATAATTAAAATATATTTTAAAATAATTAAAGTTAAAATGATCAAAGTTGAATAAAAATAAAATGATCAAAGTTAAATAAAAATAAAGATTATAAAATTATAATCTTTATTTTTATTAAGAGATGTCAAATCAGTAGATTTATATAAATTAAAAAATGTTTAAAATAAAAGAAATATTATATAATTATAAACTATAGATAAATTAAAAAATATAAATTATTTTGTTTATTATTAATTTCACTAATAAAAATTTTAATATTGTCAATATCAGAAACAATTTATAATTAAAATAAATTAAAAAGTTAAAATGATCAAAAATTAAACAATTAAAATAAAATGTTTGAATTAATTAATAATAATTATTAATTAATATTTTAATTTTCTGAATCCCAAACTAACATGAGTTGAATTAATTGTATTTAATTTTTTACAAACAAATTGATTTTGTTCATTAAAGTAATATATTTTATTAATTTTAATTTTTGATGAAATGGAATTCATGAATTTAATACAATTAGAACAAGGCATTGAACTAGCATAATTTCCATTTCTATCAATTCGTATAACAAGAAGATTAACTTCATAAAATACACGGCGATAATTTCCCTTTACTTCTTTGATCATTAGACTTATTTTCATTGCGTTCTTTATTATTAAAACGAATAGAAACAGAAGACTTATTTTTACACAAAAATCTAGACTTAAACATTTGCTTATGAAACTTCATAATAGTATTAACTTCAGAATGAATACTTGGGAAATTCATTCCTTCCATTCGTGAACGTGAATAATTATTTGATGAGCTCAAAATCTTTCTACCTGTGAAAATACAGGATGAATGTAGAGATGAAAGATCAGAATTATTACAAATATGAGTAAGTGAATTACACATTTTTTCAAACTTAGGAGACAACATTGTATGATATATTTTAATAATAATTATATTAAATAATTTATAAAAATCAGTTTTTCTTAATAATAGAAAAAAAAGTTTATGATTTTTAAAGATCTTAATTAATATTAAATGAAATCATTTAAAATTAGACAAAAAAATGGTGAACATACAAAAATACATCATAATAATGAAAAAAAACATCTTGATCACATCAAACATTTAGAATCTAAAGTAAATTATTTAACAGATTCGGTATTAGAGTTAGAAGAACAGTTAAAATTTTATAGAAATAGTGAGAATCAAGAAAAACTCAGAAAAGAAAATGAAATTAAAAAACAAAATTTAATTAGTAAAAAATTAGAAATTGAAAAATTAAAAAAAGAAAACTTAAATCGAATCGAGAAAGAAAGATTAAATCAAATTGAGATTAAAAGATTAGAACAAGAAAAATTAGAACAAATTGAGAAATTAGAGAAAGAACAAATTGAGATTAAAAGATTAGAAAAAGAAAAATTAGAACAAATTGAGATTAAAAGATTAGAAAAAGAAAAATTAGAACAAATTGAGAAATTAGAGAAAGAACAAATCGAAAAAGAAAAATTAGAACAAATTGAAATTAAAAGGTTAGAAAAAGAAAAATTAGAACAAATTGAAATTAAAAGGTTAGAAAAAGAAAGATTAGAACAAATTGAGAAATTAGAGAAAGAACAATTAGAGAAAGAAAGATTAGAACAAGAAAAATTAGAACAAATTGAGAAATTAGAGGAAGAAAGATTAGAGAAAGAACAATTAGAACAAGAAAAATTAGAACAAATTGAGAAATTAGAACAAATTGAGAAATTAGAGAAAGAAAGATTAGAAAAAGAAAAATTAGAACAAATTGAGAAATTAGAAAAAGAACAAATTGAGAAATTAGAGAAAGAACAAATTGAGAAATTAGAGAAAGAACAAATTGAGAAATTAGAGAAAGAGAGATTAGAACAAGAAAAATTAGAACAAATTGAGAAAGAAAGATTAAAACAAAAAAAAATAGAAAAAGAAAAAATAGAAAGAAAAAAACAAATAGAAAAAGATAAAATGAAATTCAAAAAGAATAAAAAAAACTGATTTTCTAAAATTTTATGAATAATAATTCATTCATAAAATTATAGAAATGTGTGATCTTAACACAATTATTTTATTAAAAAATTTAATTGGTGGTGAACAATCGGTTATTGTGAGTGAATATTATGATGAAGTTATTGATCTTAGAATTAAATATTTAAATACTGAATATAAAACAAAAATTTCTTCATCAACTTTGATAATGTATTTAAGTTCATTAATTGGTCTTCCTTGTGATAAATGTAAATTTTCTTTAGAAAATGGAACTATTTGTAATTCTGTGAATAAATTATATTCTTATATGAAAAATGTAAATAACGTTAAAGAAAACAGGGAATTAACTTTAAATTGTATTACTAATTCAAATTCAAATTCAAATATGAATAAATTAATTAAATTATTTGTTGATAATAAACAATTAGATTCAGATGTTAGAGGTAAAAAAATATTTTCTATTAAGGGACAATATATGAAATTTGATCCAATAATTCATTATTCATTTTTATATGGGAATGATATTGAATTTCATTTAGAATTAGAAAATGAAAATGCTAAAGAATTTATTAGAAGAAAATTATCAACACATATTATGATCAAAGTGGATGGGAAATATATAGATTTTAACTATAGATGGAAATCGGATAAAATTTTGATCATTGGATTATTATATCACGGATTATATGAAATTAATATGAAATCAATGATATTAGATCGTGAAACTGAAAAAGAATTAAACACATCAGTATTAGAATCATATATTTCAGAAGAATTTACAATGAATTAAAAATAAAAGAAATTAAATAAAATAAATTAATATTTATTTTATTATAATGTTGTGTTGTTCATATAAAAATGGATTTTTTAAATTTTTGTTATTACCAATATTTATAACTATATTATCAATTCCTTCTATTTTTATTAATAATCGAAAAATTCAACATATACTTTTAATATTTATTTGTTTATTAACAATTATTTATTTTATTTTAACATATACAACTAATTTGACATGTTCTGATTGTAAAAATATTAAACATAACATGTTTGACAAAATTTTAAATTTTAGATATTTAAACAAACAAAGGAATGATCAAAAATAATATAAATTTTATAAAAATGTCAAGTTATAAAAACTGATAATTTGTTTTTTTAGTATCTAAATACATTATTGAAATGTTAAATAAAAATTTAATTGGTGTAATTAGTAATTATGTTGGATTTTATAAAGAAATTAATTTTAATATTCCATTTTATGAGAAATATTTAGATAAAGTAAATTGGGATTGGTTATCAGGAAATACAAATATTCCAATTCAATTTTTTGAAAAACATATTTCTTCTTGTAAACAACTCGGTATTCCTGATAAAATAAATTGGAATTTGTTATCAGGAAATACAAATATACCTTTTACATTTTTTGAGAAACATATTTCTTCTTGTGAACAACTTGGTATTCCAGATAAAATAAATTGGACTTATTTATCAGAAAATACAAATATTCCTTTTACATTTTTTGAGAAACATATTTCTTCTTGTGAACAACTTGGTATTCCAAATAAAGTAGATTGGATTAGTTTATCATTAAATACAAATATACCATTTACATTTTTTGAGAAATATTTAGATAAAGTAAATTGGGATTGGTTATCAATGAATACAAATATACCTTTTACATTTTTTGAGAAACATTTAGATAAAGTAAATTGGGATTGGTTATCAGGAAATACAAATATACCTTTTACATTTTTTGAGAAACATATTTCTTCTTGTGAACAACAAGGTGTTCCTGATAAATTACATTGGTCTTGGTTATCAGGAAATAAAAATATACCTTTTACATTTTTTGAGAAACATATTTCTTCTTGTGAACAACTTGGTATTCCAAACAAAATAAATTGGACTTATTTATCAAAAAATATAAATATACCTTTTATATTTTTTGAGAAATATTTGGCTTTATGTAAACAAAACGGTGTCAAGGATAAAGTAAATTGGATTAAATTATCAGAGAATACAAATATCCCATATACATTTTATGAGAAACATTTGGATAAAGTAGATTGGTATGGTTTATCAGGAAATACAAATATACCTTTTACATTTTTTGAAAAATATTTAGATTTATGGAAACAAAATGGGGAAGAAGATAAAATTAATTGGTCTTTGTTATCAGGAAATACGAATATACCTCTTACATTTTTTGAAAAATATATTTATTCTTGTGAACAACGTGGTATTCCAGATAAAGTAGATTGGTCTGAGTTATCAGGAAATAAAAATATACCTAAACATTATAATTTAATAAAATTAAGAGAAATGTTATATAATTATTGTAATAAAAGTTAGAAATAAAATTTAGAAATAAAAGTTTAAAAAAATGAAAAAAAAATATAAATGATCAAAATGATTTATATTTTTTGAGGAATTTTTAAAATATTGATTAACATATTAAAACGATCATTTAATATCATTTTCTTTTTAATTATTATATCAAAATCTTTGTCACAATCTAAAGTTCTCCATTTAGAAAAATATAGAGTATTATGATATAATACTTTTGATTCAATATTTTGAAAAGATTGTTTAATAATAGATAGCGCTTCATTTATATCTTTTATGTAATTTTCAAAAGTTTTAATAAATGGGGTTGGATTTTGTTCATTATTAATTTCACTAATAAAAATTTTAATATTATCAATATCAGAAACAATTAATAAATCATTAATTTTTTCACTTATATTAGAAGGTGTTATTTTAACCAATTTGACTACTATATCTTTTGTTGACGAAATAGTATCAATTAATGGACTAATTATAGTTTTATACGAAAATAAAACTAATGCCGAAGCAGAAGCAATTAATATTGTGCTCATTTATTTATTTTAATTAATAATTAAAAATAAAAAATGATTTTATTAAAAATTTATTTATATTTTAATAAGAAAATAATGAACACTAAAATTGAAACGCTTGAAAGAAAAGTTAAAAATTTAACAATTGAAAACTTTAAAAATAATGAATTAAAAATGTATTTAAATCAAAATTATATTTATGATCCTATGTTAAATAAATTAATTTTTACATTTTCTGATGAAAATACTACAACTTTATTTATTAATACTGTAGAAAACATTAAACATAAACGTTTTGGTGAAACTATTTTATTTGAAGGAGTTAATATTATTGATATTTTAGGATTTTTATATCCAACTAATGAACAAGTAAATGAAAATGATTATGATTGTTTATATAAAATATTTTTACAATTAACTGGATTCAATTTGAATTATGATCAAACAATGGAAAATCTTGTTTTTATTAGAGAAGATCTTACTAGTGTTATTCCAACAAAAGCACATTATAGTGATGCTGGATATGATTTGACAATTATTAAAAAAGTAAAAGATGTTGGAGAGAAAATTGAAGTTTATGATACTGGAATTTCATTACAAATTCCCTTAGGATATTATGTAGAAATTCATCCTCGATCATCATTATCAAAATCTGGATATATATTATCTAATCTAACTGCAATTATAGATCCTTCATACAATGGAAATTTATTTATAAGTTTAACTAGAGTTGATAGTTCTATTCCCAAATTTGAATTACCTTTTAAATGTTGTCAAATGATTCTAAAAAAAATGGAATATTGTCATTTAATTGAGGGATCAAAAAAAGATAAAGTAGAAACATCAAGGGGATCAGGGGGATTTGGAAGTAGTGATAAAAAAGAATAAAAAAACTAATAAATATTAATTGATTAATTAATATTTAAGTAAATAAAAAATAAATAATAAAATGGTTACAGAAGTTTCTGATATTAAAAAATACGATCAATTTTTACAAAATAACAAAATTGTTTTTATTGATTTTTATGCTGAATGGTGTGGTCCTTGTAAACGAATAGCTCCATATATTGAAGATTTAACTGATATTTTTGATCATATTAATTTTATTAAAATTGATGTTGATAAAATGGAAGAATTATCAAATTCTTTTAAGATTAAAGCAATGCCAACTTTCGTAATTATGAAAAATGGAAAAGAAGAAAGTAGAATTGAAGGGGCTGATAAAGTTAAAATTAAAAAATTGTTATCGGATTATTAAATTTAAATAATTAATATTATTTAAATAATCAAAGTGATCAAATTGTTTGATCTTTTCGACTGATATGGAGGAAAAAAGTTTAATTATTGTTATTTCTGGTATGATTGAGTGGGTCTCCTTTCATTTCAAAAAACTTTGGATCTGAATATTATCCTGAAATGGAAAAATATGAAAAAATTTGTCAATCTGTTTATAGACCAAAAAAAGAAAAGTCTGAGAAAAAACTGATTAATTTGTATTAGTAATAAAGTCGTTTCAGAAGGATCAGGTGAACTTTTATTAGTAATTATTTGATTTATTAAGTATGTTATCATCTAAAAAAGAATCGAAAATGAAAGTAAAAACTCAACATTTTAAAAAAATAATAGATGAAAAAGAAGCAACTTTTTATTATGAATTATTAAGAGATAATATAAAATGGGATAAAGGTATTAAAACAAAAAATGGTAAAGATACACGATTAGCAAAAAATTTATATGATTTGGATGAAGATGATCCAATAATTATAACAATTAATGAATTATTACAAAAGATATTACAACATATAAAATTAAATTCGTGTGTTATATTGGGACAATATATGAATTATTATTTAAATGGAGAACATTATACTCCAAATCATTCTCATCCAAAAATGATTCAAGTGATCATATCTTTAGGAACAACACGAATTTTAAATATTGGAAAAAAGGAATATAAAAGTTCAAATGGTGATGTATTTATATTTGGATCTAGTATACACGGTGTTCCCAAACAACTAGAAATAAAAAATGGAAGAATTAGTATTGCTTTATTTTGTTCACCATTAAAGAACTAATAAAATTAAAATAAATTAATATTATTTCCACACATCTAAATTAAACAAAATTTTAGATCGTTTCTTAAATAATTGGGAAAAA
>Ga0302309_10004605_pt1 | contig 10148 bp, 10 predicted proteins | sample III_Palsa_N1_1_FD_200453 | JGI IMG/M metagenome (GOLD analysis project Ga0302309, IMG submission 200453) | Peat permafrost microbial communities from Stordalen Mire near Abisko, Sweden - III_Palsa_N1_1 | ecosystem: Environmental > Terrestrial > Soil > Palsa > Peat permafrost | place: Sweden... | reverse complement strand
GCCCAATGGCAGGCCGCAATTGGCGAAACCGAACGCGGTGGCCGATTCCTTGTGCGGAAACCAGTTGTTCACGATCTTGTTGATGGTCGTCGCGAGCGGTCCTTCCGCCATGCCGAAGAACGTGCGGATGACCAGCAGCGAGCCGAAGCCGGTGGCGAGGCCGGTCGTTCCGCACAACACGGACCACGTCAGGATCGCGCAGGAAAAAACGCGCTTGCCGCCCCAACGATCGGCCGCCCAGCCGCCGATGGTATTGAACACCGCATAGCCGATGAAGAACGTCGAGAACACCAGCCCGAGATTAGCCGGAGACATGTGCAGTTCCTGCATGACCGCGGGAGCCGCGACAGACAGCGCCGACCGGTCCAGGTAATTGATGAAACCCGCGATGAACAGCAGCAGGACGATGCGCCAGCGGATTTTCGTCACCTGTGGCTCCTCCAGTATCGTTATGTGCTTCCGGACCGCATGCCTCGATGAGCCGCCGCGTCCGTCGCCTGTCTCCTCGCCGGCGCGTTGCCCAATGCGCGGATCAGCGCTCCAGTCAGCTCTGCGGGCGCGCGGCCGCCTCCAGCATCGCGAGCTGCGCCGCGCCGATGTCGATGCCATCGGTCATCTGACGGTCCAGGCGGTCCAGCTCGATCTCGCCGGGCACGATCACGGGCGCGTTCGGATCAGCGGGTGCGGAGCCGTGCAGGATCGCGGCATAGTCGGCCATGCGCGCGGCGAGCCACGCGCCGCTGCCGAGCATCGCAACGTCGATCAGGATGTAGAAGTGGCCGAGGTTTTGCGGCTGCTCCGGCTCGTTTTCCCACGACTTCACGTGCGTCAGATAGGCCGCGCCGGAAAGCAGCCCCGCGAGCAGATCGACGACCAGCGCGAGGCCATAGCCCTTGTGGCCACCGATTGGCAGCAGAAAGCCGTCGAGCGCGGCCTTCGGGTCAGTGGTCGGCTTGCCCTGCGCGTCGGTGGCCCAGTCGCCCGGAATCGCTTCGCCGCGCTTTAGCGCGTTGCGAATCTTGGCGCGTGCGGCGACGCTGATCGCCATGTCGAGGATGAACGGACGGCCACCGGGATTCGGTACGCCGAAGCCCACAGGACTGTTGCCGAGCCGCGCGTCGGTGCCGCCCCACGGCGCGATCGTGGTCGTCGCATTGCTGCCGATGATGCTGGCAAATCCCTGTGTGGCGGCCAGGTACGAATACGGCGAAACGGGGCCGAAGTGATTGCTTCCACGCACGAATACGCACGCGATGCCCTGTTCGCGCGCGGCCTTCATCGCCAGCTCGAGCGCACGGAAGCCCACGAGGGGGCCGACGCCGTTATCGCCGTCGAGCCGGTAAAGCGCCGGGCCAGCCTGCTCGGATGTGATCGACGGCCTAGGATTGATGCCGCCGATGCGCAAGCGTGAGCCGTACGATTCGATGCGGCTCGTGCCGTGCGTACGCAAGCCGAACAGATCCGCCAGCACGAGAATGGTGGCGGCATCGGTGGCGTCGGCGCGACTCAGGCCGAGCGCGCATAGCGCTTCGACCGACAGTTCGGTCAGCCGGGCCTTGCTGACGATGCCAATGGTGGACGTGGACTGGGTCATGGAACGGGTCGTCTCCTTCGATCTGCAAACCGTGCGGTTCATGCGGCTGCCGTGTGGTGCCGCTGGGTTTGCTACATGATCGGACCAAAGCGATTCCCATGACAAACGCATTTTTTCGCTTGATTGATGTGTCGCGTGCACGAATCCCGCGTCGGCCGGAGAGCTACGGAGACGCAAAAAGCCGCCTTTTCAGGCGGGCGCACGTGACTTTGTGCGCGTGCGTGTGCGGGTGCCGCCGCGCGCACGCACGAGCAGATCGAAGAAGTGCTGCGCAGCCACCGTCAGCGGCCGGTTCTTGCGACGGATCACGCCGAGCGTGCGCACCACGCTCGGGCCCGTCACCGGAATGCTGACGAGGGAGCGATGACGGTCGCGCGGCAACGCGAGCTTGGGCACGATGCCGATGCCAAGTCCCGCTTCGATCATGCTCACGAGCGCGGGCACGTGCTGCACTTCGCAGAACCAGCTCGGCTGCCGCACCGCATTGGCGAGCGCGTTGTCGATCAGCGTACGGTTGCCGCTGCCTTGCGCGAGCAGCATGTAGTCCGGGTACTGTGCGATCTCCGCCCAGCTCACCGAGCGCTTGCCCGCCAGCGGATGATCGCGCTGGCAGGCAAGCACGAATGGATCCTGGAGGATGGGTGTGAACTCGATGTCGGGTTCCTGCGTGCCGATATAGGTGAGACCGAAATCGGCTTCGCCTCGCGCCACCGCGAGGAATACGACAGACGACGTTTCATCGATCAGCCGCACACGGATGCCGGGATAGGTCTGGTGATACGCCTTGAGAGCGTTGGGAAGAAAGAAGCTTACCGCCGACGGCACGCAAGCGATGGTCACGAGTCCCGTCAGACGGCGTCCTAAATCCTCCATGCCGAATAGCGAGCTTTCCAGTTCGGCGAGCACGTTGCGCGCCTTTTCGACGAACGAGCGGCCCGCAACTGTCAGTTCCATCTTGCGGGTCGTACGTTCGAAGAGCCGCACGCCCAACGCCGATTCGAGCTTTTCCACACGGCGCGATAGTGCGGATGGCGAGATGTTCAGCGAATCAGCGGCGGCGCGAAAGCTGCCGAAATCGGCGGACGCGACGAACGCGCGCAGGTCGGACAGGTCAAAGTTCATTTTGCTGGTTTATCGATGAAGGGGCATGCGTGGGCATGGCAGGTGTAATGCTGCCCGATATCAGCGACCGCGCGACGCACCAATCCCGTCGAGCATGAGATCGATTCCAACGAGAAAGTCGACACGGTCGTCGTGAGCGCTCAACTGTCCGGCTACGCTGCGGGTGAAGGGGTATTCATCCGGATCGAGCTGAGACCATATGGTCGACACCTCCCCCAGAAAGTTGGATCTATCGAGGCCATGCTCGCGAGCGTAATGCGTATTCGCCGCGTTCTGCCCACCGACGCCAAGGATGTAGCTCAGCAGCGCGGACACCGTGGCCCACTGTTCTTTGTCCGGCACGCCAAGAGCGTGCAATTGCTGGCCGAGGCGCTCGAGAACGCGCACCATCGGCAGCTGTCCGGGCGCTCGTGTCAGCGCTGAGCCAACCCAGGGATGCGCGTCGATCGCGTCGAACATCGCGAGCGCGACCGCGCGAATGATTGCTTTCGGCGTCGCGCCATCCACAGGCGCGTTCATCGTGCGAGCGACGATGGCATCGCAAGCGGCGGTCAGCAGATCGCTCTTGCTGGCGATGTGCCAGTAAATAGCACCGGGACCCGTGGCAAGCCGCTCGGACAGCGCGCGGAACGTCAGGCCCTTCTCTCCGCTGCTGTCGAGAAGCGCGATCGACGCCTCAATGATTCGATCCGGCGAGAGCGATTCCTCGCGCCGTTGAGTGCTACGTGCCTTTTTACCTTGCCTCATCTTGACACCTATGGAATGTTGTTCCAATATTACTCTGGAATGACGTTCCAGAGCGTGCCCGCAGCTTGTGGCCACCTCCGACTATCAAGGAATCAGGATGAATACTTCAGTTGCGATCGTCGGCGCGGGGCTCGGCGGGCTGACTCTTGCCCGGGTCCTCCACGTCCATGGCATTGGTGCGACGATCTACGAAGCGGAGGCCTCGGCAAACGCGCGGGCGCAGGGCGGCATGCTCGATATCCACGAAAACAATGGGCAACTCGCGCTCAAGGCTGCGGGACTCTTCGATCAATTCCTCGAAATCATTCACGCTGGCGGTCAGGCAACACGAGTACTCGACAAGGACGGCAATGTCCTCTTTGAACAGCCCGACAACGGCACAGGTGGTCGGCCTGAGGTCCCTCGTGGAGAGCTTCGCAGGATTCTGCTCGACTCGCTTCCTGCCGACACGGTTCGTTGGGGACACAAGGTCACCGCGGTGTCCGCGCTCGGCGGTGGACGGCATGTGTTGACCTTCGCTGATGGCGCAACGGTGTCGACCGACCTCCTCGTGGGCGCCGACGGTGCCTGGTCGCGAGTGCGTCCACTTCTTTCCGAGGCGAAGCCGGCGTATGTCGGCACGTCATTCATCGAGACCTACCTGTTTGATAGCGACACGCGTCACAAGGCGAGCGCGGAAGCGGTTGGCGGTGGCGCGCTGTTCGCGCTGGCACCCGGAAAAGGGATCGCCGCGCACCGTGAGCCCAATGGAGTGCTACACACGTACGTGGAGTTGAACAAGCCAAAGGAGTGGATCGACAGCATCGACTTCTCCGACCCGGCAACTGCCTTGGCCCGTGTCGCCGAGGAGTTCGGCGGCTGGGCTCCAGCGCTGAAAGCGCTCATCACCGACGGTGAGACCGACCCGGTGCCTCGCGCGATTCACGCGCTCCCGGTCGAACACAGATGGGCGCGCGTCCCCGGAGTGACGCTGCTCGGCGATGCGGCGCACCTGATGTCGCCGTCTGGCGAAGGGGCTAACCTTGCCATGTTCGACGGTGCTGAACTCGGGAAGGCCATCGCCGCCCATCCTGGTGACGTCGAAGCCGCGCTCATCGCGTATGAGAAGGATCTCTTTCCTCGCAGCGCGTTCGAAGCTGCGGAGTCGGAAGGAATCCTGAACGTGTGTCTTGGTCCCAATGCTCCCCAGAGCCTCGTTGACATGTTCACCGGTTACGAGGCCGTCAGGTAATCACACGTCTTCCATGCCCCTACGTCGCATTCTGGCGCGTATCGCAGCGCAGCTTGCGTGATCCAACCGGACAGGCGATGCGTCTTCCAGGGCTCCCGCAGAAGCGATCAGGTACGGCCGACTCGTGTAAAATGTGTCCATGTCCGAACCTATCGATTACCTCAATCCCGCTCTTCCTGCTGGGCTCCGGCGCGTGTCGATGCCCGTGGTCGACGCGACCCCGTCGACACTTGATGGCTTTGGCAGGCTTGTCGAAGACCCGAGTGAGTGCCCAATCGAAATCGTGCGGTGGCCGGGGGTGGGTACAAGACCCATCGACCCAGACACCGGTGATCAGGCAGGCACGACCGAAGGCGTCTTCGTGAGCGAGTGGCGTGGCGACATTCTCTACGGTCGAAACGAGGCCGTAGGCGGTCACTACGTCCTCGCATACGCAACAGAACCAGAAGCGGCCCGCGAAGATAATCCCAATGCACCGGAGCGTATGTTGCTTTGGCACGCAAATTATCACCCGGACGGCGGGCAGCTGTTTTTCCCGCTCGACCACCGCCCCTTCTACGTTCCACTGGCGTTGCCCGGGGATGACATTGCGCCAGAGAAGTTCGTGTGCTTTCGCTTCGACGGACGGCAAGGCCTCTATATCCATCCGAACATCTGGCATGAAGGCGTGTTCACGCTCAGTGGCACGCAACGATTCTTCGACAAACAGGGTGCCGTCCACGCGCGCGTGTCGGTCGAGTTTGCCCAGGAGTTTGGTTGTCTTCTCGAAGCGCCCATCCGCTGAGACGCTTAAGCCTGCGGATTTGACCGCGGCGCCTGCTTGCCGTCATAGAGAAAACCTGCTCGCTCACGAGAGTTTATCTAACGTGAGCGCTCAACTTATATGGTTTGTCAGCTGATGCCAGGATAGATATCCTGTTTGCCATACCCTTGGCTCCAAACCCATATGCTTAGTTATGCTGGCGGTTTCGTTCTGCTCGCCGCCCTGCTCCACGCGAGCTGGAACGCGATGCTGCACAGCAATCGCGACCGGTTCCTCTCCATGACGTGGATGAGCATCGCCATCGCGGCAATCTCCACGCTTGTCGTCCTGTTCGTACCTTGGCCAGCCCAGGCAGCGTGGCCGTACATCGTCGCATCGGGGCTCGTGCATATCGTCTATAACGTGACGCTCGTGCGAGCGTATCGCCGCAACGATCTGGCGCAAGCGTATCCGGTTGCGCGCGGCTCGTCGCCGCTGCTTGTCACGCTCGGCGCAGCGCTCTTCGCGCACGAAGCGATCGGCCCCTTGCATGCTCTCGGGATCGTGATGATATCGGGTGGCATCATCGCAATCGCGCTGCACGGGCAGCACGTGTCGCGCGCAGGTCTGCTGGCCGCGCTGACAACCGGCGTGACAATCGCGGTCTATACCGTGATCGACGGCATCGGCGTGCGCTTATCCGGTGGCCAGGCGCTCGCCTACACCGCCTGGATGTTCATGTTCTATTGGCTGATGCCGGTGTTGTTCGTCGCGGTGCGTGGGCTCACGGCGCTGTGGGAGCCGGTGCGGGAGACGCCGCTGTCGGTCGGTTCGTCGCTGATCGGCGGTGTGGTGTCGATCGCAGCGTATGGCATCGTGATCTGGGCATTGCAGTCGGGCGCGATGGGCGCAGTGTCCGCGTTGCGCGAAACCAGCGTGGTATTTGCAGTGCTGATCGGGCGGGTGTTCCTGCGGGAAACGGTAAACGCAAAGCGCTGGCTCGCATGCATGATCGTCGCAGCCGGGGCGGTGTGTCTGGGGCTTTAACCCTGCATCATCGGGATCCGCACCCCACGCATTGCCGTACGCGAAACGGCACGGTCTAAGCGCTTGCGCTGGCGTCCCTCCTGGACCAGAACGTGTATTTGCGACTACCATAGTTCGCGCTCGCCGAAGCCGGGCGAGCATGGGGCCGCTGCCGGGTAGAGCCGGAATGCCGCCTCGACACGAAACCTGCGCTGGGGGCGAGCGTGAATGAGTCGCGTAAATGAACACCACTAGCAGGCTCATTCCCAGAGGTCTGTGGCGGCGCCTCGCGTGGCCCTGGGCAGCGTTCTGGCTACTCATGCTGGCTGTCGCCGTCCAGGAGTCCTTGTGGACGGGCCCGCTGCGTGTCTGGCCGCCGCTCATCAACATCGGCTCGTCCGCCGTCGCAGCTACCGTGCTGTTTGCAATACAGATAAGACGCGCAGACCGGTTCGATCATCTGATCAGCAATCCGCTGCAATGGTTTCTCCACGCCTGGGCATGGATGCCGCTTCAACTGATCGTTTACGTCACTGCGATGTATGCGTTAAGGATCGGTATCTACAGACTCGTTGGTCTAAGGTTTCAGCATGGGCCGTGGGGAGAAGTCATGGCCTACGAAGCAACGGACTTCCTGCTGTTCTACGCCTTATTCGGCGGTATCCATTTCGGTCTGAGGTCCTATGGTGCGTGGTCTACCGAGCGCCTGCACTCCGCACAACAGGCGAACCTGGCGCGGCAGGCACAACTTGCGCAGTTGACGCAGCAATTGCAGCCGCACTTTTTGTTCAACGCGCTGAACACCATTTCCTCGCTGATTCACAACGATCCCGACACGGCCGATATCCTGCTCACCCGCCTCGCGAACCTGTTGCGCGCAGCCACCGACGCGAGCCAACATCCCGAACAGCCGCTAGCCGATGAGCTAGCGCTGCTTCACGCTTACGCAGACATCATGGTCAAGCGTTTCGCCGATCGTGTCGCGATTTCGTGGGAAGTCGACGCCGCTGCGCAGACCTGCCGTGTTCCCACATTCGGACTTCAGCCACTACTGGAGAACTGCTTTCGCCACGTCGTCGAACGGCGCGGTACATTCACACACATTGCGATACGCGTAGCGTGCAGCATGGGCCAGCTACAAATAGAGATCGAGGACAATGGCGATTTGCAGCAACTTCCCGCTAAGCGCGGTGTGGGACTCGGCAACCTCGAGGACCGTTTGCGATCGCTGTACGGGACGCACGCGAGTCTCGAACTGCGACTGCGGCCCGGGGGTGGGCTGATCGCTGGGGTGAAACTACCATGCGTGCATTGATTGTCGACGATGAAGCGCTCGCTCGCAGCAAACTGCTGCGTATGCTTCGAGCGTTTCCCGATGTCGAGGTGGTTGGCGAAGCGTCCGACGGAACGGCGGCGTTGACGCTGGCTGCACAACTACGGCCGGACGTGATCTTCCTCGACGTGCAAATGCCCGGAGTCGACGGGTTCGATGTGGCTGCATCCCTGCCAGACGACGCTCCCGCGGTGGTATTCGTGACCGCGTACGACCAGTACGCGTTGCGGGCATTCGACGCCCATGCAACCGACTACCTGCTAAAACCGGTGGAACCAGAACGCCTCGCGCGCACCGTGCAGCGCTTACGCGCATCGGAGCACGGCGCGGCGCGCGCGAGTATCGGCGTGCCAGCCCATCTGATGATTGCCGAGCGCGGGCAAACGCATGTCGTGCGCTGTGCCGATATCGAATGGCTCGAAGCGGCTGACAACTACGTCACCATCCATCTTCCCGGACGGAGCCTGCTGATACGCCGCACGCTGACCGCCTTGCTCAGTGACCTCGGTCCAACGTTTGTGCGCACTCATCGCAGCGCTGCAGTTGCGTTGGACGCGGTGCTTACTGTGCGGCCGCAAGGAAAAGGCGATGCCACCGTTGTGCTGCGTGGTGGCGCCGAGGCTCCGTGCAGCCGGCAGTACCGGGAAGCGCTGATGCAACGGCTCCAGCAATAACGCAAACCATCCGCTCCGCCCCATCGCAGACCCAACTCATCCCAGATCGATTGGCGCACAAGCGCTGCCGGACTACGCTGGCTAGCATCACGATAAGGATGGGCCGGCCATGGCTTTGCTACTCACCATACTCAAATACTCCGTCGATCTGGTACTCGTGTCCGCGTTGGTCGAGGCTTTGATACTGTCTGTCCGGTGCGGGTGGCGCGAGTTTGACTGGAAAGCCTCCGGCGTGTCCCTCACCGACTTTCTCGTTCGTGCGTATCCGTTGCAGTGGTGGCTGCCCCTTGCATACTGGGGCGATGTCATGAACTGGTTCTGGCGGCACAGGCTCTGGACGGTTCCAATGAACCATTGGACCGGCTGGCTCGCCTGTTTTCTTGCTCAGGAGTTCTGCTATTACTGGTATCACCGTTCGGCTCACCGGATACGCTGGTTCTGGTGCACTCATGCCATCCATCATTCGCCGAATCAGCTTAACCTCTCTGCGGCGTACCGCCTGGGCTGGACTGGTCGTCTTGCCGGTTCGACGGTTTTCTACGTGCTCGCGCCGCTATTGGGCATGCCGCCTGATATTGTCCTGACGCTACTCTCGATCAATCTGCTTTATCAGTTCTGGCTGCACGTCACCTGGATTCCAAGCCTCGGACCGCTGGAATGGATCTTTAACACGCCTTCTGCGCACCGCGTGCATCACGCCTCCAACGTCGAATACCTTGATGGAAACTATGGTGGAGTGCTGATTGTTTTCGACCGGCTATTCGGTACCTACATCGCTGAAAGACGTGACCTACCGTGTCGTTTTGGCCTTGTCCGGCCAATGACAAGCTATAACCTGCTGACCGTCGAATTCGATCACTGGCGCGCGCTGTGGCGCGATCTGGTTGCAGCCCATTCGATACGCGAGGCGGTGGATTATGTAATCCGGCCACCTGGGTGGCGGCCCGAGAACGAGGGGGAAACGACCGAAGATTTAAGGCGGCGCGCAGAACGACGGTCGTTCGGAATAGAGCAACCGTAGTGTGCTTTGATGGCGGGAGTGTGAGGCGCTGCGCGCCCCACTGCCTTTACGCTTATAGATACGTGCAGACGTAGTCCAGCGTTTCGATCACGTCGATATCGAAGCGGCTCTTGCCCGGCACCGAGAATGTCTCACCCGCACCGTATGTCTTCCATTCGTCACTGCCTTCCAGGCGGATGCGGCATTGGCCGGCCTGCACCTCCATGAGTTCCGGCGCGTCGGTACCGAAGTTGAGCGTGCCGGGCAGGATCACGCCGAGGGTCTTGCGAGTGCCATCGGCGAAGAGCACGGTATGCGAGACACACTTGCCGTCGAAGTAGACGTTGGCTCGTTTGATAACGGAAACTTGATCGAATTGCGTTGCGGCCGACATGGCGTTCCTCTGGGTAATCGTGAATGGATGCGTTGGCGTTGGGTCGCCCGGCGGCGCGGGCTTTCCAACGGGCGCAAGCCTGTCATGATACAGGCCTCGACGCGGCCCAGAAAACTAGTCGGCCGGGCGCCACCGACCGGACTCCGAGCACATAGTGACCCGTTCGCCGTTCAGGCAGACCTGCTCTGTGTCCAGTTGCAATGCGGTCGAAGGGTCGATATCGAAGTCGACCTTAAGCGCGTGTCCAACATGGGCATCTTCGATGGGAAGCTCCCAGGTCAAGAA
>Ga0302309_10004597_pt1 | contig 10155 bp, 13 predicted proteins | sample III_Palsa_N1_1_FD_200453 | JGI IMG/M metagenome (GOLD analysis project Ga0302309, IMG submission 200453) | Peat permafrost microbial communities from Stordalen Mire near Abisko, Sweden - III_Palsa_N1_1 | ecosystem: Environmental > Terrestrial > Soil > Palsa > Peat permafrost | place: Sweden... | reverse complement strand
CTGGAAGCTCCAAGTGACAGGACCAGACAGGCTAGTAGTCAGTCTACCATAGAGGAAGATGTAGTTGGGACAATCAACACAGGGTGGAAAGAACTCTTGTTGATCCTGATAGACTACGAAGACAATAACATTGTCTGACAGCTGAGCTAGTTGAGGTCGTTGAACATTAGTAGTGGTAGTGGTAGTGGTAGAGGTTATAGTTAGTTTGTTGTTATTACTCTCAGTCATCATTTTCGAGTTACTGTTGGGCACAAACACATTTACAGTCGTAGTGTTACTGCTTCTGAGAAGCAGTAGGTGACAACTAGTTTGTCTGCTAGTTTGTTTTGTTAGTAATATCATCTCTTGAGCTGACTAGACTATATGCTTCATCAATCGTAATAAAGTTATCCTCAAGTTGCCCAAGTATCTTCTGCGAATGTCGACGACCACGATCTTGCACAGCAGAGATGAAGTCGGCTCTAGACACAACTCTAACAGTGGTTGTTGGCTGGCCAATCAGGATTATGTTGACAACGAGATGGCTAGGCTACAGGCTGAGATAGCTGAACGGCAACGAGGCTTGCGCCAACTACAAACACTTGACACAAACAAGCTATCGGCTAGAGGCAACAGTAATGACTGTCTATCTGACAGCGACGACAGAAACTACGACGACGACGCTGAAGGTAGCTGCAACAGCTTCGGTAGTTAGACTGCAAGATTCAATCTCTGGCTTTCAACATCTTCTCAGAAGATGTTATTGCTAACGCTAGCAGCTAAATGGAACTGAAACCTATCAACTTCAGGTCAAGCTCATTTGTCCGCATCAGACAAAACGATGACTATTACAGTAGTGTTGGAGTTGACTGATCTACCAACCACTATCACTAATAGTAGACTAGGTAATGATGTTGAAGACCAACAGTATGAGGGTATTGAGAGCAACGAAGAAGAAGAAGAAGAAGAAGAAGAAGAAGAAGAAGAAGAAGAAGAAGAAGAAGAAGAAGAAGAGGACGGCTATGGCAGGTACATCATGGACTACAGACACCTAGACAACATTCACTCTGGTTACGTGAGGGATATTGTGGAGAATAGTTATGTGAGTAGAAGTCAAGATGGTGAGGTTCTGGTGCTATCCCTAGTTGCTATGCTGACAGTTTAGACCGTTACTGTTATTGGTTGAATGACCGCAAGTTGACAATAGCTGCAGATGACTTGGCTACTAACTCAACTGACTCAGCAGCTAGTCGACTAGCTGAAGACCTACAACTAGCTATCTACTTAGATGATCCGGCTTACAGTCTAAGTCTTATCAAGTTGCTGTCGCAACAATACCTACGACAGCTAGACAAGCTATTACCAATGAAGATTGACAACGACTATCTCGACAAGTTTTTTTGTTGCAGCTACCTTACGACCTCTTACCTACTGCCTACAAGCACAGTATTGACTTCAGATCGCGATGGTTCAACGCAACCGTCAGACCACCATTGACGGTGTCAGGTACTACATTAATCAGGAAAATCAGCTACAAGTCAACAATAGAGAATTAAACCAACTGCAGAACTGGACTGGTAACTTGTTGATCAGGAAGATGGGGTTAGTGGTAAGCTTCTGGGACTTACCCGGTTATCCTATCAGTCAACTGAGTTATTATATGCCTAGCAGCTATCAAGCTAGTCTGTTGGAAGGTGTAGTTCACAAGTTTGACAGACTAGGTCACATTGAAGAGATGACCCAGTATCACTGTGGTCAACGTCATGGTCTATCCATACACTTTGACAACTTTGGCTATGTCGAACACTACGCTAACGACCAACTAGTTAACCGCGTCTAGTCTCGTCCCCTTGATCTGCTAAAAGCTCTGACTGAACTAGGCTACAGTCATGTCTATTCTAAGTGGCAAGGTTACGTTACTACAGCTAAACGCCGGCCAGCAGACATTGACAAGGAGTTGTACATTGGTGCTGTTCCGATGCTACAGTGATATGTTAGTAGTGGCCTAATAGTTACATCTTTTGGCAGTTACCAACTTACCATTACTGCTACAGCAAATTAGACTACTTAAGGTAGTCCAACATGATAATCATTGAGATCAACAACAGTATTGTTAACGTCAACTACCAGTTCCATTCACATAATCATGTTATAGTAGTGGTTGTACTGTAGTTGCAAACACATTATCAGGTCAACTGTGTTGGGTTAACACTATCACTGCTTATATACTCGTCTTGGGATGAGTAATAATCATATTACTGTTGCCTGAGGCAACAGTAGTTACTCTATCAGTCTACCAATCAATAGATTAGTCAGCTAATCACAGTGATCCTTGTCACTAGCCTGATTGTTACCAGTCTCTTTGCTATCAAAGATACCACTAAACCAATCAAGCCCCCTTTCAAAGGAGTCTTTCTCATACCACACTAGCTTGGTTACCTTGTCGTTCAAGTACAGGTCAACTGAATTCTTATACTCTAGCTTAACAACAATGTCACTGTTGTCTCGAACCAGCCATTGGTTATGAAAGATGAAGTTGAAGTTGTTATTGTCAGTGGTCCAACCATCAGCTGTGGAGAGGATGCTGTAGTCAATGGTAGATAGACCTTTCTGACTAGCCTCAAGCATAGCATGCAACAGATGTTTGTAGTTGAGTTTAGCCCGTTCTTGATACTGTCGCAGGCTGAGAACTGGCAACTGCTTGGTCTTACCTTGGCCAGCCCCATCACCTAGGACGAGAATTCGTCTCTAGCATCAAGCACATGGCAATAAGACAAAGGGAACCATTCGATTCGGATATAATTGTTGAAGACACTCATTTTGAGTTGTCAGTCTTCTCCTCTGCAAGACCAAAATGCCCAGTCGAACTTATCAATAAAGTCCACATCAGACAACGGGTAACCGTCATAAAGTTTGGTTTCACGATCAAAGTAAACAATCCAGCCACTGGATGAATAGCGATTGTCAGCAAGCACCGCTAGGATCCTGTCTTTTATCTCTTGAATTTTAACCTTAGCATACTTGTCAATGACAGCTTGACGTTGGTTCTGCTTGTCTTCATCTAACACTTCCTTAACAACAGTCTGAGGCCTAACAATCTTTGTCTGTCTGACATTTTTCATGATGGCTTGTCAACATCATCACTGTGGTCAGTCATATGGCTGCTTTTTGTTATCTGCCTTCTTAGTTTGGCGCTTGGGGATAAGTTTTGCTTCAACTAGAGGGTGGATTGTCGTAGCAAACAATGTTCATCTTATTGTCAATTAAGTAGTGTGACGTCAGCAGTCTAACTGAGACTGAGGTTTACCACTACCACTTCTACTGTCACTATTTTGACTGGTTTGACTAACGACGACAACTCTCTTAAGAGAGTTATTGCTATCTTGTTATGGTAAGCTTAGACAACTAGAGGAGCTATGAAGTCGATTGCCATCTTAGATGGCAATGTAAACATTGGTGTTACTACTAACACTACCAAGACTACCTTAGTCTGCTACCAGCTCGCCAAATCTCTTCTTGGTCGGACTCCAACACAAAGACTAAAGTCTGGTCGGCGAAACACGATGATAGATAACGCATACAAGTGTCGACTGTCAAGTTATCCAGATCTTGCTGAGTCAGATTGTAGAATCTGTTAAGGGCAGTGTTCTCGACTAACAAGACATCGTCAGCCAGCCGGGCTCCTGACTTCAGCAAGACCTCTTGTAGCACATCGGTCAGCATGCTGGTGTCTACTGTGTCATCACCGCGATAGTTAAGGAAGCGAGCCAAGTCAAAGTCTATCAAGACAAAGTTGTTGTTAGTAGTGTCAAAGAGGATGTTTTCAGAATGGATGTCAATGTGAACTATCTGATGCTGTTGTAATACCCTAATAGCTGACAACATCTGCTGACACAGCTGAGTGGTAGTAGTCTGGTCTAGAGTCATTTTGAGGAGTTTAGGACCCTCAACATACTGCATTATTGTGTAAGGGATGAATTGACCAACCGGCAACTTAACCTCACTCTCAGTCTGACTGCCATAATCCCAGTTCATCATTGATACCAGTTGATTGTAGTCAGCATGGCTGGCTTCCACAATACCAGTTTGGTAGACAGTAACGATGTTAGGCTGCCTAATTTTGGCTAGATGACTGTAAACTTGGTATGGTTGAAGATTAAAGTTACCGTAAATCAATGTAAACTTGATAACCAGCCTACGTTCACCAACACTACCAACACCACCAGAGTCGCCAGAACTATTGTTAGTCCTCTCAACTGCCCAGTACAGCTTGGATTCTTCGGCCTCTCGCATAAACTGCAGCTGGTAGTTGCTTAGATTAAAGGCTGGCAGACTCATGATGTTAACGATAAGAGGCTATTTCTGGTTGTAGTGTTAGGCTAACACTGTTGCCAATCAACACAATCATTTTTATTTACCACTTCAGGTGATAAGTTGTTGTTGTTGTTGTTGTTAGTAGACCTAGAGTCCTTTATAAGGTCTAGTTCTCTTGCTAGCAGTCAAATCATGACCGGCTGGTCTGAGGAACGTCTTTTTGCAGTCATGCGTTGTGGTATGGGTGCGAACTCCTCCTCTTCCATCACCGTAGCACTTACACCATCGTTGGTATTGTCGGGAATGTAGATGAGACCAGGTAACAGGGTCAAATGCATCTTACTATCAACTCTAAGATAACCTAACTCTACCATGTCACAGATAGTGGATAGCAGATTGGGATTTTTGTAGTAAGGAGTTTCGCGATGAATACCCTCAACCAAGTCATCAAGTCTCATTGGTCTGTCATCACGACCAAAACCATCAAAGACCGCGTTGATATCATCATCCAGAGCAATAGGGCCGGTCGGTCCTAGCAGACGAAGAAAGTTCTCTCCTTCATCAATGTTATTCTCAATAACATCACGAATGCGCTGGAGGGACACGTTTCAAATATCATGACCAGCCAAGACTTCAGCAATCTCAGCCACTAACTCCTCTTCGTCCATACCAAGCTGGCGTAGATCACGTTCCATCAAGACATCAGTGGCAATCTCAACGATGAAGTCGCTGGAAACTGCACCACTACTGGGTAACTGGCTAGACAGGCCAGACGGCCTAAAACGAGATGAACTAGTCATGATTGATTGGTTGTGTTAGAGAGATCTTGTTTATCGCCTCTGCTACCAGCTAACAGTCTTCACTTCTCGAACATCTTGTCAGTTAGTCAAGAGTCGACATAGAGACTAGATGTTAACTGTAAAATACTAGAGTTGTTGGACTGTAGTGTTTGACGGTTATCAGTAACCAAGTTACTGATGTAGTAGACTGTTATTATTGTTGTCAACACTACCATTTTTGAATCACTCAAGCTAGGCAAGAAGCTATGTAGTCGTAGAAGAGTGGACTCTTGAAGTAGAGGATAACCAGGAACTGCCCCACCCCCATCACCATCAACTGCTAGACTGTCGATGCTACTATCATTCAACTACTTACTAAGTAAGTAGCCTCGATGTTGTGATTTTGATAGTTGATAACCTTCAAAGCTTCCACTGAGGCAGTTCTCTTGTCAAGGAACTCCAGATAGCTTCGTCAATCGTCCAGTTCTACTATGAGACAGATATTTTTCTTATCATCAGTAGCAGTTTGAGTCTGAGACAGTGTCTGCAGCAAGTCGTTGATAGTCTTACTACCAACCAGATCCTTAGCTGCCAAGGTAAATGTCTGTCCAGCAACTTCAACCTTCATGTCTGATGACCACGTTTCCTCTTACAAGTCAAATATAATTACTATTTTATCTTGTCAGCTTGTATCTGGAGCTGTGGAAGGTAGGTTAATTATCGCAGGTTAGCTCTTAAACAACTAATAACTAAGTATGTTATGATAACATACTATGCAAGATAGGATACAGCAGCTACCCTAACTCTTAAACAGGCAAGCAGGCTAACTAGCTAGTTAGTTCTTGAGGTCGTAGTAGTAATCATGGTCATGCAGCAGCTCCTTGGTGAAGGTAGACTCAGAAGTCCAAGGCCAAACTGGGATCTTAGGTAGGACATCAGCGCTGTAACCATACTTGTAACCAGGGCTCTTGACAGTGACCACTGCGATGTCACCCTTATGAGTCCTGTCAACGGTGATGCTGGTGCCGTCAGTCTCTGTGAAAGTTCGGGTATCGTCATCCAGCGGCAGCTTGCTCTCCTTGCTTCTGTCACGCACCTGCATGCGGACGTTAGCCGAACTCACCACAAAGTCCACACTAGGACAATTGACAGTTGTCTGACCGTTCTGATGTTTGACTGTGCAAGCGCCAATCTCACGATTGACCTCAGGTTGAAAGCCAAACATAGCGCTGAGCATCCTGTTGCGGGTAAACTTGTTTTGGTAGTTGTGGTTGGTGACAAGTTAGTTTTCGGTCTCATTGAGAATTATAATTATCATTTTTACAGTCAGGCTGTCATTGCTTCTGTCGTCATCACCGTCAAATAGAGAAGACATAGACGATCCTGGCGATAAGATCAAAGTCATAAGGTAGAAAGATGTAGGTGGCTGGAAGCCACGTGGCTTCCAGCCACCTAATCACCGTCGTAAGTAGAGGGTGCGTTGTAGCTGAGGACTGTATACAACTACCCATCAGAATCGGTCAAGTTAACTCCAGTTGGGTAGCCAATTCCTGATCTATATGAGCTGTTGGCCGAATACATATTTATCTGTCCAGCTGAGGGTCTTAGATTGTCTGTGGCTGGTTGATCAGAACAGCTGACGATGTAATGGATTTCACCTTTAGCCACTTCGGTCTTAGCCTCATGTAGATACGGCTTGTTATCAGGACAGTAGATGAGATATACACCCTCAAGGTGTATAAACTATTGCTGTTGCTGTTGCTGTTGCTGTGCAGCAGACGTTGAACTACTACTAACTGGACAGGGTGATGGTTGTCTAATTGGATGACTGTAGTTACTAGACCGATAGTCAAACTGAGGATGGCAACTATCGTCTCCACTGTCACTACTGCAACTGTCAACATATTGACTAGTGAACCTAGTCCTCCTCACTGTCGGTCGTGGATATGACTGTGGTTGCCAGTAGGATTGTTGCTGTTGCTACCATCATAACCAAGTTTAGTCTCAACACCGTAGATGAGAATGTGGGAGTCTAGAACTACAAAGTTGTCATAGTAACGACTGGTAATAACTTCTTGCTTGACTGACAGGATCAACTCGGCTTGATTGTTGGCAAAGAACAAGTATTGTTTGCCAGCAGCATCCTTAACGTAATGGCCATTGTAGTATAGCTTACCATCGCTAGCTAGCAACCACCCACTGTAGCAGTGATAGTTTGATTACTAGCATCTTCAGCAGCTACCGATGAGGTAGTTAGTCTGTGTCATATCTAATCAAAGTTGTTTTAGTGCTCAAAAACTTCTTGCTGACAACTTTTGTAACTACGTTATTAGTCTAATACTTGCCGAGCAAGTACTTGAGTTAGAAGTAGAGTTTGTTGATGGCTGTAATAACACCGCGACAGACTGGACAAGGTCTGTGTTGCGATTTTACTTGCATGGCGCAGTCATAACAGACACTGGCATGGTAGCAAGGTACGATAACCACTGCCTGCTTCTGCACTTGCAGAGGTTCGAAGCAGACAGCACAGCAAGGAATTGTGTGTTCAGACTGATAATCAGACCTGTCGGTTGAGACAGTTGATCTGGTTGAGTTAGTGTCACTGTTGGTGATGGCTACTGTTGCCATTGGTTGGGGTTGTGATCTTTGTTGCTGCTGTTGCTCTTGCTGACGATGATGTTGTGTACCGGACGTTGAACTACTACTAACTGGACAAGGTGATGGTTGTCTGATTGGATAACGGCAGTTACTAGATCGGTAGTTAGACTGAGGATAACAACCACTATCACTACTACAACTGTCGCCACATTGAATGTCGAACCCAGTTCTCCTCAATGTCGGTTGTGGACATGACCGTGGTTGCCAGTAAGGTGATTGTTGCTGTTGTTGGCAGGATCTTGGCTGAGTTGGTCGATAGCTGTTATCATCATCACTGTCACTACCGCTACTACTACCGCTGCTGCTGCAGTCACTACCCGATCGATCAGCTGATGGTGGCCTCCTCACTGTTGACTGCGTGGTCGAGTGCATGGTTGGTCGTATGGTTGGTTGACAACAGTCATCGTCATTGGTGTTGGCAACACCATCAGCAATAGCTGGCCATGATCTTCTTGTTACTGGTTGCGGACGAGGTCGAGAAGCACGGGTTGAGGTAGACTGTCGTCTGTGGGTAGAACTCTGATGGTTGCATCGACTACAAGGGCAATTATGTAATCTTGGGCTTGACATTTTAAGCCTTATCAGTATTTTGATAATCACAAAGTCCTGTAGTTGACTGACCGGTGGATGGGTTAGCTGATAAATGATTATTTATTGCTGTTCGAAGACGGAGGGTGGAAACATCCACTCCATAGCATTTGCTATCACCTCTTCCTATCCATCTACCACCCAACTACTAAGTCAAGATGTCAGTTGAAGTGGTAATTAAACGCGGAGGTGAAATTGAGGACAAGTTCTCAGTGACAACAACTACGCCTGAGGATGCTGTCAACAGCAGGTTGTTGACTTTCAACAAGGAAAACGGTGATATTCTTGACTTATCCCAGTTCGAAGTCAACAGCAACGATGAGTTGCAGGAGCAGTATGAGAATTTTCTGGCCTCCGGTGCTTATGATGAAGATGAGGCCGCTTGGCTAGCCAGTCTCTTTCTTGATGCTCCCTATCTGAACAATGAGGGTTATGTCGGCAACGTACTAGATGCTGTTATGCTGCGTCTGGTGGCTGATCAGTCAGTGCCTAAGCTGATTAGGGTTGAGGACGACAATGTAGTGGTTATTCCCGACTACAAACGCAAGTTGACACTTGACAAGTTGCCAGCTCATATGTCACTGGTTGATATCAGACAAACTATAGTATTGCTAAAATTATACAGTAAAATCATTTGGAATAGTGTTGTTTAGAGTATGTCTTTGGGTTGTATATCTTAAAAACAGGAATAGTATAGTTGGAGCTTGAAATAACTAATAGACTTAGCTCCTCAATTCTTATTGAAGTTAGACTAGACAGATTAGGTAGTAGTATTGATAGTAAGCTGGTCAGGCTCGCAACCTTGATTCTCTCATGGTAGTTAGCAAGAAGATAAGTAAAATATCAATTGACAAACGGCTGAACAAGATACTGACTGAGGAAGTCGTTATAAGACAATATCTAGTCGGGTTAATAAACTACTGTTACATCAGGTAACAAACAAGCACCCTAGATTATCTCAAAAGCTATAATTACTACTTAGCTACACTGGTGTTAAAGCTAGGCCTGATGTTTGTTATTTGGTGACTGACGTACAGACAGATATGGAGTAGTTGGCTTGTGGCAGCCTAACCAAGGCTCGGTTCCAGTCACAACTATTGTCTGAATCACTGGGGTCGGTTAAAACTAGTCCGATAAACCCGTTCGTTTTGAACTTCGCAACCTTGCCTGGCAAGGGAATCATCCTCAACTGTATCTAAGTTCCGGTGTGAGACTTTCTTGCTACACTGCTAAAATCGAGCAGTTGGTGGATGCCCTAATCACCAAGGGTATAATTTCTCAGCAAAGGACTACCGTCCTGTTAGATCAGCACATCCGCCAGGTAATAGCTAAACACCAGACCTCTGATCATCACACCTGCCACAATTGTCTTATGTTGGCTAACCGCAAGATTACTCCCGAGGCTTCCAACTTAGATTGCCTCTATGTGGTCTAAGCTAACGTCTTTCAACTGGTTTAGAAGCTGATGTCTCAACTACGACTATAACCATAACCATAACCCTTACCTAGTAAAGGTCGCTTAACCACAATCTCGATCCATCATCTATGATTACAACCTTAAGTTGTCATTGCCGTCAATAGAGCTACTATTGATGGTCTCCCAGACAATACCAGAGAGGATTGGTAACTATGCTGATAGAGACCTCTATCTCCGTTTAGATGCTAGCCAACTTTAAATAAAGCGAAACTGACGGCTGGTAACAAAAAGAAATGGCAGTCGGTAATTCAACTACAGTAACTTTTGAAGTAGCTGGCGCCACATTCAAAGTGCCAGCTGAGATAGCGGTCAGATCTGGACTGGTCAGTGAAAGGTTAGAAGTCAACGGTGCAGATTGTG
>Ga0302309_10004593_pt1 | contig 10158 bp, 2 predicted proteins | sample III_Palsa_N1_1_FD_200453 | JGI IMG/M metagenome (GOLD analysis project Ga0302309, IMG submission 200453) | Peat permafrost microbial communities from Stordalen Mire near Abisko, Sweden - III_Palsa_N1_1 | ecosystem: Environmental > Terrestrial > Soil > Palsa > Peat permafrost | place: Sweden... | reverse complement strand
CGACTTGGATTTGCGTTTTTTGTGGCTCGATTTGCCGGTGAGGTTCGGCGCCGGTGTGGTGGTCTGGGCAGGGGGAGGCGGCACTGGGATCTGCGATTGGGGTTGTTGCGGCGTGGCTTGTTTCTGGGCGGAGTAGGCGCCGGCGGCAGCGTCCTGTGCGGAGGGAGTGTATTGTGCGTCGCGGTAGGTCAGCGTGGCTGCATTGTTCGCCGCGGGCTGCGCTGAGGAAGACAGCGACGGGGTCTGCGAATTCTGTACGTTGCTGACCGCGTAGCCGGCAGTGGGCAGGGTTGGCTGGCCAGGGGTGGTGGCGTTGGGCAGATAGCGGATGGGGCCGGATACCAGGCCTTCGGTGATCTGGCCGTCTGTCTCCTCTGTGAGCATGGCTTGTGCGCGGGCGGCCGTTGGGTTCATGGGCTGCGAGGAGAGACGGAGGCCGGTGGTGGATTGCGGCTGGTTCAGATTGGCCTGGGGTGGGGGTAGGGAGTTTCGCTGCTGGGGTGTGGGCGGCTGGTAGCCTTGCGGGACGAGTTGCGGATTGACCGGCTGGGATGCGGCAGAGGGTTGAGAACGCGTTGTGCCGCTGTCAGTGACGGTGTCTTTGGTGGGCGGCAGGTTCATGCGGCCGGTGTAATTGGTCGAATCCTTCTTAGGAGTCTTCTTTGCGCTGGGCTTCGTGCCCGGCGTGTATTGGGAGGATTGCGCGTCCGTCTGGGCTGTGTTTTGGGCTGAAGTTGGAGCGGAATTCAGATCAGGGGTGCTTCGCGATGCTGGCCGGGTGCCGAAGGACGGTGTCGCCGAGCTGGTGGGACCGGCGGGCGCAGGAATCACTTCCGAGGACGGCAGCGGGGTCGTGGTGGTGGTTGGCACCGGATAGACGGGCATGGTGCTGGGCATCGTGCCAGAACGGGTGGCGCCGTTTTGTGGCGTCAGGACGACTGGAGCGCTGGGATTGTAGGGGTCCTGGCCATAGGCGGGGAGCGGTGGCAGCGCTTTGGTGTTGTTTGCCCGAGTATTGCCGGCGTTGTCCTGATCGGGATTGAGCAGGTGAGCCAGATCCTCGGGCGTGGCTGCGTGAGTGCCATTCTTGACGGCATCTGGAGTAACGAGTTCGTGAGCCAGTTTGTTGGCTGGGGAGACCTCGGGCATGGCGGCGATAGAGGCGCGCCAGTAGTCGGCGGCGCGGGCGTTGTCTCCACGAGCCTGCTCGAAGCGCGCGGCGAGGGCGAGGATGGCGGAATCGCGCGGATAGCGGTCCAGAGCCTGGCGGAGCCATTGTTCGGCCACGCCTTTATCGTTGGCGGCGAGCGCGGCGCCGATGGCTCCCTGAAAGTCGCCGGCGCTGGCGTCCTGCATATCAATTTGCTTGAAGATGGCGAGAGCTTCGCGGGATTTGCCGACGTGGAGATATCCGCCCGCCACGGCCTTGCGCACGGTCAAATTGTCTGGGAAGGCTTGCGCTGCGGCATCGAGGATGTCGATGGCGCGGGCGTTGTTGCCGTTGTCGAAGGCGGTGCCGGCGCGGCGGACGCTCCAGTTGGCCCACAGGCCCTGGATGGTTTCACGCTGGGTGGTGGTCAGGTCCTGGCGTGCGCCCAGCTGCATCAGGGCCGGGTAGAGAGCGCGGTCGTTCCTGGTGTTGTAGAGCAGGTAGGCGCTTTGAATTTCGATGTCGGCGGGCGGCTCCTGGTGCTGGGCTGCGTAGGCCTTCTGCACATGGTTGAAGAGCGCCATGGCGTTGACGGTGTCGCCTGCGGATGCGTAGAGGCTGGCCTCGCTTTGTTCAAACTGAATGTCGGCCTCAAGCTGCTTGCGGACGGCGGGAGGAATGAGTTTGATCTCAGCCAATGCTTCGGTGTTGCGGTTGGTCAGCTGGAGGGTTCCGATGAGGCCGCGCCAGGCGGTGAGATTGTCCGGATGGGCTTGCAGGATCTGCTTGAAGAGGCCGTAGGCCTGGGCGGTGTTGTTGCGCTCAAGGTAGATCGAGGCGAGTTGAATCTGAAGGCCGAGGGACGGCTGTCCGCCTGCCTGGATCTCGAGCTTGGCGGAGCGTTCGAGCAGGCCCTGGGCGATTTCGAACTGGTTGGACTGCTGATAGATGGAGCCGAGCATGGAAAGGAAGCCGGGGTCGGTGAGCGCGGACTCGTAGGTGTCCGGGGGCATCTTTTCGACGAGGTCGATGGCTGCAGCGTCATGCTCCAACTGATGCTCGGCGGTGACGAGACCCATCCAGGCGGGAAGGCTGGCGGTGTTGTCGTTGAGGATCTGCTTGTAGAGTTCGGCGGCCTGATCGTAGCGCTTGGCGGCCATGAGGATGCCGGCATATTGCAGGCGGGTTCCTTCCTTGAGCGTGGCGCCCTCTTCGGGGAATGGCAGGGCCAGGGCCTGAGCCAGAATGCGCTGGGCGTCGGCGTCGTGACCGTTGGCCTGGTAGATGGTGGCCAGGGTGCGCAGGTAGTCGGGATCGCGATTCAGGCTGGTCTTTACCGACGCGGGAAAGCGGGCCATGACGGCGAGCGCCTGCGGGTTCTGATTATTTCGTGCGTACGAGAGGAACAGGCCGCGCCAGCCGTCGACGGAGGCGGGCTGGATCTTCAGGATCTGCTGATAGACGTCGGCGGCTTCGGTGTATTGCTGATCTTTGGTGTAGACGCCGGCAAGGCCGTTGAGGGCTTCCGGGCTGCGCGGACGCATATCGAGCGCGGCTTTGTATTTGTCCGTGGCGACGTCCAGCTGGTTGGCATCGAAGGCTGTGGTGGCCTCGCCCATGGTGAACCAAAAACGGGAAGTGGCGAGCCCTTCTACGACGGAACGATCGCGAAAGCCATTTTGTTCGGCTTGCTCGAGATAGCTGATGGCTCCGCCAAAGTTGCTCTGCTGCATGCGCAGGAAGCCCATGCCAGCGGCGGCGCGGGCATCTTTTTCATCCTTATCCAGCATGGCCTGGAAGCGGGCTTCGGCTTCGGGCAGATGATGGGCGTTCAGCGCTGCGAAGGCGGCTCGTTCGGCCGGTGTTCTGGCAATGCCGGCATTCATTTCGGCGAGCTTGCCTTCGTTGGCTTTGAGGCGCTCAGCGAGTTCGGTGTCCTTGGGATGGGTACGGAGATACTCCTTCAACTCTGCTGCGGAGGCGGGATTGGAGGAATCCCAGATGAGCGCCTGGCGGAGGGAGTTCTGTGCATCAGAGTTGTCCATGTGCTCGTGCAGAATCTTGATGCCCTCAGCGCGGGTGCGAGGGTCGTAGGTCAGCATGCGGCCGAGAGTGACGATGAAGCGGGGATCGCCGGGGTTGCGAGCCGCGGCGGCGCGCATCGCAGTGAGGGCTTCCTGCTTGCCGTTGGGGGTGGCATAGAGGGTTTCGTAGTAGGCGAGGGCGATATCGCCGTCGGGGGGATGATCGCCGTAATACTCGCGATAGATGCGCATGGCGGCTTCAGGATTGCCGGCCTTGGCGAGCGCTCCGGCCTGGCCGAGGCGGACGTCGCGGGTCTTATTGCTGGTGAGGCCCTGAATCTTGCCGATGTTGGGGTCGCTGGGATTGATGCGGCGAAGCTTGTCGAGCGCTTCATCGGAGGCGGTGGAGTTGCCGCTAAGGCGATAGTCGCGGGCGACGCCTGCGAGGGCCAACTGATTATTGGGGTCGGAGAGCAGGATTTGCTGCCAGACCTGAACGGCAATGTCGGGACGGCCGCGGGCTTCGAGGGCCTGGGCCTTCTGGATGAGCGCCTTTTCGGCGTCGCTTTCTTTTGGCGCCTGGGCGCGGGCAGCGGGGCCATTGATGGCGACAGACAGGAGCAGGCAGGCGAGAAGGCAGGCAAGAAGGCGGTCAAGAAGGCACAGGGGTTTTGCGACCGCTCGAGTATCGATCTTCCGCTGTTTTTCCAGCCGCATTAAGGCATCTTCACTGTGACTTTGTTCCATTCAACTTACACGCGGTGCAGCTTTTCCTGAAGGGAAAGCTGCGCATAGATTTGCTTCATTGCTCATAGCAACAGTGAAGAGGTTCTAGCGAGTCCATCGTACTAGTAGTTCCCCACTGCTTCCAAACTGAAACCGCTTCTCCATCCAACCGCTGCCGAAGAGTACCAGATTCTGATCGTAATACGTTGGGCCGGTTCCGTAACCGGGACCATACAGATTCGATTTTTCATCGAGTTGCGATTTTATACGCACCAGCTGTTGGGCAAGCGCAGGCTGGTCGGAAATGCTGCTCAAGTAGGGCAGTAATGCAGCAGAAAAACCAACCGGACCATCGCCGTTCATGGGCACTCCGTCGAGGTTGATCTTCTCTGGCGGGGCGCTGTGCGATTGCAGGTACAGGTTCATTCCAGGAAGGGCTTTGAGGATGCGAGCCTTGGCTGAGCTGGAATCTGAAAGCATACCTGTCCATAGATAGACGCGGATGGCGTCGTAACTGCCCAATGCCTTGTCCGAATCCTTACCGGAGGCGAGACAGGGAGCGAAGGCTTTGCCGGGGGTGTAGCAGACCCAGTCCATGGCGAAGCCGTTTACGGCGCTGCGCGAGAGCAGGGATGGGAGCTCCATAGCGATGTTGGCCCAGGGGCCCTCGGGTTCGACGGTGGCCAGGCGATTGACGATGAAGAGCGGCGTGTAGCTGGGGTTGAGGACCCACGATCGCTGCAGCCTGAAGCCGACGGCTGCGGGGAGCACAACGGTCCCGAAGCCGGGCATGTTGCTTACTTCGCGATGGGCGATGAGAGCGGCGAGGCGATGCCCCAGGGTTACATAATGAAGATCCTTCCAGAGGCGGCCGGCTTCGATGAGATCGTAAGCGATCCAGAGATCGGAGTCGGAGGCTGAGTTCGGGTCGAGAACGCCCCAGTGGCCGTCCTTGGCTTTGCCCCAGCTCCAGGCGGGCAGATGTGCGCCGAGATCGCTGGCGGCGAGGTTGCTCTCGGTCCAGGTGAGGAGCTTGTCGAAGTGGGTGCGGTCGTTGTCGACGAGAGAGAAGAAGAGGGCGTAGCTCTGGCCTTCGGAGGTGGTGCGATCGCCGCCCTGCGGATCGAGGACCCGGCCATCGCTGCTGATGAAGCGGTTGGCGTAGGCTTGCCAGAGGCGGGCGTGGTCGACTTCAGGCTCAGGCTGGGTTTGAGGCTGGGCGTTCAGCAGACTCGTGACAAGGCAAAGGCTGGTGAGAATGCCTGCCGTTAAAGATTTCGCCCGATGTGTCGTGCTTTCCATGCGGTGCGTTGCTCCTGTTGGTCTCTGATCGGCTGACGGAGGTTCGAAAGGAATGCGTCGACGGCTAAGGCATTTCAGGTATTACTGCGGTCCCGCTCGAGTGGCTGAATGGCTGTTCGCTTCCGCCCACGAACCAGGACTTGTCCATGGAGATCCCGTTGATAGAACAGTTACGCGAGCCACGGATGTTCGGTCTGCACCTTTACCTAAAATGATCCAAAGTCCAAGACTTTCAGCAACGCACTCAAAGGGTTTTGATTCGTCGCGCTCTTCTGTATTCCGCCAGAAATAGAGTCATTTTCAGATGGGCCGAATTGGGGTTCTGTCGTTGGAAACCATCCCTCGGGGGCCAAAGCCCCACCCTTTTTATGCTGCTTGCGGTACGGCTAAAGCCGTGCCCTTTCAAAACGAATCAACGACTATCTGTGTCCGGTCACCACTAGTTGTCTTCCAGTTGCAGGCGTTTTCTGGCGTGAGTACGAAGCCAGATGCGAACCCAGATTGCGAGCACAAAGGCCAGTCCCATGGCGCTCAGAGCGGCGAGCCAAGGTACCTGCATGAACCAGATGGTCATGCGGGTCCACCAGGGCAATGTGCCGATGTGGTAGGAACCGCTGCCGATACGAAAGGATTGAAAGAGCGATCCATGCAGAACGGCTACGGTTCCGTTGATGTCGCTGGACTGTTGCACCTTGAGGAAAGTGGTGAGGAAGGTGTCGTAGGTGGCTGCGTCCTTGACGTTGATCACCACGATGCTGCGGCCGGCGGAATAGGGCGATTCGACGCCTTCGATGACGGAATCGGGAGTTCCGGACGCGGTCAGGTCGCCGGATTCGGTGTGCTCGGGGGCTTGGATCTTCCACCAGGCACGGTGGGGAAGCATGAAGAGACCTTCGGTGTCTCGGATCTGGACCTGGCCTCCACGCACGTTGACGGGAAGGCTGGCCTGGAGCTTGTCAAAGCCGGGCTGATCGTCGCCGGTTCCCAAAACGAGAAAATCGGTGGCGACGCCGGGTTTCATGGCGTCAGAACCATCGACTTTGACGCGGAAGACAGGCATGCCGGTCTGGCGGCCGAAGTGGCCCATCAGGGTGAGGTAGAGCTCCAGTTCCTGCGGGGTTGGAATCGAGGGCAGGATCACGGTGGTCTCGCTCAGGTCGGCGCGATGGGTGAAGGGGAAGCCAGCGTTGGTGAAGATCTCGAGGTTGGGGAGCTGGGTGTAGTGCGGGTAGCCGCGCAGGTCGAGGAAGGTGTCACGCAGGATCGCACCCTGCATGTTGATGGGGGTGGTGTCGGTACAGCCTCCCTTCTTGACCAGCTGAAAGGTGAAGTCGAAGGAGAGCGAGTTGGAGAACGGCCGCAGGTTCACAACCGGAACGGGAATGTCCGTCTTGACGATACGCGATGGCTCGGAGCCGGGGATCAAAGGCAGCGAACCAAGGAAGGCATTGTTGACGCGCACCTGGATGCTGGAGATGGGTCCTATGGGGATCGAGTTGTAGCGATAGACCATCTTGAGAATGGCGTTGGGCTGGCGCTCGCTGTAGAAGAGGTCAGGAGGAACGCGGAAGTAGACATTGACGGGGGCTGATCCATCGCCCTGGAGAGATTCGGCGTTGGCGTAATCCCACAAAGCAATCTTGCCGTCTGTTTGGGCCCATCTGGGAGCTACGTCGGGGGCGGGAATGTCGGGCGGGCGGGTGGTCGGGTCAACGGAAACAGTGGCGCCTGCCAGCATGCCGGATTGCATGGCAATGGCCTGGGCGGCAATCAGGGTTTGGTCGGCATCCTGCCCGGTGACGATCAGGACTTTGCTGTATGGGTCGCCTGGATTGGGGCGCATGGCCAAGGTGGGGCCGGTTATGCTGCCAAGATTCAGGCCACCGGGCAGATTAGCTGGATTCTCGGCGATGACAATGGAGTTTCCAGCGGGCACCGGGCCGATGTAGGTGGGAAAACGCACGGGGCGATTTTCCGACTCCATGCCGAAGTAGGAACTGACCACGCCGGCGGCCTGCATGGCTTTTGGTGAAGGAGTGGACGGGAAGACGACGGGAAGTCTGGGGGAATCCACGACCTCGGTGTCGAGGAAGGGCAGGGGCAATTGCTTCAGGTCATCGCTGAGGGGGAGGATGTCACCGCCGAAATCCATGTAGGTGCCGGTGGCAACGCGCGCCCACAGGGTTGTATTCGACGGGTCTTCGCAGACCATGACGTAGTGGCCGATGAACTCGATGGTCAGGATGTTCTTGCGGACCAGGAGTTCAGCGGGGATGGAAAACTCTGCTTCTTCATCCTTGCTGCCTGAGGCGGGAGTCTCGTCCGGCGGAATGGGGATGGTGGCGAAGAGCGTGCCGTTGAGGCTGAGCTGGATGTGGCTCAACTGCGGCAGCAGGCTGGGCGAGAACGCGTAGTAGATGTGAATCTTGGCGGTCTTGACGACGTGGGTCTGCTGGAGTGTGAAGAAGATGGAATGCTGGCTGTCGACGCCATGCATCTCGATGGTGCCGGAACCGGCTTCGGCCAGAGAAAACACATCGCGAAACTGCCCTGGTGGCGGAGGCGCACCTTTGAGAATGGCCTGGCGCGCTTCGTAACCCATGGTGCCGGGCTGAGCCTGGGCACTTCTGCCGGCGAACATGCCTAACAAAGCGAGCGGCATGAGCAACAGGAGCAGTGTGTGCGCGGCGCGAGTTGCCGCGACATTGGACTTGCCTTTGGAAGCAGCCGCCTTGCCTTTGGCCTTAGCGGCAGGCTTTTCAGGGAAGAACAAACTCATAAAGGTCATCTTCAGGCCTTGCATTGAGATGGCAAGAATTCTTCCCAGGCTTTTCATGGGTTGATCGATTTCGCGGCTCTCGCCCCATCCCAGCCACGTGTCGGCGCGGGAATAGAGCACCATGGTGAGCAGTTCCTGCTCCTGGATGGTCAGCTCATTGAACTTGGTGCGCAGGATGGTGCCTTCGCCGGAGACGAGGGTAACGGGGAGGGCTGCCTCTACGGAAGGCAACGGGAAGGCCAGCTTGGCCAACTCTCCGCCAGTTACCTGGACGGGCTCAACGAGGCGGATCGCGGTACCGCCGCTGGAGAGGTCGATGGTCTCGCCTTTGATGGATCGGCCGTCTGAAAGGAGGACGGTAACAGCGGTCACGATCTTGATACGCACGTGGTGGCGGAGCTGCTTCATTTCGCGCGAAACGGCGGAACAGACGCCGAGCACGACGATGTTGAAGAAGCACCAGATGCAGTTCATGATGACGGTGCCGGGGCGGTCACGATCCCATATGAAGAAGCGCGGAATGGCGACGAGCAAGCCGAGGAAGTTGAAGAAAAGGAGCACGAGAAAGGGCTGCGCGATCTTGACATCGAAGAAGCTGCGTTTGACGATGCCTCCCTTGGCCGTGACATTGAAGCTGCCCAGCTTGGGATTGATGAGGGCCATCATGGTGGGCAGCAGGATGTAGGGCGAGAGGACGGTCTCGTAAATTTCGTTCCAGAACGAATGGCGATGCTGTCCCTGGATGCGCGAGTTGACGATGTTAGAGAGGGTAAGATGGGGCAGCGCGTAAGCGAGAATCGCGGCCCAGTAGCCGGGCACGTTGGTGTGCGAGAGCAACAGGTAGATTAAAGGCGCGGTGAGGAAGATCAGGCGCGGCAACGGATAGAGGAAGTGCGCCATGGCGTTGAAGTAGCAGAGGCGCTGGGCGAAGCTGAGCTTGGGCGCAAGCAGCGGATTGTCGGTGCGCAGGATCTGGATCATGCCGCGGGCCCAGCGGATGCGCTGGCCTACGTGGGCAGAGAGTCGCTCGGTAGCGAGGCCTGCTGCTTGCGGAATGTTGATGTAAGCGGTGTTCCAGCCGTGGGACTGCATGCGCAGCGAGGTATGCGCGTCTTCGGTCACGGTTTCGACGGCGATGCCGCCGATTTCATCGAGCGCTTCGCGACGGAGGACGGCGCAGGAGCCACAGAAGAAGGTGGCATTCCAGAAGTCGTTGCCGTCCTGAACGATGCCATAGAAGAGCTCGTTCTCGTTGGGAATGACATGAAACTGGCCCAGATTGCGTTCGAATGGGTCAGGCGAATAGAAATGGTGCGGCGTCTGCAACATGGCCAGGTTGCGGTCGCGAATGAACCAGCCGATGGTCATCTGGAGGAAGCTGCGCGTAGGCACGTGGTCGCAGTCGAAGATGGCGACGTAGGGCGAGTCGAGGGACTTAAGGGCGGTGTTGATGTTGCCGGCCTTGGCATGGAAATTGTCAGGGCGGATCTTGTATCCGACGCCGGCCTGGAAGGCGAAATCGGCAAACTCCTTGCGGCGCCCGTCATCGATGATGTAGACATGCAGCTTGTCTGTTGGCCAGTCGATGTTGAGCGCACCCAGAGCGGTGTAACGAACTACATCAAGGGGCTCGTTGTAGGTCGGGATCAGGACATCCACATGAGGCCATTCCGCTGGACTCTCGGGCAATGGCATGGGCGCTCGGCGCAGCGGCCAGATGGTCTGGAAGAAGCCCAGAAAGAGGATGACAAAGGCGTAGCTCTCGGCGAAGACCAGCGACATGATGAAGAAGGCGTCGAGAGCGCCCCAGTGATTGGCTGGATCCTGAAAGAACTGGACGGTCATCGAGAGACGCCAGTAGCCGTAGCGGAAGGTCGCGAAGAGCGACAGGATCATCAGCGTCAGGGTGATGAGGTACGAATCCGATGTGCGCCCGAGCGACAGGCCCATGAGCAGGGTGAGCAGACCGCAGACGGCCTGCTGCGGCCAGGTGAGTGGCAGCGTGGCGAAGAAGTAAAACATCACCAGCGCGGCGCAAAGGAAGCAGAAGCGAATGAATTTGGTGAAGAACGATTCGCCGGCACCAATATCGTGCCAGAGCTGGGCTGCACTCATCGTTCACTCCAGCGCACGCCGCGATAGCTTTGCGTTGCAGGGGCAGAGAGATTGCGCACCCA
>Ga0302309_10004588_pt1 | contig 10166 bp, 6 predicted proteins | sample III_Palsa_N1_1_FD_200453 | JGI IMG/M metagenome (GOLD analysis project Ga0302309, IMG submission 200453) | Peat permafrost microbial communities from Stordalen Mire near Abisko, Sweden - III_Palsa_N1_1 | ecosystem: Environmental > Terrestrial > Soil > Palsa > Peat permafrost | place: Sweden... | reverse complement strand
CGGATAGTGCTCCGTCACCTTGCCATACGTGTCGATATATCGCACCGCCGCCACCGCATCCTCACCCGCATCCGTGGCATGCCCTTCGCCATGCGCCACAACAATCGGCATCTTCGCCCCGGCCATCCCCTCCAGAAACAACGAAGGAGACTCCTGCACCTCCACCATGCAAAGCCGCGCCTCATACCGCGACGAAGCATTCCTCACAAACTTCGGCCAAGCCTTGGCACCCGGCACAATCTCCCGTAGCTGGGACATCATCTGGCACCCATTGCAAACGCCCAGCGAAAACGTATCGCTCCGCTCAAAGAACTCCGTAAAGCTATCCTTCAACCGCTCATTGAACAAAATCGTCCGCGCCCATCCACTCCCGGCTCCCAGCACATCGCCATAACTAAAGCCCCCACAAGCCGCCAACCCCGTAAAGTCCTTCAACGCGGTACTCCCCGCCAGCAAATCACTCATGTGCATATCGACAGCCGCAAACCCCGCACGATCAAACGCCGCCGCCATCTCAATCTGCCCATTCACACCCTGCTCTCGCAGAATCGCAACCCGCGGCCGCGTCTTATGCACAAACGGCGCGCTCACTCGCTCAGTAACATCAAACGGCACGTCCACAAACATCCCAGGCCGCGCCGCATCGTCCAGCAACGCAAACTCCTGCGCCGCGCAAGCTGGATTATCCCGCAGCGATTGAATATGAAAGCTCGTCTCACTCCACATCTTCTGTAACGCGGATCGGCTCGTCGTATAGATGTCGTCGGTGTTTTCGCTTAGCGCGATGAAGTCGCCTTGAATCACATTGGCGACAACGTGCACCGTAAGCCCGGCGGATGTCAGCGATTCTTGCACAAACTGCATATCTTCGTTCCGCACTTGCACGACTGCGCCGAGTTCTTCATTGAAGAGCAGCTTTAGGTTTTCTTCCGCACTTTGATTCTTCGGACGCCAGCCCTCTGCAAAGACGACCTCAAGTCCGCAATGTCCTGCGAACGCCATCTCCGCAAGCGTCACAAAAAGTCCACCATCACTGCGGTCATGATAGGCAAGCAACTTTTCTGCTCGGTTCAATGCCTGAATCTCGCGGAAAAAACTCCTCAACACCGCTGGCTCCGGAGTGTCCGGCGTTTCGCCTCCATCGCGGTTGAAAACCTGCGCGAGCGCCGAGCCACCCACACGATTACGGCCTTCACCAAGATCCACCAGCAGGAGACAGCTACCCTTAACTGCCTTCAACTCCGGCGTCAGCGTCTTCCGCACATCCACCACCGGCGCAAATCCACTCACAATCAGCGACAGCGGCGACACAACAGACTTCTCTTCCCACTTCATCCGCATCGACATCGAATCCTTGCCCACCGGAATCGTCATCCCCAGCGCCGGACAAAGCTCCATCCCCACCGCGTGTACCGCGTCGTACAACGCCTCACTCTGCCCCGGCTCATTCGCCGCCGCCATCCAGTTCGCCGACAACTTAATATCAGCCAGCGCACCAATCGCCGCCCCAGCCATATTCATAATCACTTCCCCAACAGCCATCCGCGCCGAAGCCGCCGCATCGATCACCGCCAGCGGCGTCCGCTCCCCGACAGCCATTGCCTCACCAGTCGTCACATCGAACGACGTCATCGTCACCGCGCAATCGGCCACCGGAACCTGCCACGGCCCCACCATCTGCTCCTGCACCACCAGTCCACCCACACTGCGGTCACCAATCGTAATCAGGAACGACTTCGAAGCCACAGCGGGCAGCCGCAACACACGCCCCACGGCATCTGCGATAGTGATGCCCGAAAGATCCAGCTCCTCCGCTTCAATCGAACTCCGCTCAAAACTCCGTTCCATCTTCGGCGGCTTCCCAAACAACAACTGCAGCGGCAGATCAATCGCCTTCTCATCGCCATCGCTCAACTCAAGCTGCAGCTTCTCCGTAGCCCACCCCACCACCGCATGGGGACACCGCTCCCGCTCACAAATCTCTTCAAACACCACCAACTCTTCCGGAGCGATTGCCATCACATACCGCTCTTGCGACTCATTGCACCAGGCCTCCAGCGGACTCAACCCAGCCTCGCCCCGCGGTATCGCATTCAAATCAAACGCCCCGCCGCACCCACCATCCTTCACCAGCTCCGGAAACGCATTCGACAACCCACCCGCACCCACGTCATGGATAAACGCAATCGGATTCGCCTCACCCCGCTGCCAGCACGCGTCGATCACCTCTTGCGCCCGCCGCTCCATCTCCGCGTTGTCCCGCTGCACGCTAGCGAAATCCAACTCCGCATTGCCACCACCAGCACTGCTCGAAGCCGCACCACCACCCAGCCCAATCAACATCGCCGGCCCACCCAGCACCACCAGCGCATACCCCGGCTTCATCGCGCCCTTCTCCACATGCTCCGCGCGAATATTCCCCAACCCACCCGCCAGCATAATCGGCTTGTGATATCCGTACACTTGGCCGTTGCTGCTCTGCTCATACGTTCTGAAGTAGCCACACAAGTTCGGCCGTCCAAACTCATTGTTGAACGCCGCCGCGCCCAACGGCCCTTCGATCATGATCTCCAACGGCGAAGCAATCCCCGCCGGCCGCCCATAGGGCTTCTCCCAAGGTTGCGGAGCCTGCGGCAGATTCAGATTCGAAACCGTAAACCCACCCAACCCGGCCTTCGGCTTCCCACCGCGTCCTGTCGCCCCTTCATCGCGAATCTCACCCCCTGCACCAGTAGCCGCACCCGGCCACGGAGAGATCGCCGTCGGATGATTATGCGTCTCCACCTTCAGCAAAATATGTATCTCTTCCTCATGCGCCGCATACTCATGCGTCTCTGGATCGGCAAAGAACCGCCCACCCTTCGACCCGCGAATCACCGCCGCATTATCGCGATACGCCGAGAGGACATCCCCACCACCCACCTCATTCGTATTCCGAATCATCGCGAACAGCGACTTCGGCTGCTTCACTCCATCCACAGTCCACGAAGCATTGAAAATCTTGTGCCTGCAGTGCTCACTGTTTGCCTGCGCAAACATATAGAGCTCAACATCCGTAGGATTCCGCCCCAGCTTTCCAAACTCCGCAACCAGATAATCGATCTCATCCGCAGCCAGCGAAAGCCCAAGCTCGCGATCAGCCTCCGCAATCGCAGCCGCTCCACGCCCCAGCACATCAATGTGCTTCATCGGCGCCTGCTCCCGCGCAGCAAACAACCCCATCAGTTCATCAGCGCCATCAAAGAAAACACTCTCGGTCATCCGATCATGCAGCGCCCCAGCCAGAGCCTTCACATCCTTCACACCGGCAATCTTCACCACACGCGCACGCTCAATGCGCGCCACATTCGCGAACCCGGTATTGTGCAGAATGTCTGTAGCTTTACTCGACCACGGCGACTGCGTCCCCACCCGCGGTGCAATCCAGACATCCGCATCCGCCGGCATCTCCGCACCAAGCTCAAGCAGGTCAGCGAGCTTCGCCTCATCGCCAAAATCCGTCGCGCCCTCACGCAACTGCAGCACGTAAAGATACTGCGCGACAACGTCCGTAACGCCCGCATCCAGCGATCGCAAACGATCGGCAAGTCGATCGGCTTCAAACGTCGTCAACGCCGCCGGACCCGCAAGGATCCGCACCGGCGCCTCCGCGCTAGAGACGGGCTGAGAGATTTCTCGTGATATGGCTGGCGACATCTTCTGTTCGTTTGGCGGCGTCGTTGCGTTGTTTTTCAAGCGTGGCTAAATACTCTTCCGTCACATCTCCGGTCACATACTTGCCGTCGAACACCGACGTATCGAACGTCGAAAGCTCCGGCGCAGCATCCGTGATCGAATCCTTGAGGTCCTGCAAATCCTGAAAGATCAGCTCATCCGCGCCGATATTCTTCGCAAGCTCGGCAATCGTCTTGCCCGTAGCAATCAGCTCCGACCTCGCCGGCATATCGATGCCGTACACATTCGGAAACCGTACCGGAGGCGCAGCGGAACAAACATAAACCTTCTTCGCACCCTGCTCGCGCACCATCGCAACAATCTCGCGAATCGTCGTCCCGCGCACAATCGAATCATCCACCAGCATCACGTTCTTGCCTTCAAACACCTGCGGAATCGGATTCAGCTTCCTCCGAATCGATCGCTTCCGCTGCGCCTGCCCCGGCATAATAAACGTCCGCCCCACGTAGCGATTCCTCACCAGCGCATCGCGATACGGCAGGCTCAGCCGCGTCGCAATCTCCTGCGCCGCAATGCGGCTCGTCGAAGGAATCGGCACCACCACGTCGATCGGCAGGTCCGGCCACTCGCGCTTGATCTTCTCCGCCAGCTTCGTGCCCATGTTGATCCGTGCCTGGTACACACTGGCGCCATCCAGCACAGAATCCGGCCGCGCCAAATACACAAACTCAAACAGGCAAGGTGCCTTCTCATGCGCCAACACACTCTGGTGCGTAAACAACTCGCCACTCATGTCAACAAAGATAGTCTCGCCCGGCGCAACATCCCGCGTCGTCTTGAAGCCGCTAACCTGTAGCGCCACACTCTCCGACGCCACCATGTACTCCGTGTCGCCGTTCTCGCCACGCGACCCAAAAACCAGAGGTCGAATCCCGTTCAGATCGCGGAAAGCCACCATGCCAACACCGGCAATCTGCGCAATCACCGCATAGCCGCCCTTGCATCGCCGGTGCACTTCCTCCACCGCCGCAAAGATATCGAACTCATTCGGCTTCACCGCCCCACGCCGCGTCAGCGCATGGGCAAACACATTCAGCATCACCTCGGAATCCGAAGTCGTATTCAAATGCCGCATGTCCGTATGGAATAAGCCTTCAATAATGTCCGGCACATTCGTCAGGTTCCCGTTATGCGCAAACACAATCCCATAGGGCGAGTTCACGTAAAACGGCTGCGCCTCCGCCACCGACGCACACCCCGCCGTCGGATACCGCACATGCCCAATCCCCATATTGCCCAGCAACCGAGCCATGTTCGCGTTATCGAACACCTCAGTCATCAGACCGTTGCCTTTTTCCAGGTAGAAGCGGTCTTCAAAACAAGTAGCAATCCCCGCCGCATCCTGCCCACGGTGCTGCAACATCGACAACGACTCATAGAGCGTCTGACTGACGGGGTTATGTCCGAAGACTCCGACGATACCGCACATGGTTCCTCGCTGCCGTTATGACCCGTTAGAGTCCGAAAGATGCTGCGTCAGAAGTGCGTGAGAGTCCGGCGAAATCCACTTGCCAAACCCATCACAAACCGGGCTCAAACAAGGACCGCCTAGGCCATTATCGCCGATTTCCGTGAGGAAAAGGAACCACCCACCACCGCGAAGCCTTCTTAGATCGAACATCGGCCAAACTCGCACTTGGTTTGTTCAATATACCCAAACCTTGTCATTTCGACCGGAGCGGAGCGAAGTAGAGAAACCCCCGTATTTTGCTTGTAGTTGCACAAAAGCGGTGTTCGCAGCGCATTCACTCTCACGGACCACCACCTACCCCAACATCCCCAGCAACCCCGCCTCATCCAACACCTTCACCCCCAACTGCTCCGCCTTCTCCAGCTTCGACCCCGCCTCTTCCCCCGCCACCACAAACGAAGTCTTCTTACTAACAGACCCCGAAACCTTCCCGCCCGCCCGCTCAATCCGCTCCTTCGCCTCTTCGCGAGTCAACGTCGGCAGCGTCCCGGTCAACACAAACGTCAACCCCTCAAGTACCGTCCCCCGGACCTTCTTTTCTGCCGTAAACGTCAGCCCAAACCCTCGCAAACGCTCTACCAGCGCCAGATTCCGTTCATTCCCAAAGAACTCCCGCACCGTAGCCGCTACCTTCGGCCCAATGTCATTCACCTTCGTCAGGTCCTCTTCCGTCGCTGCAATCAGCGCATCCATTGACCCAAACTCCTCCGCTAGCGCCTGCGCCGTCCTCTCCCCCACATGCCGAATCCCCAACCCCAGCAGAACCCGGTTCAGCGGAGCCCCCTTCGACCTCTCAATCTCCGCCAAAATCGCGTCCGCCGTCTTCTCCCCCACCCGCTCCAGCGAAAGCAAATCCTCCTTTGTAATCTTGTAGATATCCGCAATCGAGTGGACTAATGCGCCCCGCGTAGGCTCTTCTGCGACATCGCTTTCAGCCGCAATTGCCTCTACTTCGCCTTCGACCGCTACCTCCGCCAGCGTGTGTCCCAGCAACTGCGCGACCATCACCTCACCCAACCCCTCGATATTCATCACTCCCCGCGAAGCAAAGTGCCGCAACTCCTCCTCCAGCCTTGCAGGACAACTCACATTCACGCATCGCAGATCGACTTCGCCCGGCTCCCGCACCAATCCTTCCCCACATCGCGGACAGGCCGTCGGAAAGACTATCTCCTGCGTTCCCCTTGGATGAGCTTTATCCTCAACAACTTCCGTGATCTTCGGAATTACGTCTCCGCCACGCTCGACCGAGACGAAATCCCCTATCCTCACTCCCAGCCGCGCCACTTCATCAGGGTTGTGCAGCGTAGCTCGAGCCACAGTCGTTCCCCCGATGAATACCGGCGCCAATGCAGCCACTGGAGTCACCTTCCCGGTCCTTCCCACCTGGAACAGCACCCCTTCCAACTTCGTCACACCTGCCCGGGCCGGAAACTTATACGCGATCGCCCACCTTGGGGCCTTTCCCGTAAAGCCGAGTCGTCTCTGCTGCGCTACCGAATCGACCTTAACTACAACGCCATCAATCTCATACGGCAACCCATCGCGCAGCCCATCCGCCCTCGCAATGAACTCCAGCACCTCCTCCATCGACCCGACAGTTCGAGCCTCCTTATTTACCAGGAAGCCCGCCTCCCGCAGCGCCTCCAGCCCCTCACTCTGTGCCCCCAGCAGGAACTCGCCCTCGCGCAGCAGAAAGTAAGCAAAGAACTCCAGCCTTCGCTGCGCCACAATATTCGGCTCCAGCGTCCGAATCGTCCCTGCTGCCGCATTCCTCGGATTCGCAGCTGCGGCCATTCCAGCCGCCACGCGCTCTTCATTCATCTTCTCGAAGGCCTTCTGCGGCAGCACCACCTCGCCACGCACCTCAAAGTCCTGCGGCATTCCAGCCTTTTTCAGGGCCTTCGCCGACACATGCAGCGGAACGCTGCGAATCGTCCGCACATTTGAGGTCACATCCTCGCCGACTGTTCCATCTCCGCGCGTAATCCCTGAGCGCAACACCGCCTCGCCACCCGTTCCGGGAGCATATTGCAACGCCAGAGAAAGCCCATCCAGCTTCAACTCACACACATACCGCACCACCTCCGAAGCAGCCAGGCCACTCACCACGCGCTCGCTCCATGCCCGCAACTCCGTCTCGTTATAGGCGTTATCCAGCGAAAGCATCGGCCGCGAGTGCGCGACCTTCACAAAACCGTCTTTTGGCTTGCCCCCCACCCGCTGCGTTGGTGAGTCCGCTGTTACCAGTTCCGGATGCTCCGCCTCCAATGCCTTCAGCTCGTTCATTCGCGCGTCGTACTGCGCATCCGTCCACTCTGGCGCATCCAGCACGTAATAAAGATGCTCATGGTGCCGCAGCTCTTCTCGCAGGGCTTCAATCTTTTGAGTCGGAGTAAGGTCGGATTTCATTTGTGAGGTCATCGCCCCCCGATTATAGAAAGACCTGATCCGCATGTCCGTACGGACCGTAGTGGACGGTAAATTTTGGAGAGGAGTGAGGGTGGGAGGAGTGAGGGAAGAGGTTTTCGGGGTGGGAAATTGCGGTTTTGCGGCACGGAACCGTGGAACGGCAAATTGTTCCACGTGGAACAATTTGAAATCGACAGCAATGATGCAGGTTTTCGCTGTTTTTTGACGGTGAAGAACACGGTGGGGACGATAGTTTTTACGGTGCCGTGAACGTGATTTACGGTGGGATTTTGTCCGGACGATGACCGGTGGGGGGACATTTTGCCGAGTTAAGATCGGCATTTGCCGAGAGGTTTGAGCAGCGGTTTGTTCTTCCAGTTGGATGACTGGGTCTTCCCCTTGGGCGGTGAGGGTGGGCGTCGGGTAAACTGGAGGCTCAAGGAGTTTTACGCGCATGGCACACATGGTTTTCTGCACAAAGTACAAAGCTGAGATGGAAGGCCTGGACGAACCACCCTTCGACTCCGACTTCGGCCAGAAGATCTACAAGAATGTCTCCCAGAAGGCATGGGGCGAGTGGGTCGAGCGCCAGAAGATGCTCCTGAACGAGTACCGCCTACAGCCCTGGACCAAAGAAGCGCAGGAATTTCTCGTCGAGCAGATGAATGACTTCTTCTTCGGCGCCGGCGGCGAACTCCCGAAAGAGTACGTAGCCCCAACACATTGATGTAGACTGTACATACCCCAGATCGCTGGCCCACTTTGGTGCGAGCGATCGTAGTTGCAACAAGTCGGGACGTGGCTCAGCCTGGTAGAGCGCACCCTTGGGGTGGGTGAGGTCGCTAGTTCGAATCTAGTCGTCCCGACCATTTACTTTTCAATCAGTTAGCTGACGAATCTGGGTCCAATTTCGCCCGTTGTGGGTCCAATAAGGTCCATTTCTAGTACTAGATCCGTCATGCTGGCACTTCTTCTTCCAATTCAGCCAGGAATAGAGCGGCTACTGCATCCTGTGCGTCGCGCTTTTCTTGAGTCACTGACTTCGCATACGTACCCAAAGTCATAACGGGAGAAGAGTGACGCAGGAGATCCTGCGTTGTTTTTACGGTTGCCCCTGAGGACTGCAACACGGTCGCCAACGTACGCCTGAAACTATGCCAACCTATCTTCTTCACAATCCCGGCTCGATCCGCAGCCGGTAACACATGCCTCTTCAGCACAGCGTCGGGCCAATAGGGTTTTGCGCCAATCGCTAGTGGACTCGCGAAAATCCAATCCCTGCTATCTGGGAAACTGGTTTGCTTCTTCCATCGCTCAAGACGGTCCGCTAATTGCGAAGACATTGGAATCGGCTTTCTTGAAGCCAGTGTCTTTGGAGGACCTTCAACCTGATCTACGATCGATCGAACTATCCGAATCTCCGCCTGATGAAAATCGACGTCTTCCCACTTCAAGCCAAATAGCTCTCCTCTTCGGAGACCAGTCAGGTAAACCAGCAGAATGAGCGTATAAAACGGGTCCCGTAGCTGATCCAGTAGCGCGGCTATCTCAACTGGAGACAAGACGATCTGCTCCTGCAACGACGTTCCTCCCTGACGAACAAGACGAATGGGGTTGGTTGTCGCCCATCCGTACCTCATTCCGTGCTGAAATAGGACGCTCATGACGCCTTTTGTCTTAACCTTTGAACCGGGAGCGAGATGCATCTCGTTCAACCACTTTTCTACGGCGATGGGCCTGACATCGTTCAACTGATGCTTTCCCCATCTTGGCGAAATAACATGCAGCAGTTGGTGCTCATACACCTGCTTCGTCCTCATCGTCTTGGAACTGCTCTCTGAAAGCTCAGTTTGCCGGTAATGTTCGATGAGTTGACCAACTGTCATTTTGGTCCAACTGGTAGATGTAACCTCGGCATTGATATCAAGTTTCAATGCCTCGACTGCTCGAAGTGCCGCCGTTCTGGAACCGAATTGAGACTTCGACCCAACATTTTTTTTGCGCCGAGTGGATTCTCCGTTTGGACCAATTTCTCGCCAACGGTAAACCCAAACCGGTGGTCCATCTTTCCTATATTCACTTGTCAAAGAGCCGTGCTGAAAGCGTGCTCGTCTATGTTTCATATGTCCTCCCTTATGGTTGGGCGGCACGAAACGGCTCGTTGAGTGTACCTCTCATACCAGTCATTCAGCTCTGAGGCGCGAAATCTGACGCACCGCCCTAGACGGCTGTGAGGCACCATCCCCTCCCGAGCCCATCTGAGAAGCGTCACCGGGTGAACCCCCAAAAGCTCTCCGGCCTCCGGAGCGGCAATAAGGGGTTCGAATTCGAGTGCATTTTGCATCACGTCATCTCCGCAAGACGTCTGAATATCGCCTGCATATTAATGATAGAAATTTTGTCGGCGAATCGATACGTGGAGGATTTTTCTTAACGCGATAGGCGAGCGCCACGAGCAATGAATTCAATGGTTATTTCTATTAACTTCCTTTTCAGAGCTGTTGTATTAGAGGGTTAAGACCAAATAATCTAACCATGGCTTGGTTAT
>Ga0302309_10004583_pt1 | contig 10173 bp, 7 predicted proteins | sample III_Palsa_N1_1_FD_200453 | JGI IMG/M metagenome (GOLD analysis project Ga0302309, IMG submission 200453) | Peat permafrost microbial communities from Stordalen Mire near Abisko, Sweden - III_Palsa_N1_1 | ecosystem: Environmental > Terrestrial > Soil > Palsa > Peat permafrost | place: Sweden... | reverse complement strand
CCCGGTTTGCCAAGTTGATCTTCATGTGATGCCATAACACGGTATCGGCTGCGGTCTTATACATGGCCTCGTCCCGTTTGCCAAACGGTTTGGTCGATCGCACACAGGTGCTGGATTGCATATATACATGCGGCCTGTTTGTGGCACATATGTGAGCCTGCGCAGGCGGCACTCGACGAAGGCATCGAGCTTCAGGTAATCAGTCGGACCTGCAAAATTCAGTTTGCGTAGCGAGCTAAGTCGAGGGTGCGGCCTGTCGGCGAACGGGAATCAGCCCGTCGAAAGTGGTTGTGGCGAACAAGCGCTGGCTTCAACGTGACATTGACGAGCCAATTGAGCAACGCGAGGGTAAAAATTGCAGGCCTCAGGCCCAGCCGGACGATGGCGCGCAGCAACCAGCGCAGGTTGTAGCCGGCAGCACACAGCACGGCGTGGAGCGCATCGCCGGTTTGCCCTTTGAGCCAGCAACGTCGCATGCCGTGGTCGTGCTTCACGTGGCCGATGACCGGTTCAATCGCCTGGCGTCGTTTGAGCCAGCGTCGCTGCGTGCCGGTCAGGGTTTTATGTTTTCCGCGATGAATCAGTTGTACTGATGACACTTCGGCATCGACGCCACGAAACCCGAGATCGACCAGCACGGTCTTCGGTTGCGGCGTACCGGGCAGATCCTGCAACAGAATGTTGCTCTGTTCGAGTTGCTCCGCCAGCGTGTGGCCGTCGTATGGGTTGCCTGGGAACGCCCGTGCGCCGACGATCAGTCCTTGTTTCTCCGTGATCGCGAGACTCACCTTCACGCCAAACTCGTAGGGTTGCCGCGCCTTGCCTTTGCCGATGCACTCGACTTCAGGCGCATGCAGTGCGTACATCTTCTTCTTGTCCTTTGGACGTTGGCGGCAAATGCGCCATGCACGCTCGAGCCACACGCGCAGTTGCGTCTGCCGTTCGTTCGGGACACCGCAGAGCTTGCGTTCGATGTCGCGAAGCAACCGTCCCAATACTGTACGCTGACGTTTGAGTACACGACGCAGGCGTCTGAACTGCTTCGCATGCGCATAGCCCCCCCGCGCGGCGACGCAGTCGCTTGCTCTCACGTTCGTACGTCTGTTTCAGTGAAAGACCGGCGCGTTGCGCCAGTTGCACGAGTCTAGCCCGTGCCACCTCAAGCAGACGGCTGTCGGTCGGATACGCAATTGCCTTCTCTTGCACCGTCGTGTCAACAATCACGCGCTCGAATTCGGCCGGTGTCACCGCCTTCATCTCCATGGCGGCCGCGATCGTCGTCGCCAGCAGTTCCTCGACACCGGCTTCGCCCAGCGCCTGCCGAAAGCGCACCAGGTTGGTCGGGTCGCACGGTAGACGCGGCTGGAAGTACTGCTCGCCGCAGAAGAACTGGAAGTAGACGTCCTGCGCCCAGCGCTCGCACACCGAGTCGTCACTCTCGTTGTAGGCGTGCTTCAGATACAGCAGCCCTACCATCAGCCGCACAGGCAAGCGCGGACGTCCAGCCGCACTGACGCCACCGGCAAGTTCCTGCGAACTCACGCCAAACAGGTCAACCGCTTCGCTCACCCGACCATCGCGTGAGCGCCGCTCAAAAAAAGGAGCCAGCGCCGCTTCGATCGAATCCCATGACATCCTCATCGCCAACACGGCAAGCGGGTGGCGCAGATCAATCATCGAGTCCAGACGGCTACGAAAGAAATCAGGCGTGCTCATCGGCGACCACTCCGAAACTCCCAGAATCTTTATCAGATCGATATTTTTTCTGGGAGTTCTCCGACCTGCCAACTAACCGTATCGCCATGCCTGGCGCGGCCTCACGAATTTATGCAGGCCCGACTACCTACAAGTCGAGAACAATAGCCGAAGACGGGATTGCCTGGCATGCCAAGGCTACGTCAGGCTGGTCAGGTTGGTGCCCGCTGATGTGTTGAAACTGACCCTCCAGCACTCTGACCGCACAGCTTTCGCACTGACCGACCCGGCAGCCACTGGGCGCTCCGATTCCCAGACTTTCGGCGAAAGAGAGGAGACTTCCATCCTTGCTCTTCCATGTCGCGACTTTACCGCTCCGATGAAACTTCACTTCAAACGCGAGGCCGGAGGGGATTCCGTCACTCACCGATGTCTCAGATGCAAACTGCTCACTAAAAATCCTGAACGGCATCACGCCACACTCGCGCAGTATCGTAGTCACATCTTTAACCATTGGAGTTGACCCGCACATATAGAATCGGGCTCCCCGACTGACCAGTTCCTCAGTGATCAACTCTTTCGAAACGCGACCGCGATACTGATAGTCTCGTCCTTGCTGGTCTGAATCTAGGGGCGCTGTGTAGCAGTTCACGACACGAAGAGTGGGTATGCGTCTTTGATGCTCAATCAATTCATCTTTGAACGCGTGCACTGAGCTGTTCTTATTACCATAAATCAGAACCGTCTCATGTGTGTTTGTAGTATTGTGAAGCGAGCGAATATAAGAAATGAACGGTGTGATGCCGATACCCGTCGCAAGGAGCACGACCGGTACTCGAGTATCTATTGGGATAGTGAACGCTCCGGAGGGTGCTGCTACCTCGACGAGATCGCCGACCTTCAGTGTCCGATGAACAAACGACGACATCACGCCGGGGCTCTCTTTTACTCTCGAGTCTTCACCAATGCAGAGCTCATAAGCCGTGCGCCCTTCGACGCCTGCAGCACTTACCAATGAATATGCCCGCTCAATAAATTTGTCCGGATGTCCGCAGGCACTGCGAATTTTCAAATATTGCCCAGCCACGAAGTTTGGAAGCATCTGTCCTCGACGAGACTCCAGACGTAACCACCTTGCATTTTTTCCCTCAAAACGCATTGCGCTTACCCTCATTTCCTGGAATCCGGGCCACGACAGGTCTTCCATCGGTTCAATTCGGCATTGGACAGCCTTGTGGTTGGTTGATCCGCTAATCGGATCGCGCTGCTCGGACGAGACTAGATAATTGAAGTTTGTGTTTCCTTCTCCAAATAGTTTCGTCTCAGAAATGCCTAGTCCTTCCGAGCCCTCCCAAAACCCAAAATCGCCCACCAGGACGTCGTCATGTAAACGACCCTCTATCTCCGCCACGAAACAGGCAAAGCCTGACCTGGACGTAGCACGCACCCACTGCCCGGCACGGATACCGAATCTGGATGCGACCGTTTCGTTCATCTGAATAACAGGATTGCGTGCCCGCTTACGGAGGCTTGTGATCGAGCGAAACGAACTGTGGGTGTAGTAACCGCTCTTCATGCAAGTCAAGACGAGCGGATATTGATCGTCCTTTTCCACCGGTTCCGAATGAAATGGCAGCGCTGGATATCCGTATCGCAGAAATTTCTCCGAATAGAGTTCAACCCTGCGTGTTTCTGTAGCAAAGCCAACGACTTTGCCATCTTTCACTTCCGAGTATTTTCGGTTGCGGTGATTGAGTGGGCGAACCATCCGGTAATCGCTTTTCCAGCCGGCCTCGATGCTCCCCCCAAAGAACTCTTCACTGAATCCAAGCCTGCATGCAAGGTCGAAAACGATGTCAAGATCTGATCGGCTTTCACCTCTAGCCTTAACAAATGCGGGGCGAAGCTGGATGAGATTTTCCGCGTCCTCACTGATCTCGAAGCCGATCCGAAGCGACTCACGTTCCCATGGAGTGCTCACCGGGAGGACAATATCTGCGCAGCGAGCGGTTGGAGTTTCGACCATGTCGCACTGTATGTGAAATTCCATTTTCTCCAGTCCAGCCCTAACCTCATCCACATCGGTTTGGGTTGCGAGATGATTTGTGCCAAAACCGACGAGGGCCCTAATCCGATAGGGTTCGCCTGATTTGACTGCACGAAATACATCGGTCGGCTTGACGCGCCCCTCCGATGGCGGACCAATAGGGCGCGCAGATAAGCCAACCGCTTTCGCAAGTTGAGCCTTTTCTATCAGGTCAAGCCGATCTACCTTGTTGACTGGCTGCTTCGTATAGATACGATTGCAGCCAACATCGTCGAAACAGCCGCGCAGCGCATACAATGTAGCGAGTGCTCTTTCGGTTTGAGTAGCGTTGGTGCCCTGTCCGACGCCTGTCCAGGCGTGATAGGCGATCTTCTTACTCGATCCGATCAACTCTGCGGCCTGCAGCAGTTTATCGATAGAAACGCCCGTCACTGCTGTTACCCTTTCAGGGTTCCATTCGGCGCATTGCGCTCTAAACAGGCTGAACGCGGTATCGCAGTATTGCATCCCACCTAGAGTCTCAATCCTCAACGAAGCGTCCAGATCGAATGCCATGCTGCCCTGAAGCTCCGCCGCCAAGGTTGTGTCGTAAGCCTGCGGCGCGCATGAGTTCTTGTTCCAAACGACAAAGTTGTCGTTGCCATCGGGCCAGATGTCTTTTCCGCGAAGGAAAAGTCCCGTCTGTTTGCTTACAAGAAGAGGCGCATTTGTCCAGTTTCTGACAAACTCATCATCGTGGCGGAATTCACGCAATATAAGATTCGATAAGCCAAGAGCGAGCGCGGCGTCCGTTCCAGGATTAACCTGAAGCCAAACATCGGCCGTCGATGCGAGGGGCGTGGGGCGCGGGTCGACCACAATAAGCTTTCCTCCGCGCTTACGCCCCTGGGAGATCGCTTCAGACTGTGCGAGCCAGGTGCTCGTGGGATTGTGTCCCCAAAGAATAGACAATTCGGCGCGAGCGTAGTCTGCCGTCGGGATCGCCACTCCAAACGTGAATTTGTGCGCGTTGTCTTTGTGCCAGTTACAGATCTCAGTAGAACCAACGACGTTTGGGCTACCAAAGACGCGGACGAATCGATCGATCCACTCTATCGAATCTCCAATCGCAGTTCCACTCTTCGTGGTGACCGCAAACGCCACGGACTCAGCACCCGACTCAGTACGAAACTGAGACAGCTTCGCTGCCACAGTTTGAAGTGCCTCCTCCCAAGATATCCGCACCCAGCCTGGGTCGCTCGCGTTCTTGGGGTTGGTCCGCTTCATAGGATAGAGGATTCGATTCGAAGCCTCGATTATCTCTGGGGCGGCGCGCCCCTTCATGCACACAGCGGCGCCTGTCGGGTGACCAGGATCGTTCCGCACTGAAACGAGCCGATCTCCATCGACCGTGTTGATGGTGCCGCATTGAGAACGACATAATGTGCAGAAACCTCGAATTTCTTGCATAAATTGCCTACTCCAATTCCTTCTGTGCCGGACCGACCAAACAGTGCCTTCCGTTCCTGGTAATGTTATTAAGCGTCGCGCTCTGCTTTGGACGGTGTAGACAGTCTGTCGCGGCCTGCACTGTAGTACCAACCCATGATCGCCACGCAAATCGAGGCGATGAACGCCGGCGCGGCCGCTGCACGAAAAATCGCTCCGGGCGACCAGTTTTCGGCGTACAGGACGCCAGCAAGGTAAGTCCCGCTGGCCCCACCGATCCGGCCGATGCCATACGCCCATGCGACTCCCGTCGCCCGAAGTCCCGCGGGATAAAACAGCGAACCTAGCGCCACAGCACCTTTCTGGCCGCCACTGACACAAAATCCGCAGCAGAACACTGTAAATATGAGCAGCCAACTCTCGCCACCGAGCACAACGGATATCGCGAGCATCGAAATGCCACCAAGCAGATAAAGCGCGGACAGAATCATGTATGGGCCGATGCGATCCATCAGCGGTCCCATGGCAATCCCGGCAACCATGCCTCCAATCGTGCTAACCGCTGTCGCCCACACGATAATTTGAGCCGAGTAAGAAAGCGAAGTAAGTACAGTCGGTAGCCAGCTTTGCAAGAAAAAGAATTCGGCCGTGTTAAGGACGAACACCGCCCAGATCAGGAACGTCCCTGCGCGCATATCCGTGGAGAAAAGACCCTTGACGTCGGTGCTTTCGGTCTGCGGATCATTAGACGTGACTTTCGTGCCATCTGGCAGATCTAGACGTGGATAAAACCGTTTGAGCATCGAAAGAAGATTTTCGGTGCCGCGCTGACGTGCAACGTAGGGTGCCGACTCTGGGATCAAACGTAGAAGGAAAAGTGTTAGAACGAGCGGGCCGATTCCCCCTACCCAAAGCGGCCCAGCCCATCCGTAGGTAGGGATAAGGGCGCCACTGCAGAAACCTGCAACGCTGAAACCAAAAGAATATCCTACGTAAATAAGTAGGACGAAGGTTGCGCGCATCCGTTTTGGGCTGAACTCAGATGTGAGCCCGATCGCACAAGGGACTGCGGCCCCGAGACCAATACCCGTTAAGAGTCTCAGGGAAATCAGCTCGGTGGCATTCGTCGCAAACGCCGTCAGCAGGGTTAATAAACCGAACGCGGCTGTTGAGATGACTGCCATCTTCTTAGGGCCAAACCGATTCGCAAGAGGCGAAATACAAAAGTTCCCAATCAGCAGCCCTACGAAAGCAGCTGAAAATATGGTCCCCAGAATGGACTTGGGCAGATGCCACGTTTTTGCCAGCACCGGCACGATATAGCTGGTGGCCTGTATGTTAAATCCGTCGAAGAGCAAAAGCAGCGCAAAAAGCACAAGCGCGACAATCTGCGTTCTCCCAATGGGTTCGCGATCGATCACGTCGTGGATACTGACATTCGCTGTTCCCATCCTGCCTCCAGGTTCAATGGCCGTCGTGGCGGCGACGCGTTAGGTGAAATGCCTACTTCCGGCGGACCGTCGGATACGACAAGTTTTCATTGGCTTGCCGAAATATATTATATGACCATAAAATTATATATGGCGAAGGTATACCCTAGCTTGAGCTGGCCCGTGACGGAACACGTAAGAGACAATTCAGCGTTCCACGCTTTCAAAGGCTTAGAGCATGCAGGCCCGAATGGTGTTGCAGATCGAAAGATATCCTGTATCTGGATGGCTGCCGCGGGTTCTTGAGCGCTCGTCGAATTGGTTCTCTTGTGACAGCGCAAGCCAAAAACGGTGACTCGACGGCCTAATGCCGTTCAGTCAAAGGTCAGCTCCATGCCCAGCATGAATTGCTTCAACGTGATAGCTGCTCTCGATCTGCCAGCGACGCTCTCAGCAAACAACGATATCAGCCGGTTTGAAGCGTCGTCTGTCGGTCAGCGAGGTCAGCAGGGTGCGCTGGCGCCCAAGAGAATGGACGCTCAGAAACACGCGCGCCTGCTAGAACTCGGGTAACCCGGGACATTTCTTGCGGGCCTGAGACGGCACGCGCATGCGAACCATCTGGTCGCCTAGTTGGCCCTTTATCACATCCCAGCACGTATTGGATTGGGCGGGAATGATGAAATGCCGATTCTGGCCACCTGCAACCAGCGCGCCCAGGATCTGCGCCGACAAGAAGCCTTTGTCGAACACCGTGATGGAGTTCTCCGGTCCGCGAGGGATGAGGGCATCTGCCAGCAAGGCGATGCAAGTTAACATCGCCAGCCGCTTGTGATTACCCACATCTCAACCGAAAATTCTGCTAACCTGGAACCGTTTAGGATACCTATATGATGAATGACAGGAAGCGAACAGGAAGATGATGAATCATGGTTGGACCGCGAGATTGCGGGGAGTGAATTTAAGGACACCCGGCTACGCAAGCGGTTTGGAACGCTACTGGAGCAGCTGTGGAGTGGCATGGGGCAGACCATTCCGCTTGCCTGCCAGGACTGGGCCAATACCAAGGCGGCCTATCGTTTCATGGACAATGATCGCGTCAGTGAGCAGGACATTCTGAGTGGACATTTTCAGGCAACCGCACAGCGTTTTTCCACGACCGATGGACCGATTCTTGTACTTCAGGACACCACCACGTTTTCGTACGAAAGGGAACGTCCCGAACTCATCGGTTACGCTGGCAGCGCGATAACTTCCGCCCAGCGGCGAGGCCGGGCGAAGCCGAGCCCGCAATGCGGCATCTTGATGCATTCAAGTCTCGCGGTGACAGCGCAAGGGCTGCCACTCGGGCTGGCCGCCATCAAGTTCTGGAGCCGCAAGGAGTTCAAGGACACTGCGACCAGGCGCAGCAAGGTCAATTTCACACGCATACCGATCGAGAAGAAGGAAAGCTTTCGCTGGATTGAGAATCTGCGGCAATCAACAACTCGACTCGGCGATGCGGATCGCTGTGTGCATATCGGTGACCGGGAAAGCGACATCTTTGAACTGTTTTGCGCTGCCTACGAGCTCGGAACGCATTTTCTGGTGCGGACCTGCACTAACAGGTTGGCCGGCGACGGCGGGAATACCGTTGTAGATGAAATGTCAGAGGTGCGGGTGAAGGGATTGCACCGGATCGAATTTCGCGACGCCAAAGGGCACCCTCACCAGGCGCTTCTGGAGATCAGATATCGGCGCCTCACGGTTTGGCCGCCCGTCGCAAAGCAGCGGCACTATCCAGCGCTCAGACTGACGGTCATCCATGCGACGGAACGCAGCGAGTCGGTGGGTCGGGAGCCTATCGAATGGAAGTTGCTCACTGATCTGCCATTGAACTCACGTGTGGAGGCAATCGAAAAGATCGACTGGTATGCGATGCGCTGGAAGATAGAGACGTTTCACAAGAATCTGAAGTCCGGTTGCAAGGCTGAAGAGTCGCAGTTGCGTACAGCCAGTCGGTTGACCAACCTGATCGCCATCTTCTGCATCCTTGCCTGGAGAGTATTCTGGCTGACCGAGATCAATCGATGTGCACCAGAGGCCCCACCGGAGGTGGCGCTTACCGCAACCGAGGTGACGCTTCTTGATCACCTCGTCAAAGATACGGCACGCACCGCACAGGCGCCTCCACTGTCTCGCAGCCTCATCAAGCTCGCCCAGCTGGGCGGCTATCTCGCACGCGCCAACGATCCTCCGCCAGGCAATAAGGTCATCTGGCGCGGCATGCATCGGCTTGTCGACATCCAGATCGGATACTGGCTGGGGCGTGAAAATAGTGGGTAATCACAAGCGCCAGCCGATGTTTACAACCGGTTTGTGCACCTCAAAAGAAAATCCCCTTCAGTCGCTTAACTGACCGGCATCAGACCCGATGGACTCTTTTTCCTTCGTCAAGGCCATGCCGTACATGCTCGGACTGCTCGAGAGAAACGGATGCCCCTTTGAATCGCATTGTTTGCTTTACCTCCTCAACTAGAGGTTCTCTTGAGCTGCGCCGATAGTGCCGGGATACGGCGCGGAGGCGATCAGACGGCGCGTGCTCAAGCCGCCCCGGAATCTCCAAAGCCGCGCGCAGGCCGAGCAGGCCTCGTACCCTTCCGGCATCGGGTAGCGGGGCCGACTCAACAAAATGCGAAGGCACGCGCGACCGGCGTCAAATCAATCGTGAAAACGCTTGGCAAATAGTTCAAATGTGCTAATAATATAGCTCGTATGTGCTAGTAGCATGACGCGGCAGTCGTTCGGATACAAGGTGAGCGACTGTCCTAGGTTTGCTGCGCCCGCGGAGGAACTTGAATGGGAGAGAGACAGTGGTGTACGAAGACGTGTCGGTAGAGCGTGGAACGGGCCCATGGCTGGAAATAGGGCTGAATCGTCCGGAAAGACGAAATGCGATAAGGGAGCAAACGGCGGCGGAATTGCTGGAAATCTTGCGCGATGCAGAGAAAGACGTGTCAGTGCGCGGGGTGATTCTGCACGGCCGCGAGGGTCATTTCAGTGCAGGCGTTGACACCTCTTCCTTTGCGGAGCCCGAAGGTGGTCCGTACGAGCAATGGCGTGCTCGTCGAACGTCACGACAAATCAGCCGGCTTTTTGCCAGCCTTCCGGAGTTCACGAAGCCCTGCGTTGCCGCTGTCGAGGGTTACGCGTTGGGTGGCGGCTTTGAGCTGGCCTTGATGTGTGACGTCATTTTCGCCTCCCGAACGGCTCAATTTGCCTTGCCAGAAGTCAAGTTGGGCATGTTGCCAGGTGGGGGCGGGACGCAAACCCTCAGTCGGGTGATCGGCCGGGCTGCTGCAAAGAAGTTGATCTGGACCGGTCGGAGAATATCCGGAACTGAAGCGGAAGCTTTAGGCATCGTTTCAACGCTTTCAGACGAAGGGCAGGCGCTGGCAGACGCGGGGTCGTTTATGAACGATATCTGTAAAAACGCCCCCCTTCCGATCATGTACGCAAAGGCGCTTATTGATCAGGGGGTGGACATGACGCTGCGCCAGGGGCTGCTGCAGGAGGGCGATCTCTCTTTCGCCG